>Ga0134126_10010882_pt1 | contig 11450 bp, 9 predicted proteins | sample KB31752_FD_96881 | JGI IMG/M metagenome (GOLD analysis project Ga0134126, IMG submission 96881) | Terrestrial soil microbial communities with excess Nitrogen fertilizer from Kellogg Biological Station, Michigan, USA - KB3-175-2 | ecosystem: Environmental > Terrestrial > Soil > Unclassified ... | reverse complement strand
TACGTAAATGCAGCCGAGCGAGAAGTCGATACGCAGCGCGGCAAGGAATTGCTCAAAAATACCGCGGATGCGAACGCGATATACGTTCCCGATGAGGACGAATTCATCAGGCTCGTGCAGGCCAATCGACTGGATGAGGCCAAGAAGTTGTTGATCGACAAGGCGCGTCCCGAGCAACTGGCATATCTCGACAAAATCTACGCGTTCATCGACTACCAGGTCGCGTTGATCGGCACGGAACGCAATGAGGTGAGGGATAGGTACATCCGCGGACGGTCGATGATCGTCGGTATCGGCGTCGCGGCCATTCTCGCCAGCGCCGTGTTCGCTTTTTGGATCACGCGCAGCATCACGCTGCCTCTGCAACATGCCGTGAGAACGGCGGAGCGGGTTGCGGGCGGCGACCTTTCGACCCGGATCGAGGTCGGCGGCCGGGATGAGACCGGACAGTTGCTGTCGGCTCTGAGGAATATGATGCACAGTCTCGCCAAGATCGCCGGCGACGTGCAAAACTCGGGCATCCAGGTCAATTCCTCGGTGACGGCGATTGCGGCCACCGGCAAGGAGCAACAGGCGACGGCGAGCGAGATCGCGGCGACGACCACCGAGATAGGCGCGACGTCCAAGGAAATCTCGGCCACCTCCCGGGAATTGGTCAAGACCATGAATGAAGTCTCGGCGGTCGCCGAGCAATCCGCGACCCTGGCGAACAGCGGTCAGGCCGGCCTGTCGCGCATGGAGGACACCATGCGGCAGGTCATGGAGGCGGCGACCTCCATCAACGCCAAGCTCGCCGTGCTGAACGAGAAGGCCGGCAACATCAACCAGGTTGTCACCACCATTACCAAGGTGGCCGATCAGACCAATCTGCTGTCGCTCAATGCGGCCATCGAAGCGGAAAAGGCCGGAGAATACGGCAGGGGCTTCGCCGTGGTGGCCTCGGAAATCCGCCGCCTCGCCGACCAGACTGCCGTGGCCACCTATGACATTGAACAAACCGTGAAGGAGATTCAATCGGCAGTGTCGGCGGGCGTGATGGGCATGGACAAATTTTCCGAGGAAGTGCGCCGCGGTATGCAGGAGGTCCAGCACGTCGGCGGGGAGTTGTCTCAAATCATTCAGCAGGTGCAGGCGCTGGCGCCCCGAGTCGAGTCGGTCAATGAAGGAATGCAGGCGCAGGCAACCGGCGCGGAACAAATCAGCCAGGCGCTCACGCAGCTGAGTGAGGCGGCGCAGCAAACCGTGGAGTCGTTGCGTCATTCGGCCGTCGCGGTGGACGGGCTGATGGAAGTCTCGGTGGGGCTGCATGCCAGCGTCTCACGCTTCAAGCTCTGACGAAAACGGATCGCCGGCGATGTTGTTCCTCAAGTTTCGAATCGACGGCGAAGGTTACGTGCTCGACACGGCGCAGATCGCCGAAATTCTGCCGTTGCTCGAGATCACGCGCGTGCCGCAGGCGCCGGCCGGCGTTGCCGGCTTGATCAACTATCGCGGCAAACCGGTGCCCGTGATCGATCTGAGCGAGTTGACGCTGGGCCGGCCCGCGCGGCCGCACATCAGTACGCGCCTGATTCTGGTGCGTCATGACGGGCACTTGCTGGGGCTGATTGCCGAGCATGCGACCGAAATGACGCGCCATGAGGCCGGAAGCTTCGCGGACTCGGGGCTTGCGAGCGACGCAGCCCCTTATCTGGGGCCGGTTACGCAGGACGGAGGACGATTGGTTCGACGGATCGAGGTGAAAAAACTGCTGCCGCCGGACGTCAGCCGGGTCCTGTTCCGCGCGGCCGAGGAGAACGCTTGGTCTACGCCAGAATCGTCGCGCTCCTGAAGGAAAAGATGGGGCTCGATGCCGAATCGATCGGCGTCGCCTGCGTGGAGCGTGCCGTGCGCGAACGCCTCGCCGCGCGCGGCCTCAATGACCCGCAAGCCTACTGGGAGCAATTGGTCACCTTCGAGCAGGAATTGCAGGAACTGATCGAAGCTGTGGTCATCCCGGAGACTTGGTTCTTTCGCGATCCCGAGGCCTTTGCCGCATTGGTGCGCGTGGTGCGGGAGGAATGGCCGGCGAAACACGCGGAGGATGTCCTGCGCATTTTGAGCCTGCCCTGCTCGACGGGCGAGGAGCCCTTCTCGATGGCGATGGCCTTGCTGGACGGCGGTCTGCCGCCGCCGCGTTTTCACATCGACGCCATCGACATCAGCACGCGGGCGATCGCCTGGGCCGAGCAGGGTGTCTACGGCAAGAACTCGTTTCGCGCCAAGGACCTCGGCTTTCGAGATCGTTACTTCGAGCCGGTGGAACGCGGCTATCGCTTGAACGACGGCGTGCGCCGGCAGGTGCACTTTCGGCACGGCAATCTATTGTCCGCCGGCTGGCTGCACGGCGCACACGGTTACGATGCGATCTTTTGTCGCAACGTGCTGATTTATTTCGACCGGGTCACCCAGTGCCGTGCGATCGAGGTGCTGGGCCGGCTGCTGACCCGTTCCGGCCTGTTGTTCGTGGGTCCGTCGGAGACGGCATTGTTGCTGGATCACGGATTCGTTCCGGCCGGAATCCCGCTCGCGTTCGCGTTTCGCCAAGCCGGCAGTTCGGGGCCGAAGTCGGGGTCCACGCCCAAAAAAGCGGCCGCCGTCCTCGTGGCGAAGCCGGCCGCAAGGAAGGCGAGCAAGCCGTCGTACAGCCTCAAGCCGCAACCCAAGCCGGCGCCGTCGGTCGATCCCGCGGCCGCGCCTGAACATTGGATCGAGCAAGCCCGCCATCTTGCAAACCAGGGCAGGCTGGAAGAGGCACTGAAGTGCTGCGAACAGAGCTTGCGCAGCCAGCCCGCGTCGGCCGAAACGTATCACCTCATCGGGTTGTTGCACGATGCCGCCGGAAGGATGCGTGATGCGGCCGAGCACTACCGCAAGGCCCTGTATCTGGACCCACGGCATTCCGAGGCCCTGGTGCACCTGGCCGTGGCGCTGCAAAAGGAGGGCGACACGCACGGTGCGCAACGGCTGTTCGAGCGGGCGAATCGTCAGCCGGGCCCGGGCGAGAGCAAGCGCAATGGCTAGCGTGAAGAACCTGCCGCGGGCCGCGCTGAATGACTGCTGGAACCGCATCGGGGTGCACGGCGACCGATCCTGTGCGGAGCTCCAACGTCACATACATTGCCGCAATTGTCCGGTGTTCTCTGCGGCCGCCCGCGCCCTGCTCGACGTGCCTGCGCCGGCCGGTTCCGGGCGGACCGCGACCGAGCATTTCGCGCAGACGGGGCAGGAGGAGCTTGGGGTTACTGCGGGGGATGACACGCAGTCAGTCATCGTCTTTCGCCTGCACTCGGAGTGGCACGCCATTCGCGCGGCGGTGTGCCAGGAGATCGCCGACCTGCGTCCCATCCACTCGCTACCGCATAGGCGCGACGGAGTGGTCCTAGGAGTGGTGAATGTACGCGGCGGACTGGTGGTTTGCATTTCCTTGGCCGTCATTCTCGGCGTGACCGCCCAACCCGGGGCGATCCCCGCGCAATCGCGGCGCCGCGCCGCGGTGCCGCGTCTGCTGGTGGCACGGGGCACGGCCGGTGCCGTCGTCTTTCCGGTCGATGAGGTGCATGGCATGGAACGCTTTCGCGCCCGGGATCTCAAGGACGTTCCCGCGACCGTCGCCCAGGGGCAGACAACCTACACTCAGGCGCTGATGCCGCTGGGCGACAGGACGGTCGGCCTGCTCGACGAGCAACTGCTCTTCTATACGGTGGAGCGGGCCCTCGCATGAGTCCCCAGGATCTCAGTCAGTCGTCGATGCTGGATCTCTTTCGCATGGAGGTCGAGGTTCAAGCCCAGGTCTTGACGTCGGGACTGCTGGCGCTCGAGCGCGACCCGAAAGCGGCGGACCAGCTCGAAATCTGCATGCGCGCGGCACATTCGCTCAAAGGCGCGGCGCGCATCGTCGGTCTGGGCGCGGGCGTGAGCATCACGCATGCCATGGAAGACTGTTTTGTGGCCGCGCAGCACAGCCGCATCACCTTGCGGCAGGGGCACATCGACGAGCTGCTGCACGGTGTGGACCTGCTGCAGCAAATGGCCGGCACGGCCGAAAAGGACATGAGCCGATGGGAGGCGCAGAAGCTCGCAGAAGTGGCGGCGTTTGTCGACGTGTTGAATCGAGCCGCCGCGACTCCGGCGGCTGCACGCGAACTCGACCCGGCGCCGGTGAACTCCGACAAGCCTCGAGGACAGCCCGGCGAGGGTAACCTTGAGACGCTCCTCGGGGAGGAAACGGGCGAAGGAGCGCAGGGCCGGGTGCTCAGAGTCACGGCTGAGAATCTGAATCGCTTGTTGGGGCTGGCGGCGGAGTCGCTGGTGGAATCGCGCGGTTTCAAGTCCTTCGCGGACTCGCTGCTGCGGTTGAAGCATTTTCAGTATGGCCTGCTGCGTGCGCTGGATCGCCTGCGCGAGCAGATACCCCAGCAGCGGCTGAGCGAACCGGCGCAAGCGGCGTTTGGAGAGGCGCAGCGGCGCGCGCTCGAATGCCAGCAATACCTGGCGCAGCGGCTGGTGGAGATCGATGCTTTCGACCGGCGTGCCGCACATCTGTCGCACCGGCTGTACGACGGCGCACTGGCCTGCCACATGCGGCCCTTTGCCGACGGCGTGCAGGGCTTTCCCCGCATGGTACGAGATCTTGCCCGCATGCTGGGTAAACAGCTGCGGTTGGACATTACCGGACAGGATACCCAGGTCGACCGCAACATCCTCGAAAGACTCGAAGCGCCGCTTGGGCATTTGTTGCGCAACGCCTTGGACCACGGCATCGAGTCACCCGAAGAGCGACTGGTTGCGGGCAAGTCTGCAGAGGCGGTGCTGACCGTCGAAGCGCGGCACAGCGCCGGGCGGCTGCAGGTGACCGTGGCCGATGATGGCCGGGGCATCGATCTGGAGCGCCTGCGGGCGACGATCATCGAGCGCAAACTCTCGAATGCCGAGACCGCCGCCCAATTGAGCGAGGCGGAGCTGCTGGAGTTCCTATTCCTGCCCGGATTCTCGCTGAAGGAGGAGGTCACCGACATTTCCGGCCGTGGAGTCGGACTCGATGTGGTGCAGAATGTCCTCAAGCAAATCCGCGGTACGGTACGCATCACCACCGGCCGCGGCCAGGGCACCCGCTTCGCGCTGGAACTGCCGCTGACGCTGTCGGTGGCGCGCACGCTGCTCGTGGAAGTCGGCGCCGAAGCGTATGCCGTGCCGCTCGCGTACATCCGGCGCGCCCTGAAACTCGCCCAGAGCGACATCAAACTGCTGGAGGGCCGCGCACATTTCAACTTGGACGGCCGCTCGGTCGGCCTGGTCACGGCGCACCAGCTTCTCGGTGTCGCGCCGCCTCAGGCCGCGGCCGAGTCGTTGGCGGTGATCGTTCTGGGCGACGCCACCCATGTTTACGGGCTCACCGTCGATCGTTTTCTCGGCGAGCGGGAGCTGGTCGTGCAATCGCTCGACCCCCGGCTCGGCAAGATCAAGGACATCGCGGCCGGCGCGCTGATGGAAGACGGCTCGCCGGCGCTGATTCTCGACGTCGAGGACGTCATTCGCTCCATCGAAAAGCTGGCGAGCGCCGGCAGCCTGAGCGGTGTCGCGACCGATGCATCGGGAGCCGCGCAGGCCAGACGCAAGCGCGTACTGGTGGTGGAGGATTCCTTTACCGTGCGCGAGCTGGAGCGCAAACTTCTGGTCAACAGCGGTTTTGAAGTCGAGGTCGCCGTCGATGGTATGGATGGCTGGAACGCCGCCCGCACCAGCCGCTTCGATCTGGTCATCACGGATGTCGACATGCCGCGTATGGACGGTATCGAGCTGGTGACGCTCATCAAAAAAGACCCGCACGTGAAATCGCTCCCCGTGATGATCGTGTCCTACAAGGACCGCCCGGAGGACCGCCGGCGCGGCCTCGACGCGGGAGCCGACTACTATCTGGCCAAGGGCAGCTTTCACGACGAGGCATTGTTGCATGCCGTCGTGGACTTGATCGGCGCCGCGCAGCCGTGAAGATCGGCATCGTCAACGATTTGGCCGTGGCGCTGGAAGCACTGCGGCGCGTATTGGAGCTGCGCCCGGATCACGCGGTGATCTGGACCGCGCGCGACGGCACGCAGGCTGTTGACCTGTGCGGGCGGGAGACGCCGGACCTGGTGCTCATGGATCTCATCATGCCCGGAATGGATGGTGTCGAGGCGACTCGGCAGATCATGGCCCATACGCCGTGCGCGATTCTGGTCGTCACCGCAAGCGTCGGTGCCAATGCCGCGCGCGTGTTCGACGCCATGGGCTACGGGGCGATCGATGCCGTCGACACGCCGGTATTGGGCCGCGGTGATTTGCAGGAGAGCGCGGTGGCGTTCCTGCGCAAGATCGACACGGTCGCGAAACTCGTGGGCACGCGCCGGTTCATCCCGAGCGCCGACACTTTCAACGATACCTGGATCATCACCCGGCGGGAGCGGCTGGTCGCCATCGGGGCCTCCGCCGGCGGCCCGGCGGCGTTGACCGCCGTTTTATCCCGGCTGCCGAAGAATTTTCCGGCCGCCGTGGTGATCGTTCAGCACGTGGACGAGCGGTTCGCCCAGGGAATGGCGGATTGGCTCGGCCGCGACTCCGCCCTGCCGGTGCGCGTCGCGAAGGAAGGCGATCGTCCTGCCGCGGGAGTGGTATTGCTGGCCGGCACCAACGATCATCTGCGGTTCATATCCCCGGAGCGCATCGGATACACCTCCGAGCCGCGCGAGCAGGCCTACCGGCCATCCGTGGATGTCTTCTTCGCCAGCGTCGGTGAGCACTGGCCGGGCGAGGCAGTGGGTGTTTTATTGACGGGCATGGGCCGGGACGGTGCGAAGGGCCTGAAGACGCTGCGCGACAAAGGCCACTACACCATTGCTCAGGACCAGGCGACGAGCACGGTCTACGGCATGCCCAAGGCCGCCGCCATCCTGGGCGCAGCGGTGGATATACTGCCGCTTCAACACATCGCGCCGCGGCTGGTCGATACTTTCAAGCACAAACTCTGAGGAAGGCCTTATACGCATGAGCACGCATCACCCTCAAGTCGATCCGCTGGCCCGCGGCCCGACGCAGGACGCCGCCCCCTCCGGCAATCCGACAGCCCGATTGCGCCGGGCCGTCGACGCGGCAGGCAGGCGCATCGTCGATGATGCCAGCTGCGTGGTCTTGTTGGTCGACGACCAGAGCATGATCGGCGAAATGGTGCGCCGTGCCCTGGCGGCGGAACCCAATATCGTGTTTCATTTTTGTTCCGAGTCCGGTTTGGCGGTCAAGACCGCGGAGCGCATCGCACCGACCGTCATCCTGCAGGACCTCGTCATGCCGGACATCGAAGGACTCACGCTGGTGCGGGAGTATCGTGCCCTGGAAGCGACGCGCAATACGCCGATCATCGTGCTGTCGACCCGGGAGGATCCCACGACGAAGCGAGATGCGTTCGTTGTGGGCGCGAACGACTACGTCGTGAAGCTCCCCGACAAGATCGAACTGATCGCGCGTATTCGCTATCACTCACAAGCTTATCACAGCCGGCGGCAGCGCGATGCAGCGTATGGAGCATTGCATGAAAGTCAGCGCCAGCTGTTGGCCGCAAACATCGAACTGCTGAGGCTCTCGAACCTCGACGGGCTCACGGGGCTCAACAACCGCCGGCGCTTCGATGAGTACGCATCGACCGAATGGCGCCGCTCCTTGCGCGAACGGGCACCGTTCGGGCTGCTGCTGATCGATGTCGATCAATTCAAGTCCTACAATGACACCAACGGGCACCTGGCGGGCGATCAGCTGCTGAGACGAATCGGAGACACCATCCGCAACGGCTGCAGACGCCCGGAAGACCTGCCGGCCCGCTATGGCGGGGACGAATTCGCCGTCGTGTTGCCCGGAATACGGGTCGATGCTCTGGATGCCATCGGCGAACGCTTACGCCAGGCCGTACAGGATCTCAAGATCGAGCCGGGCGGTGCGGTTGCCGCTCCCCATGTGACCCTGAGCGTGGGCGGCGCCGTGACCGTCCCCACGAAGGAAGACGGGTTGCATGCATTGATCGATGTCGCAGACCGGAATTTGTACGAGGCCAAGGCGAAGGGACGCAATAAATCAATCGTTCGTGAATAGGCCGCCCCTTGATGTGTGCGCCAAAAGTGGACGAACCTATTGAATCAACGCGTTACCAATCCGATGCGCGCGTGGCGTCTGATAATTCCTACATGAACGAGAGGTGATTCACCGACGTTTGGACCCAGGCCGCACCGGGATACTCGCACTCACGGCAACCGAGTGAAGGAGTCAGCCATGCGCAGCGACAATGTTCCCACCCCATCGATCTCGGAGAGGCCCCCCGGTGCGCCCTATGATCCACCCGATCCCGCGCCGCAGGCGGCTGCCTGGCACAGGGCATTGCGAGTCATCGGCTGCGACCCGGCCCCACGAGGCCGTCAGTACCGCGGCGCCCGAGCCACCATGCGAATCGGCCGGGGGTAGTACTCATGGGCAAGAAACAAGAGATCGCCATCGGCATCGCGTTGCAAACCCAGGTGCTCAAGACCTGCCCCATTCACAACCAGTTGTACTGCGATGACGGGCAATTCAGCGACGATGAGAACATGGCGCGCACCTTCGCCCTGGCGGTAGAACTGGTCCGCCAGCACGAGCCGTATGCGCAGGAATTTCATCATGACGCCCACGCGTTGACCGACCTGTTGAGCTATACCATCGGTTCGGCGCCGCTGTGCTGCCCCGAATGCCAGGGGCAGAGGAATCACGCGAATGCCGATGCGGGCGCGCGGGTCTCTGCGGGGGTCGCGTAGCGGCGGCGGTCGCCGCGTGCGGGCGTGAGCGGGCCTGCGGAGGGCGCTTCAGCGTCCGGTCCAGCGCGGCTTGCGCTTTTCGGTGAACGCGCGCGTGCCTTCCTTCAAATCGTCGGAGCGGATGACTCGTTGCACGGCATCGAGCGCATCGTGCAATTCGAAGGCTTCGTGTTCGGGCACCATTTCCGTGTGGCGCAACAATTGCTTGATGGCCGGAAACAGCAGGGGAGGTCCTTCGGCCAGCTGGCGCGCGATTTCGCGCGCCTTGGTCATGCCTTCACCCTTCGGCACGACGTGATTGGCGAGACCCCAATGCTTGGCCTCGGCGGCATCCATCCAACGGCCGGTCAACAGGAACTCGACCGCCACGTGATAAGGAATGCGCCGGCGCAGCTTCACCGTACCAGCGTCCGCCAGCACACCGACATTGATCTCGGGCAGGGCGAACTTGGCATGCTCCTCCATCACGATGATGTCGGTGCCGAGCACGACTTCGAAGCCTCCGCCACAGGCAATGCCGTTCACCGCGGCGATGATGGGCTTGTTGAGATTCCGCGGATAGTTGAGGCCGGCAAAGCCGCCGACCCCCCAATCGGAGTCCGATTCCTCGCCCCCGGCGGCGGCCTTGAGATCCCACCCGGGAGAGAAGAACCGCTCGCCCGCCCCGGTGATGATGGCGATGCGCAGCTTCGGATCGTCGCGGAACGAGGTGAAAATCTCGTTCAAGCGGCGGCTGGCCTTCAGATCGATCGCGTTCGCTTTCGGCCGATCGATGGTGACTTCGAGAATTGCGCCGTCCTTGACGGTGTTCACTCCATCCGCATTCAATCGATCAGACATTGCATCGCTCCTTCAGGAGAAGTGTTTCAAGCGGATCATGGCATCGACCGCGACGGCGCCCCTGCCCGCCGGACGGACGATCACGGGATTGACGTCGAGCTCGATCAGAGCCGCCACGTTGGCCGAGGCGTAGCGGGCCACGCCGAGAATGGCGGCGATCAATGCGGGCATATCGGCGGCGGGCTTGCCGCGATAGCCGCCGAACAGCTTGGCGACGGTCAGGCGCCGCAGGGCGGCCTCGATCGATGCCTGCGTCCAGGGCGGCAGCAGGCTCACGCTGTCCGACATGACCTCCGTGAACACCCCGCCCGCGCCCAGAACCAGCACCTGACCGAACTGCGGATCCACGATGACGCCGATCAGAATTTCGGCGACGCCGTCGGTGAGCATCTCCTCCACCAGCAGGCTGTCCGATAGCTGCGCGAGCCGCCGGGCGGCGGTCGCCGCATCCGTCTCGCTGCGGATATCGAGGGCGACTGCTCCCATTTCGGTCTTGTGCTCGAGGTGCGCACCCGACGCCTTGATGACGACGGGAAATCCCAGTTCGGCGGCGGCGGCGGCCGCGTCCCCTGCCGGCACCAGCCGGCCGCGCGGCACGGCAACGCCGCAGGCCGCCAGTGCCTGCTTGCCGGCATGTTCGCTGAGCGATCGAATACCGGTCGCGGACGCGGATGCCGGCGCGGACGCGCTGTGTGCGGCAGGCGCCGGCGACGGCAGCTGCAATCTCACGCCGGGCTCGCCGGCCCATGCGCCGCCCACGGCGCCGGCCAAGGACAGCGCTTCGAGGGCTTCACGCTGTCCCTGCAGTGGCACCACGCCGCCCTCGAGGCAACGGCGGCGGATTCGCGCGCTGATGGTTTCGGGCAGGGAGGCGATCAAGGCGGCGCGGGTCGGTGCGGCGCGCGCCGCCTCGATGAATACCTCGATGACGGCGTCGTAGGCGGCGGGGTCGGCCAGTCCTTCGGGCGGGCTGTCCAGCATGAAGCCGGCTGCGTCATATCCGGCATTCAGAACCTCACTGAATACCCGCTTCAGCGCCGGCGGGTCGAACCATAGATAGGTGTGAATATCGAAGGGATTGGCGATGGTGACTCGATCGGTGAGCACCTCGCGCAGAGAGTGGATGCGTTCCTGCGGCACGGGTGCGAAATCCAGGTCCAGCACGCGCGCGACATCCGCCGTCATCGCCATGTCCCCGCCCGAAGCGCCCATGACCAGCACCTTGCGGCCGGCCAGCGGGCCTCCCAGGTGAAACAGTTTGAGCGTCTCGCAGAGCGTGGCCAGGGTGTCGCAGCGGGCGATTCCGGCCTGTCGGCAGAACGCCTCGAACACTTCGTCGGCGCCCGCCAGCGCGCCGGTGTGGCTGTGCGCGGTACGGGCCGCCGCGGCCGTGCGTCCGGATTTGATGACGGCGATGGCCTTGCCGGCGATGCGCGCGCGCTCGGCCGCGCGGGCAAATCGCTGCGGGTCCTTGATGCCCTCGAGATACAGGCCGAATGCCGTCACCCGCGAATCCTCGCAAAGCACCTCGATGAGGTCCTCCACCGCCAATCGCGACTGATTGCCCACCGTGAACAGGCAGCCGATGGGCAAGGAGCGGTGATTGAACATGAGAGTCAGGGCGATGGTGCCGCTCTGGCAAATGAGCGCGACGCCCCGCTCGACGGGCGCTCCCACGATCTGATCGGGCATCATCGCCACTTGATCGAAGAAATTGACGAAGCCGTAGCAGTTCGGCCCGAAGAACGGCAGGTCGCCGGC
>Ga0134126_10010879_pt1 | contig 11451 bp, 9 predicted proteins | sample KB31752_FD_96881 | JGI IMG/M metagenome (GOLD analysis project Ga0134126, IMG submission 96881) | Terrestrial soil microbial communities with excess Nitrogen fertilizer from Kellogg Biological Station, Michigan, USA - KB3-175-2 | ecosystem: Environmental > Terrestrial > Soil > Unclassified ... | reverse complement strand
GGGAGCAGCATCCTCCAGCATGTATGCCAGCCGCTCGGCCGGGTAGCTCGGGTCCAGCGGCACGTAGGCTCCCCCGGCCTTCAATATCCCGAGCAGGCCTATCACCATCTCCAGACTGCGCTCCATGCAGATGCCCACGAGCCGATCGGGGCCTACACCCTGTTCCCTCAGATACCAGGCCAGTTGATTGGCCCTGGCATTGAGCTCGCCGTATGTCAGTGACTCTCCCTCACACGTCACTGCAATCGCCTGCGGCTGCAGCCGCACCCGTTCCTCAAATAGCTCCGCCAGACATCTTCCTTGCGGATAGCTCGTCCGTGTCGCGTTCCACTCCGCCAGCTGCAAGCGCTCCTGCTCAGGGAGGACATCGATGGCCGTGACCGGCGCGTCAGGCGCCTGCATCAAGGCTCGCGACAGTTGCCGCAGCGCCTGATGCATGAATTCACGCAGCCGCTCTGGATCGAGCGCGTCGCACACCTGTGCGGTCAGCCTGAAACTCTCACCGAGGTCGTCCACTGAAATGACGATGGGATAATTCGAGCGCTCCTGCGAGTGCAGCACCTGCATTCCCTGCCAGATCTGCTCGCCTGCCTGCTCAAACGACGCAGCCTGGCTGTAACGGAAATTCAGTATGGTTGTAAAGAGCGGTGCACCCGAGGCCACGGCACTGCAGCGCTGCGCCTCCGCCAAAGAGGCGTGTTCGTGCTTCACGAGCTGCGCGAGTCGCTCTTGCGTGGCGCACACGGCCTGCCGCACTCCGCCCCCTGCCACGGAGACCCGCAGCGGCAGTGTGTTGATGAACAACCCCAAAGATCGCTCGGCACCGTCCCCTGCCTCCATTCGACCAAAGAGCACCGTGCCAAACACTACTTCCTGCTGGCCCGTGAGCCGCGCCAAGACCTGCGCCCAGGCGAGGTGGCACAGGCTCGCCACGCTCACCCGCTGTGCCCGCGCACATGCGCGAATGTCCCGAGCCAGACCGGGATCGAGCTGCCGCTGCGCCTCCACGATGCCACTTCCATCGCTTCTCACATCCAATGGGCCAAAGGGCGCGGTGGGCTCCTCGACGGCAGCCAGCATGTTCTCGAAGAACACCCGGTGCTCGCTTGCGGGCACGGCGCGCCGCGCCCGTGCGACGAAGCTTCTGAACGGCACCGGCGCGGGCAACTGTCGCTGTCGGCCGCTGAGATGCTCGCGGACCTCCTCGAATATGATCTCCAGGCTCGCATGGTCCGTAGCCAGATGATGGAACAGTAGAAGGAGCAGCCAGCGACCGTGCGACGCGTCGTAAGCCTCGATTGCCTCGAATAGCGGCGCCCGCCGCACATCCAGCCGATGACGCCGCGGCTCGAACTGCTCCCACAACTCCGTCACCGCGTCCTCTGATTGCAACGCTACGCGGCGTAGCGAAAGCGGCGCGCTTCTCCAGACTACCTGTACCGGCTCCGGTAGGCCGTCCCAGACAATCGCGGTCCGCAAGACGTCGTGCCGATGGATCACCGCCTGCAGAGCATTGAAGAAGTCCTGCAGCATCCGTGCACTTTCGAAGGCCAGCAAAGAGCTGAGGACATACGGATCGCCGCGCTCCTGCATCAAATGATGGAAGAGAATTCCTTGCTGCAGCGGTGCCAATGGATAGATATCCTGGACATTGTCCGCTCCGCCGGGAACCGCGGCCACGATCCTGTCGATCTGCTCCTGCCCGAGCGCTATCAGCGGCAACATCTCCGGCGTAATGTGCTCGCATCCCTCCGGGATGAGATTGCAGGGTACAGCGATCTCCTGCCCTCCGACGACCACCGCCTCCGCCAGCTGCGCGAGGTCGCGATGAACGAACAGCGCGCGCAGGTCCACCCGCATGCTCCGGCGCCGCAGCCGTTCGATCACGCTCAGCGCCAACAGTGAGTTTCCGCCCAGGGCAAAGAAATTGTCATGCCGCCCGATCCGCTCGATCCGAAGCACCTCCTGCCATATCGCCGCGAGCGCTTCCTCCACCTCGCCGCGTGGCTCCTCGCGTCCCGGCCGTGCATACGCATCATCACCAGGAGCCGGCAGCGCCAGCCGATCCAACTTTCCATTTGCAGTCAGCGGCAAGCTCGGCAAGCTCACGTATGCCGCTGGAACCATGTGCGCCGGTAACTTAATGGAGAGCCAGGAGCGCAGATCTTCCGCAGTCGCGCTTCCTTCCTGCGCAGGGGTACAGTAAGCCACCAGGCGCTTCTGCAGCTCTTCATCCTCCCGCGCCGTCACCACCGCATCAGCCACCCCCGGGTGCGCCCGGAGTGCCGCTTCGATTTCACCCAACTCGATCCGGAAGCCATTGATCTTCACTTGGTTGTCGGTGCGCCCCAGATACTCGATATTCCCGTCCGAGCGCCAGCGTCCTAGATCTCCGGTGCGGTACATTCGCGCTTCATGCCGAGCGCTGAACGGGTCGTTGAGGAAGCGTTCCGCCGTCAATTGCGGTCGTCGCCAATAACCACGGGCGACTGCGGTCCCCCCGATGAATATCTCGCCCATCTCCCCGGGCGGGACAGGCTCTCCATCGTTGTCCAGGATGTAGACTCGAGTGTTGTCGATCGGCCGACCGATCGGGACGCGAGTCTCGGTGGGCTGCCTGCGGCATCGCCAATAGGTGACGTCGACCGCGGCCTCCGTGGGCCCGTAGAGGTTGTGGAGACTCGCGCGTGGCAGACTATCGAGAGCCTGGTTCTGCAGGTCCGCGGTCAGCTCCTCCCCGGAGCAAAACACGTGACGCAGGCTCGCGCACCGGGCGACCGCTCCGGAAGAAATGAATCCCCGCAACATCGAGGGCACGAAGTGCGCCACGCTGATGCGCGCTCGCTCGATCAACTCACCGAGATAATAAGGGTCCTTGTGCCCCTCCGGCCTAGCCATGACCAGGCAAGCTCCATTGAGCAGAGGCCAGAAGAACTCCCACACCGACACATCGAAGGCGAACGGCGTTTTCTGCAGCACTCGGTCCGTAGGCTTCAGCACGTATTCCTGCTGCATCCAGTGCAGGCGGTTCACCACTGCGCGGTGCTCGTTCATCACCCCCTTGGGCTGACCCGTGGAGCCGGACGTGTAGATGATGTACGCCAGGTTTGCCGGTCCGAGGCCCATCGACGCCGCATGCGGATTGGCCTGGGAATACCCGCCCCAGAGCGCGGAATCTGCCGTGAGGTCCAAGCCCGGGACGGCCATTGTTCCCTGGAGAGCCGTTCGCCCGGCTTCGTGGAAAAGGACCAGTGCGGGGCGGCTGTCTTCCAGCAGGTACCGCAGCCGCTCGTGCGGGTAAGTCGGGTCTAGAGGAACATAGGCGCCGCCCGCCTTCAGGATTGCGAGGAGGCCGAGCACCATCTCGATGGAGCGCTCGAGACAAATACCCACTGGCACATCCGGTCCGATGCCCCTCGCGATCAGATGTCGCGCCAGTTGGTTCGCGCGGCTGTTCAGCTGCGCGTAAGTGAGCGCCGCGCCCTCACACACCAGAGCGGTTGCGCCCGGGCTGCGCGCCACCTGTTCCTCGAACAGCTCGTGCAGGCAGCGATCGGCCGGGTACATGCGTGTCGTGTCGTTCCATGATTCGAGCTGGAGCATCAGGTCCTTTGACGGTTCCGTACTCATGACTGCAATCTACGCGACTCAACCGGCATGGCGGATCAAGGCGGTCGGCAGCCTAGCCGCCATTTCTATCGGTACGGATCATGGTCGGCGCAGGCCGCGAACGACGTGTCGCTGCGGGGGTGCCGGCAGTGGCGCAGGCTGCACCGGGGCGGGCGATTCTGCCGCCTTCGCAGCTAACATAGGCTTCCCGAACAGGCTGCGCAACATGGGGTCGTACACGTCCGTATGAATGCGCCGGTCCGTGACCATGTCGGTAAACCATACTCGCCGCTGCGGGTCGATGATGCCGCTGAGGACGAACTGCGTGTGCGCCCGGATTCCCGGCGGAATTGCGTTGCAGAATAACGGACCCACCTGCTGCAGTTGCTCATGCACCGGTGTGCCTTTGACCGTCTCGATCTCGTTATCCGGTCCCGGTTGCTGCAGAGTCGAATGGAAACGAAGCTCTACCGCCAGCTCCTTACCGGCGGGAAGGACTGTGTCCAGGGTGGCGCCCTGAAACCGAAGGGCGTCCTCCGCCGCGGTCCAATCGACGTGCTCAGGGGACCAGCCACTGCATGTGATCAGGTCTCTGGCACTGCTCTCGCCGTCGCCCGTGATGAAAGGGCGGTTGCGAGTCTCGACCGCGAACAGTTGACCGTCCCAATACCATGCCTCCAGCAGATGCCCGGGTACAAATTCCTGGAGCATGACGTCGTTCAACGGCTGCAAGCAGTCGGCAGGTATGAAGCCCGGCGTAAAGGGTCCCCGAATGACGCCCCTTTCCGTAGGTTGAATTCGCTTAACCAGGATATTCGTATTGGCCTCGGACGCGTTTGCGTAGGAACGAGGCGTACGCACGCCATGGCGTGCGCAAAATGCCGCGAAAGCTCTCTTATCGATGCTTGCATCGCGATACTTCTTGGGCGCACACCTCCAACCCGCGAAGAAGGTGTACCGCGGTAGCGCTTCGCTGGAGCACTCGAATAGGCCGAGCGCGCTCACTGCCGCGAATTCCGGCTCGAGCTCGACATAGCGGTCGACGCCGCAGACCTCCACGCGCAGAGTGTCGGGTTGAAGCTGGACCTGCAGGCCCAGAGTCTTTGCGCTGAGCGAAAGCGCGCGCAGGTGCGTGACCAGGCTTACCTGAGACATGTGGTTCCTTGGCTCCTCACGGTGCCGGCGCGACGACGCTCGCCGCCTGCGGCGCCGCTCGTGGCGGCCGCTGCGCCTGTCCCGGGGCACCGACCGCGAACAGACTCTCCAACATCGGCGCGTAGGCGTCGGGATGCACGGCGGGGTTGGAATTCATCTCGACGAAGCGTGCTACCCCGTTCCGGTCGAGAATGCCATCCACGGTAAAGAGGCTGTCCCGCCGCACTGCGTCCGGTATAGCGCGCCAGAATACCTCTCCTGAGCTGCGCAGCTGCTCCATGAGCGGCGTGGCGGCATACTTCGCGAGCACGTTGCTGCTGGCGTAATCGGGCAGACCGCGGCGCACGCAGGACTGATAGCGGAATTCGATCAGGACCTCCCTGCCGTCTGGCACCACGGCTTCGAGGTGAAGGCCCTGATACTCCGCGACCCCTCGCCATGGCTCCCAGTCGTCGCCGGAATGGGGAAACTTCCTGAACTTGATGAGCTGGCGCAGCGTCCGGGTCCCGTCACCGGTTACCGTGGACATCGGCAGCGCCTCCAGGCATACCGGCATCGCGTTCCAGTACCAGACTTTGATGATTTCGCCTGGAATGAATTCTTCGAAGAATTCTCCATCCAGCAGCGCTCGGCCCATGCGCTTCAAGGCGGCAGGAGTATACGGACCTAGGATCCCCTGGGAGAACGACGAGACTCCGCGCTTGATCAGCACGTCCGCCTCGATGTCCTCGAGCCGATTCCATTGCCTGGGAACTGCGACCCCGTTCCCGCGGCAGAATGCTTTGAACGCTCGCTTGTCGAACGAGAGCGGCCAGAATCGGATGGCATAAGGCCGCCAGCCGATGAAGTACTCGGCGTTGTTGTCCAGCGCTCGAAGATAGCCTATACCGCCATCCGGGCGAATGAAGCCAAACTGCGGAAATAGCTCCACCCTGCGTCCCCGGGCTCGTATGTCGAGCGCACCCGTCTCTGCGTTACAGGTGGCGCGGCCCCCGATCCGGGCCACGATGGCCGAGACGGTCCGGAAGTGGATCACCCAACTGGTACTGTAGCTCATCTCGTCTCGTGCCTTGGAGCTTTGGGTGGGGCCGGGAGCCATTTATGTTAAACGTATCGGCAGCGCTCGCCCCGTAGAGGAGTATATCTGTTGGGAGCGGAATTAGTTTAGGAGATCGGGTCGGAAAGTCGGAGCGGGAATCCCCCCGCCCGAGCGAGTCGCTCGCACCCCGGGGGTGGCGCAAGCTCGTATTGACGGGTGCACTGTTGGGCGTCTATTTTCCCATTCATAGAATACGTCCGGGCCGTTTGCGCAGTCCGTCCGCTGCAGCAAATCGCAACCGGGCTCATCGTGGGGAGCCACCGGAGAATCACTTGAGAATTCTGTACGCCGATTCAGCGGTGGGGGGGTTCGAGGGCCACCATGCGACCTCGGCTCTTGCGTTACCCGTCGCGTTTCGCAATCTGGGACATGAGGTGATCGTCGCGGGCCACGCGGATGTCCTGCCGGAGATGCGCAGGCAGACGGGCGCGTTGCCTGTTTTTCGTGCCCAAACCTACCTGGGACCTTCGGCGGATCCGATTTCCGCCTGGCTCACGAATTTCCTTTGGGCGCGGGATATGACTCTGGAGGATCTGACGCGCTTCTGGAGCGAGAACGGTCCATTCGATCTCATCTATTTCAACTCGGCCAGGGCGGCACAGGTGGTCGCCCTGGGACTGTTGCTCCGCCAGTTATCCAGCGGCGGCGTGCCGATCCCGCGTGTGGTGATCGAGCTCGCCATCGAAGCAGGTCTGACGCAAACCGGCTCTGGCACTTACAGCGTACGTGATATCGGCGCCGCCACACTGTTCCGGCATTGTCGCGAATGGCTCGGCGATGAGGTGTTCGGAGAGTTGATTTTCGTGGCGGGTTGCCGCCAGGCCGTCGAAGAATACACCGCTATTTTTTTGGCACCGGTTCACTTGGCGCCCATGCCGCAGCCGTTACCTGTCACGCGCCTGCGCAAGCGTGCTGCCGGCCAGCCGAGTTCCTTGACTGTGGGATTCGTCGGCCATCAACGGACGGACAAGGGATATCACTTGCTGCCGGCGCTGATCCGGCAGATCTTGCACGGTCGCGCAAACGTCCGGGTCCTGGTGCAGCAGAGCGAGCCCGGCACCATGAGGAGCATCAGCGATGAAATCGCTCGCGTGGCCCACTACGACAATCGGGTGGAATTGATCCTCCGTCCGTTCCCAGCGCAGGAGTGGTTTGCACTCCTCGACCGGTGCGACATCGTCGCGCTTCCTTATACGCAATCCCGATACGAGACATCGGCTTCAGCGGTCATCGGGGAGGCACTCGCCGCGGGCGCGCCGGTAGTGGTCCCGGCCAGAACCACGCTGTCATCGGTGGTCGATGAGCTCGGTGGGCCGGGCACGACCTTCGAGCGCTGGGAGACGGCAAGCATCGCCAGCGGCATCGCCGAGGCCATAGATCGATTCGATGAGCTGGCCGAATGCGCCTTCGAGGCTGGTCGGAATTGGCGTGAGCGGCACGGTCCGGACCATTTCGCGCGCGCCGTTCTTGGGCTCGCATCGAAGAGGACGGGCGCGCCACGTCGTCGGTCCGCGCCCGCAAGCTTGAATCGAGACGATTTCCGCGTAGTCGTTGAGTAACATCGTATCCCCGAGCCGACTGGCCGTCGCGGCTGGATTGCGAAACTTGACATCGTTGGAAGTGGGTTTCAATCGGATGACGGATGTCGGCGCTCTACGGCCAGGAAGGCGAGCAACTCGTCTGCTATGACGACGAGCGCGGTAAGGGCGATCACAGGCACGTCGCGGGCGAGGAGGAACAGGCCGCCCTCACGTGGAACAACCCCGGCGCACGTGGTGAACATGACAGCGATTCCTTGACGCACAGCGCAGTGACCGAGTGCCTGGGCGATATGGGATTTGCCGGTGCCGCAGCGGTCTGCGACAGATGGCAAGTCGATCGGCTGCTGGTTTGCCTGAGAGGCGGGCCACACTTTACCTGCCTCAAGCGCACTGCTACGCTCCAGCCATCGCGGGGGAGATCCGCCGTAAGAGGCTTCAGCGGCGACACCCATCGCGGCGACGTGCTGCAGCGGGCCGGACAGCCGCGCCCTGCGCGCGCCGCCGAGCTGCTGCACCAGTGGTCATGAGTCTAGCTAAGTTTTTGATAGTCCATTACACGACACCTGGGCTACACCAAGATGCCATGGTGCTCGCGGATGCGCTGCAACGAGCCGCCGGCGGCGCTGAGGTGTATGCGCACGGTATGCCGTTTGAATGGGCACCCGATTACAATCGCCCAATAGACGTGCCGACCATCGTCGCATCTCGAGCGCCTTTCGATGCCGTGTTTCTCCTGGAGCGACTGTTCGGGCATCCACCGCTGCGCTCGGCGCAATTGGCGCGTCGGCGCGTATGGATACCGAATGTCGAGTGGTTCATGCCGCAGGATGAAGCGGAGATACTCGCCCATCCTCCAGACATCATTCTCTACAAGAATCAGTTCACGAAGGAACGGTGCGAACAGCTTGCGGGATTCTCGGCTGTCGCCGCGCGAATCGTTTCGGGATGGACGACGCGTGACTTCTGTCCTGCGCCGCCGGCCCGACTGAAGGACTTTCGTACCTTCCTGCACGTTCGCGGCTTCTCAGATCAAAAGCAGGCGGACGTCCTGTTGGATGCGTGGCGCTCGAATCCAGACTTTCCGCTGCTGAAGCTCATCACTTCGCCATATCGTGAATTTGCCCTTCGCGACATGCGCGCCGCGCCCAATATTCAGATTATCGCTCGCTATCTCTCGGAGGCTGAACTGCGGCATTACCAGCACTCATGCGGCGTACACGTATATCCAAGTAATGCGGAAGGATTCGGGCACGCTTTGAATGAGGCACGGATTTGCGGGTCCGTCCTGGTCACGACGCAGGCCCCTCCCATGAGCGACCTCGTGACGAGGAGCACGGGATTTCTAATACCCGTGGTTGATACCGATATCACCCCGTACAGGCGTTCATTGAAATATCAGGTCCGCCCTGCCGCAATTGCGGAGACGATTCGCACTGTCCTCGCCACACCCGTCGCCCACCTGGCCGAATACGCCCGTCGCGGCCGAGAATCCTACGTTCGCGACCAACATGCATTTCAGGCGGCAATAAGGCAGGTACTGCGCCATTGCGCTATTCAAGGTCAATTGTAATGCCCTCGTTTTCGAGGACCAGCCAGACGTCCCATCGAAATCCGCCGCAGTGGGCTCCGCGAGCTCCTTCGGACGAGCTCCAGCAATCAGAGCTTTGGTGCCTGGGGCGAGGTGTTCGGCGATCGCGTCATTGCCCCGGCAATCCTGGACCGCGTCCTGCACCACGCAATCACCCTCAACATCCGCGGAAACTCCTATCGGCTGAAGGAGAAGCTTAAAGCTGGACTGATCCGCGGCCACGAACAGGGTACCGCAATCAACCAAGGCCGCATGGGGGGGTGGGAAATATTCAATGACCCGCGGGTGAGGAATATTGGATGACCGTTGACACGAGGTAGACTTCATTCTCATTTTCTACCTGCGCTTCCACCTGCTTCATTGTGGGCGCATTGGCTGCCGCCAGCTCGCTCTGAACCTGCTGCTCTTGCTGCGGCGTGATCCCGATCTGCTGCTGCTCGGCTACGATGCCATCTCCGATGGCACTGCCGAAACCATCGACACGACGTGCGTCCGGTGCTTCTATTTATTCCGGTTCAACAATCCCGAGGTCCCGCAGCTGTTGCAAACCGCGCAGAAACTCCTCGTACTGCCGCTTCGGTGCGCCCAGTGGAGTGACAAGAACACCATCGCTGGAGCCGTCAGACAATGCTCCTCGGATCCAAGGTAGCCATGGGTTTCCGTCGGCCTTTGCGATTCGCTGCCCGTTTTCAGAGGTCACACGTTCCCGCGTTACGACTGCCTGCGATTCCGGGTCCCGGCGAAACAGGCGCGCTGGAATCCCAGTCACATCAAATCCTTTGAATCTTGCCTCGCTGATGTCGAGTGCCCAATCTATTGTCTGATAGAACGCTTCCCGGGACCGAGTGAACGGTCCTTGCGTCGCTTCAGTTCTGTCCACGAAATGCGCCCACGGATTGATCTTCATCTTCCCAATGTCGCCAGCGAGTTTTACATGATAAAATGTAGCAGCCCAAACGATAAGCAGATCGTTAGTCGCCAAGCCATCGACCTCAACATTCTCAAAAATCGCTGGCCCGATGCCGCAACCGTTGGCCGCGCAGTCTTTTATGCTGACATTCCTCACTACCGAACGAAGATGAACATTCTTGGTCAGCGATAGAGCGCAATTCTCGAACACACAGCTTTCAAGACGAATATCTTCTAGACAGAGCGCGCCATCGCGATCGTACAATTTACGAAAGGTTTGACCTTTGTATTCAATCATTGCGGGAAAACCAATCCGGGCGGCAACGTCGTCGTCGGTCCATACGATCGCGTGAGATGACTTGTTACCGACGCATTGGTAGTTATATCAAATCTATATGTATTACCATCAATCGTGCCAGCAAAATCCGGCGTGGATACGAAGGGCTTCGACAGATATTCAAACTGACTTGAAAGCACCGGATCACTTTGAACGTATTGCGCCGTTAAGCGTTCGACCGCCTTACCAAAGCTGGCCGACGCGAGACTCGTCCCATTCACGAGGTGGTCGTAACTTCCCGGGCTCATAAAACTTTGCGCGAGGCCTGGGTTTGCGGTCAAGTCTGCAGACGCTTGATCAGCGGGACCGACCGTGCTCAGCGGCTCCACAGCGGGAAGAACGGCAAGCCCATTCAGGCCGAGGTCCGCCAAGTGGCTTATGCCATCCGCATAGTCACTTCCAACGAGACCTGCAAGGCCTTTGTATCCCTCCTGTAAATGCGGGCTCACCGATTGTCCCATCGCCTGCTCCAGAGCACCTGGAGAGACTTGCGCCTTATTGATATAACTCGCCTACCGATCGGCGGTTTGGGTGCTTCCACCGAACATGCGTACATCAAGATACGCGGCATTGGACACCAGCCCTATCGCGCTGTTGTATATTCCTTTCGCGAGCGCCCAGGGCCCGAGGCTCCCGAACATCTCCCCAGCAAGCGCATTGGATTGATTTGCCAGCGCCTGCTGATCAGCTGCACATTGTGCCGCCGTAGGAGCTGCAGGGTTCGCGTGTTGCACTGACGACGACCTCTGTCAGCGGTGGAGCCCATTCGCCATTGGTCGAGTCCCAGACCAGCTCATCCCCGGTAGTGCGATTCTGCGCGACCTGCGCACCGACGTTTGCATTGAAGTGTGTGGTCCACTGATCGGGACCGCCGGGGAGTGAGCCGTGCTGCAAACCGGTCTCGAGTTGCTGGCCAATGTTAGTCAGCCACGGCGTCCCGATTGAACCCACGTTGATCGGTTGCAGCGGGACGGTGGAGCTTAGCTCGACATTGTTAGGTAGCGGAGACTCCGTTGTTGTGCTCCCGGTACCCATTGCGGCTGTTGAGTCTCTCGGGGCTCCTCTCGGCGTATCCGGCCGCGCACAGGCCCTCCACGTCCATGTCCATCATGCGCTGGGCGACGTACTGGATCATCTCCCGCAGCAGATCGGCGTCCGCGCCCTTTTCCACGAGCTCGGCGAGTGCGATATTGGGCTTGGTGGTCATCGTGAT
>Ga0134126_10010878_pt1 | contig 11452 bp, 8 predicted proteins | sample KB31752_FD_96881 | JGI IMG/M metagenome (GOLD analysis project Ga0134126, IMG submission 96881) | Terrestrial soil microbial communities with excess Nitrogen fertilizer from Kellogg Biological Station, Michigan, USA - KB3-175-2 | ecosystem: Environmental > Terrestrial > Soil > Unclassified ... | reverse complement strand
TCCTTGCGCGAGCAGAAGGCCACATTTTCTCCGGTTGAAGGCCGAGCGATAACCGAGGGGAATTATGCGCAGGTCTCGCTCGACGGTACGCCGCGGGAAGAAACACCCGACACCAAGCCGGTCCACATGGACGATGTTCTTGTGGAAATCGGCGGCAAGAACACCATGCCCGAGTTCACCGAGAACCTTCGCGGCGCGAATGCGGGCGACGAGCGCAGCTTTGATGTTCACTATCCTGAGGACTTTTCTGACGAGCGGCTGCGTGGCAAGACATTTGCGTATAAGGTGAAGGTCAACGCCATCAAGCAAAAGAGTTTGCCGGAATTGAATGACGAGTTCGCGAAGGAGTTGGGCGAGTTCACCACCATCGATGAGGTGCGCCAGAAGATTCGCGAAGGCATGCAACACGAACGCCGGCATAATGCCGAGCGCGAATCGAAAGACAAATTGCTCGCCGAACTGGTACGGCGCAACGATTTCGAGGTGCCTGAGGCCCTGGTTGAACGGCAGATTGATGTGCGGCTTGACCGTGGGCTGCGTGCGTTGGCGTCGCAGGGTATGAAGTCCGAGGACATGAAAAAGCTGGACTTCGGGCGTTTGCGTGCGGGTCAACGTGACCAGGCTTTGCAGGAAGTAAAAGCGAGTTTATTGCTGGAAAAGATAGCTGACGAAGAAAAAATCGTCGTCGGCGACGAGGAAATTGATCGCGAGGTTGAAGCTCTGGCCACGCAGACAAATCAGGCGCCGGACGCTATCCGCGCTCGTTTGACACACGATGGAGCGCTGGATAGAATCCGAAATAGAATCCGCAACGAGAAGGCCCTCGATTTTCTGTATCGTCAGTCCGCGTGAGCGGAACGCTTTCAATCCCCATTACAAGATCCCGGCTTCCCGGGGAGGAGTGTGAGAAGTGCGAATGCAAGACAAAGAAGAACGCATGATGCTCGTTCCCATGGTAATCGAGCAGACCGGGCGGGGTGAGCGGGCTTATGACATTTATTCGCGACTTTTGCGCGACAATATTATCTTTATCGGCACTCCGATTGACGACACCATCGCCAACCTGGTAATCGCCCAGATGCTGTTTTTGGCCCAAGAGGACCCCGAGAAGGACATCCAGCTCTATATAAATTCTCCCGGGGGGTCGATTACCGCCGGTATGGCAATTTACGACACCATGCAGTATGTGAAGAACGATGTGACTACAATCTGTATTGGGCAGGCGGCGAGTATGGCAGCTCTCTTGCTATCAGCAGGTGAGAACAAGAAGCGGCTGGCGCTGCCGAATTCGCGCATTTTGATTCACCAGCCCTCGATGGGAGGGTTGTCTGGGCAGGCGACAGACATTGATATCCATGCCCGCGAGATTTTGCGCATGCGCGAGATCACCAACCAGTTGCTGGCGAAACACAGCGGCCAGAAACTGGACAAAGTTGAGAAGGATGTTGAGCGTGACTTCATTATGAACGCTCAGCAAGCCAAGGAATACGGAATCGTTGACGATATTATCTATAAGACTCGCTGACCTGTATGATCGCCCTTCGGTTGCCCGGTTTTGCCGGGGGCTCGGTGCAATAAGCGTTCAAAGCCTCCAAGTTTCAAGCAATTGGGGGATCCCGGTGGGGGTTGATCGAAAGCTGCCATTTCAGTCAGGGTTGCCGTTTAAAAGGGGTGCCGAGTGAAGAGCAAATCCGGAAACGAAGAAATTCTGCGCTGTTCGTTCTGCCACAAGTCGCAGGATGCCGTCGCCAAGCTGATCTCGTCCCCGAGTGATTACCCCCGCGCTTACATTTGCGACGAGTGCGTGGCTGTTTGCAACTCCATTCTGGAAGATGACCGCGCCGCAACCCCGGCGGCCAGCACCCCCAACCAACTTCCCAAGCCGCAGGAAGTAAAGACTTTCCTCGATGAATACGTAATCGGGCAGGAACAGACAAAGAAGAAGCTGGCAGTAGCGGTTTACAACCACTACAAGCGAATTTATATGAACCGCCAGAAAGCCGGTGATGGCATTGAGCTCAGCAAATCGAACATTATGCTGATCGGTCCGACGGGAACGGGAAAAACCCTGATGGCGCAGACGCTGGCCCGGATGCTGGACGTTCCATTTGCCATCGTAGATGCGACCACGCTGACTGAAGCCGGCTACGTCGGCGAAGACGTAGAGAACATCATTTTGAAGCTGCTGCAGGCAGCCGACGGCGACGTTGGCCGGGCACAGACCGGCATTATCTATATCGATGAAGTTGACAAGATTGGGCGCAAGGATGAGAACCCGTCCATCACTCGCGACGTCTCCGGCGAAGGCGTGCAGCAGGCCCTGCTCAAGATTCTTGAAGGCACCATCGCGAATGTTCCACCCCAAGGCGGGCGCAAACATCCTCATCAGGAATTTACGCCGGTGGACACAACCAACATTCTTTTCATCTGCGGCGGGGCGTTTGTCGGTCTGGATAAGATCATCGGCCGCCGCGCCGGCAAGAAGTCACTGGGCTTTAAGGCGGAAGAAGAGCAGCCGGCAGCGGATCCGACGGTTGAGCGCAAGCGCAGTTTCGAGATGGTGAGTGAGGTTCAGCCGGAAGATTTAATCAAGTTTGGGCTGATTCCGGAGTTCGTCGGGCGTCTGCCTGTCGTCGGCGTTCTCGAAGATCTCGACGAGACAACTCTGGTTGAGATTCTCACCCGTCCTAAAAATGCCATCGTAAAGCAGTACCAGCGGTTATTCGAATTCGAGAATGTGCGGCTGAAGTTCAGCGATGATGCCCTGCGCGCAGTCGCCCGCCAGGCTATGGTTCGCAAGGTCGGGGCACGTGGTTTGCGCATGATTCTGGAAGAGTTGATGCTCGATTTGATGTACCACCTGCCTAGCCAGAAGAAAGTAAAGGAGTTCGAAGTCACTCGCGAGATGGTTGAAAAACGCAACGTTTCGCTTACTATGATGGAGAAGGCAGGATAGTAAAATAGCTCTTAGCCTTTAGCTGTTCGCTCCTAGCCATGCTTGGCGGCGCGAACAGCCTTGAGGAACCAGGCGTTGTTAAGAGCTAAAAGCCAATAGCCAGGAGCTTCTTTTTTAGTGACCACAGCCAAGGAAAAATTCGAGACCAGAAAACTACCCATGATGCCCATCCGGGACGTGGTCATCTTTCCGTATATGATGACGCCGTTTGTCGTCGGCCGGGAATCGAGCGTGCGCGCCCTGGAAGAGGCATTGGCTGCGGACAAGAAGATATTTCTCGCCACCCAGCACGATGCCAGCGTGGACGAGCCCAAGGCAAACGAAATCTATCAAGTTGGCACGGTGGTCAATATCGTCCAGAGCCTGAAGCTGCCCGATGGCAATATCAAGGTCCTGGTCGAAGGTATCGAACGCGGCAAGGTCTTGCAGATCATGGACGGCGAAGGCTTCATGCAAGCCACCGTCCGACTGGCACGCTATGCAGTTGAGACCAACACCCAGCTTGAGTCGTCGATGCAGCGGGTCACGTCGTTGTTTGAGCAGTACGTAAAGCTGTGTCAATCGCTCAATTACGAAACCATGATCGCCGCGGTTCGGATGGAAGATCCTGCAAAGCTGACCGACACCATCGCAGCGAATCTGCAACTTTCGATTGAAGAAAAACAGGAACTGCTCGAGATCTTCGACCCCGCGGAACGGCTGACGCGGATTGCCGACGTGCTCGATGTCGAAATTGAAAAGCTGAACATGGACCGCACCATCCAGTCGCGGGTGAAGCGACAGATGGAGCGGGCGCAAAAAGAGTATTACCTCAACGAGAAGATCAAAGCCATCCAAAAGGAATTGGGCCGCGGCGAAAAGAGCGAATTCGATGAACTGAAGAAGAAGATCGAATCCGCCGGCATGAGCAAGGAAGTAAAAGACAAGGCCATGCAGGAATTGAAGAAGCTCGAAGCCATGCCGCCGATGTCCGCCGAGTCAACCGTCTCGCGCAATTATCTGGACTGGCTTCTGGCCGTGCCGTGGAAGAAAAGATCGAAAGAGATCCGAAACATCTCGCGCGCCGAAAAAGTTTTGAATGAAGACCACTACGGGCTGGAGAAAATCAAGGAGCGCATTCTTGAGTTTCTCGCAGTCCGCCAGTTGGTGAAGAATCCCAAGGGTTCTATCCTTTGTTTTGTCGGGCCTCCGGGAGTTGGCAAGACCTCTCTCGGTATGTCGATCGCAAAGGCCACTGGGCGCAAGTTCGTCCGCATGTCGCTGGGTGGCGTACGCGACGAGGCTGAAATTCGCGGCCATCGCCGTACTTACATCGGCGCATTGCCGGGCCAGATCATTCAAATGATGAAGAAGGCCGGCACCAAGAATCCCGTCTTCATGCTCGACGAAGTGGACAAGATGTCCATGGATTTCCGAGGCGATCCATCGGCAGCGCTGCTGGAAGTGCTGGATCCCGAGCAGAACTTCATGTTTGTGGACCACTATCTGGATGTCGAGTACGACCTTTCGCAGGTCTTCTTCGTCGCAACCGCAAACGTGATGCACACGATTCCGCCGGCGCTGCAAGACCGCATGGAAGTGCTGCGGTTGCATGGCTACACCGAGCCGGAAAAGGTCGAAATCGCGAAACAGTTCCTGGTAAAGAAGCAGATGGAGCAAGCGGGACTGAACGACAAAAACATCAAGTTCACCGATGACGCCATCACCTCACTGATCCGCAATTACACTCGCGAGGCAGGTGTTCGGAACCTCGAACGCGAAATCGGGAACGTGTGCCGAAAGATTGCACGCAAGGTTGTCAAAGAGGGCGCGAGCTACAACATTGTCGTTAATGGCGAAAATGTGAATGATTTCCTCGGCGTGATCAAGTTCCGCGATACGCTAGCGCACGAGAAAAGCGAAGTCGGCCTCGTTACTGGATTGGCATGGACGGAAGTTGGCGGCTCGATCCTGAGCACTGAAGCCACTGTAGTGGATGGAAAAGGCAAGCTCACGCTGACCGGCAAACTCGGCGACGTGATGCAAGAATCCGCGCACGCCGCGATGTCTTACATTCGCTCGCGCGCGCAGCGGCTTGGCCTGACGCGGGACTTCTATCGTAGCTACGACATTCACGTGCACGTTCCCGAAGGCGCAATTCCCAAAGATGGGCCATCAGCAGGAATCACCATCGCCACGGCAATTGCCAGCGCATTGAGCAAGATTCCAGTCCGGCGCGATATCGCAATGACGGGCGAGATCACGTTGCGCGGCAAAGTGCTTCCGATCGGCGGGCTCAAAGAAAAGCTGCTCGCGGCGCACCGCGCGGGTCTGTTCGAGGTCCTGCTGCCCAAAGAAAACGAGAAAGACGTGGCCGAGGTTCCTGAAAACCTGCGTGATGCCATGAAGCTGCATTTCGTCGAGACCATGGACCAGGTGCTGGCTATTGCACTGGAGCAGGCTCTGCCGATTGTCGAGATTCCCGCAGATGCAGCTCAGCCCATGGCTCCGCCTTTGGGTACGACCGAAGGGCCGGCAGCGCACCAGTAGGCGCGAGGCCTTGGGCTCTCCCGCCCGAACGGCTGCCCTACCCAATCAGTTCCAGGCGCGTTAGAATTTGCATAGTCAGTCATGCTTCCCCGGGTGTCCATCAACGTAAAAGGCACAACCGGCCTTATCGTTGCAGCGGTAATCATTGCTGCCGTTCTCGTGTCGTTCCCTGCTTATCGTGTCTTCTTTGCAATCAGCGTCGGCATCGGCGTGGTCGTAGCCGCAATTCTGTATCTGCGGAACAAATACCTGCCGATTACTGACGAAGATATCGAGAATAAGCGGCCGCTGGGACTGAGCTAATCACGCAAGCCGACCCACTGTGCTCCCTGAATCAATACTCCTCCACGACTGCGTCATCCCGAAGTCCCCGCGTTTTCTCCAGCGGGGCGAGGGATCTCGCGTGCATATCTCGCTGCAGGTCCCACCCCCACAGGGCATGTTCATCCGTCACAGACAAGCCGGATCCACTTTGCTACAAAGGTCATCACGAACCGCGCCAGATCCTCACTCGACTGAGTACGCCGAGTTTCGGGATGACGCACTGTTAAAGGTGAACATGAGAGAGCCCAAAGCGTTTCACGTTTACATCATGACCAACCGGCCGCGTTCGCACGTGCTCTATACGGGCATCACCGGAAAACTCGCCCGCCGCGTCTTTCAGCATAAGAACAAACTGGTTCCAGGATTCACGAGCCGTTACAACCTCACCCGTCTCGTCTATTACGAGCGGTTCGTATATCCGGACACGGCCATCGCACGCGAAAAGGAAATTAAAGGATGGCGTCGCAGCAAAAAGATTCGCCTGATCGAGGCTTTAAATCCGCATTGGCATGACCTGGCGGACTCCTGGACGGACGTGTATAAGCCGGGATTTGACCGTACGGGCCTGATATGCCCCGCGCGAGATCCCTCACTCGGCTGAAATGCGCCGAGTTTCGGGATGACGCATTGGTGGAGGTGGCAAGTTTGATGGCTGAGGTATCGGCGAGGCATGAAAGCTGCGTCATCCCGAAGTCCCCGGGTTTTCTCCAGCGGGGCGAGAGCCTGCCCTGGGCGACTGAGGCGAAGCAGAAGGAGTCGAATGGGGATCTGGCGCGCGGCACCAACATCCCACCCACTTGCACAATCCCAGTGAAAACCCGAAACTGAATCATGCGCGTCCTTTCCCGATTCATGACGGCGGCGACCGACCCGGGCCACTTTCCGGCACCGGCGCTGCCTGAGGTCGCGTTTCTGGGACGATCGAATGTCGGTAAATCGAGCCTGATCAATTCCCTGCTGGGCGCGAAGATCGCCAAGACCAGTTCCTCGCCGGGGCGGACGCAGTCGATAAATTTCTTCGAAGTGCGCTGGGCGGGCAAGCCTCGGCCCGAGGTCGTCTTTGCCGACCTTCCGGGATACGGATATGCGCGGGTGCCGCGCGAAGTCACGCGTCACTGGTCCAGTTTTATCGACCCGTACTTGAAACAACGCACCTGCCTGGTTCTCTGCCTGGCCCTGGTTGATGTGAATGTCCCGCCACAGGAGAGCGACAAACAATTGCTGCAGTTTCTCGCTTCAGCGGGGCGTCCGTCACTGATCGTCGGAACCAAGGCCGACAAGCTGTCCGGCAATGCGCTGCGCAAATCCATGGACGCGTTCGCGACGTTCTTGCCGGGGGCCCAGATCGTCCCCTACTCGGCGCGCACGGGGGCGGGCAGGGATGAACTGTGGCGAGAGATACGGGCGGCAATTCAGGAGCCGAGCGAAGCGGCGATGTAGGGTTCAACATACAAACGGATAGAGGTGGAAACTCCGCCGAGAAAGAAGTGAAAGATTACCTTCGGAACACTATCTGAACCATATCCTTCGTTAGTATTGCTTTATGGCCATTTATCTCATAACCGGCATTGCCGGATTCATTGGCTCGTCCATCGCCCGCGCCTTGTTGGCGCAAGGCGATGAAGTCCGCGGCATCGACAATCTTTCTACCGGCAACCGCGAAAACCTTGCCGAGGTCGCAAACAAGATTGATTTCCACGAAGCCGATCTGCTCAACCTCGACGCCGTGCACAACGCCTGCCGCGGCGTGGACTACGTCTTTCATGAAGCAGCCATCCCGTCAGTGCCGAAGTCGGTTGTCGATCCGCTCGGCAGCAACCGCGCCAACGTGGACGCCACCGTGCATGTGTTGATCGCTGCGCGCGATGCCAAGGTCAAGCGCGTGGTCTATGCCGCTTCGTCGTCGGCTTACGGCGACACTCCGACGTTACCCAAACACGAAGGTATGCCGCCAAATCCGATTTCGCCCTACGCCGTCGCCAAACTGGCCAGCGAGTACTACATGACTTCGTTCTATCGCTGCTACGGGCTCGAAACCGTCAGCCTGCGCTACTTCAACATTTTCGGGCCGCGGCAGGACCCGAGCTCTCCGTACTCCGGCGTGCTGGCGAAATTCATCACGCAGATGCTGGCAGGCGAGCAGCCCACGATTTTCGGCGATGGCGCCCAGAGCCGCGACTTCACTTACATCGAGAATACCGTGAGCGCGAACCTGCTGGCCGCTAAAGCTCCCGCAGCCGAAGCCGCCGGTAAAGTCTTCAACGTTGCCACCGGGGAACGTTACGATCTCAACCAGACTTTCCAGTTATTGAAAAAGATCATCGGCTTCAAGGGTGAGGTAAAGTACGGGCCCGATCGCGCGGGAGACGTCAAGCATTCGCTGGCTGATCTGTCACGCACAGAGAAGCATCTCGGCTATAAGCCGCTGGTGAATTTCGAAGAAGGACTGCGCCGCACGGTTGAGTGGTACCGCGTGCAGCAGAAGGCAGCGGGGGCGTAAGAGCACTTAGCCGTCAGTAATCAGGAAAGGCGACACAAAAGGAAACATACAGATGTCGTGCGCATTCTCAGCGCACAGGCGAGGACTGCGCATCCACGCCGCGGCGGCTATACGCGAACAAAAGTGTCGATTCAGTTGCAGCGCCCGGAACAAACTTCCACTGTTGAGCTGCCTGCATTGCCAGCCTGGCGAAATACTGGCTTGGACCTGAAGTCACGAACCCTGCCTGCGTGACGTTTCCGGATGTATCAACTTTCACCTTCACCCGCACCTTGATAGTTCCGTGGATCGTATTCAGTGCGCTGCGCGATGGCGTGGGCAGTACGCGATTGACAACTTGCCCAGGAGTACTCGAGCGTGTGGACACGCTGCCCGGGCCAGCGACTGAAGCCGGCTGCGTCGAATCAGCGGGAGCGGATGTCTGCGTATTCGCCCCTCGATCGGTCGATGGTGTCGAACTACTGCGCATCAGAAAAAAGGCGACGGCAATGATCGCGGCAACTACAACGGTGGCCACAATAAAGGGTAGTCGTGACTTTTTTTCTGGCGGCTGAACCTGGCGTTCAAGTTTCATCGCACGAACCGCTGGAGCGGTCGCGGCTTTTTGTGGCGTGGCTGAGCGTTGTTGACTTGCCATTTTCTTGCCCGCAAGTCTCGCCTGAATGTCGGCGATCGTCCAGCGCGCCGCGGGATCTTCGATCAGAGCATGACCCACAACGTCCGCAAACGGCTGCTCCAGATTCAAACTCTTATCGTATTTTCGCGGCACGCGCTGGGTAAGAGACTCAGCCACGGTTGCACCGAGGGACCAGACATCGGTCGCAGTCGACAGCCCACTCGCGGTTTCCGGAGCGTCATACACCGAAAGTTGCGATTTTTGTATTGGGACGCCGGGCTCCTGAACGCTGTCGCTCGAAAGCTTAAGTTGGTCGTTCATCGCCATCACGTTCGACGGCTTGACGCCCCCGTGAACCAAGCCTCGACCGTGCAGATAGGCGAGCGCTTCAGTCGTGGGCCCTAGCATGGCGTCGGCTTCGGCGGCGGTCAAAGCGCGCTGCGGAACTACCTGGGCCAGATTTTCGTCAGCGTATTCAGTGACTACGAAAACGAGATCGGTGCTTGCCAGCCAGCAGCGGCCACCGTCAAAGATTCGAATGAGATGAGAATGCGACAACTTGGCTGCGCGCCGCCAAGCCGCAAGCTGTGCATCGGGATTGCAAGCGGTGGCGCGAATCAGCTTGATCGCGGCTTTGGTGGCGCCGCCGGAGATCCGCGTGAGAAAGACGGCCTTGTCATCCGATCCGCCCAGATACTGATCGAGAGTAAAACGGCCATCGACGATTTGTCCCTGCCATTGCCTTCCAAATTCCATGGCCTTGCTCGCGCTCGCGACTGCCTGCATAAGCCAGCATTGTAAGCCAGCACAGGCTTTGGAAAAGTGTGAAAAATCGAGAGTTTTTGGTAGGGATAGTGCGAAAGGCCCTTCTATTTCGAGGCTGAACCTACATACCTCTTCGCGAATTTCAGCAAAGTCGGCCAGTTCGGGCCGGGAATGTGCCTGTCACGTGCTGGCGGAAGGCAATGTGCCGTCGGTAAGCGTAGTCTCGATCGGCGGAATTCGGTGGTGCCCAATCCATCATGCGCTGATGGTCCTGCTCGGTGGAGAGATGGGCGGGAGAGGCGACCGGATTAGTTGCGGGAGCCGATGTTTGCGCGACAACCCACTGATCGGCATCAATAAACATGCTGCGAGCGCGGCCCATCTTGACTGGTTGATCACGGCTTTATGCCCAGGAATCGACTGTTAGAATAACCCAGACACTTATGTTTGAGAACCTTCAGGAACGCCTCCAAAAAACTTTCAAATCGCTGCGCGGTCAGGCGACGCTCACCGAAGAAAACATTCAGGAGACGCTGCGCGAGTTGCGTCTGGCGCTGCTCGAAGCCGATGTTAATTTCAAGGTTGTAAAGCAATTTATCGACCAGGTACAGGCTAAAGCGGTCGGCCAGCAGGTTGCGACGGCGCTGTCTCCGGGCGAGCAGGTCATCAAGATTGTCCGCGACGAACTAGCCGAGGTGCTCGGCAAGGACACGGCTCGGGTCAAGTTCGCGTCCCAGCCGCCGACGGTGGTGCTCATGGCCGGACTCCAGGGCTCAGGTAAGACGACGACCTCGGGCAAGCTGGCGCACTGGTTCAAGAATGGCGGGCATCGTCCGCTATTGGTTTCGGTGGACGTTTATCGTCCCGCTGCGCGCGAGCAGTTGAAAGTTGTGGCGCAGGCGATCAAGGCGCAGATTTACGAAGGCGAAGTCGGCGAGGCTAACACTGCGACCGTAGAGAAGCTTGCGAAAGAAGCCCGGCGCGAGGCGATCAACTCGGGCTGCGACGTGCTCATCGTCGACACGGCGGGCCGACTGCACATTGACGATCAGCTCATGGAAGAGATGCAGTCCCTCAAGCGGATGCTCAATCCGTCGGAGATTCTGTTCGTCGCTGACGCCATGACCGGGCAGGACGCAGTCAAATCGGCCGACGAATTTCACAAGAAGCTGTCGCTCACCGGTGTTGTTCTCACCAAGATGGATGGCGATGCGCGTGGCGGCGCTGCGCTTTCGATTCGGCAGGTCACCGGCGCGCCCATCAAGTTCATCGGCGTGGGTGAAAAATACGATGCTCTCGAGCCGTTCCATCCGGACCGTATCGTGTCACGCATTCTCGGCATGGGCGACATTCTTTCGCTCATCGAGCGCGCCGAGCAAACGGTCGACAAAAAGAAAGCGCAGGACATCGCTGCCCGTGCGCTTTCCGGCGACGGTTTTTCGCTGGAAGATTTTCGTGATCAGCTGCGGCAAGTGCGAAAGATGGGCTCACTGCAAAGTTTGATGGGCATGCTGCCCAGCATCGGCCCGTTTGCTGGATTGCAGAAACATGCCGACAAGATTGACGAGAAGCAGATCAATCACGTGGAGGCCATCATTAACTCGATGACTCAGTACGAGCGCACTCATCACGACGTGATCAATGGCAGCCGCCGCAAGCGCATCGCCCGCGGATCGGGAAGGACGGTGCAGGAAGTTAACAACCTTCTTCGCCAGTACGCGCAGATGCGGAAGATGTTCAAGCAGATGGGAAAGGGCAACAT
>Ga0134126_10010877_pt1 | contig 11453 bp, 5 predicted proteins | sample KB31752_FD_96881 | JGI IMG/M metagenome (GOLD analysis project Ga0134126, IMG submission 96881) | Terrestrial soil microbial communities with excess Nitrogen fertilizer from Kellogg Biological Station, Michigan, USA - KB3-175-2 | ecosystem: Environmental > Terrestrial > Soil > Unclassified ... | reverse complement strand
TGCGGCTGATGCGGGCGATCCGGCAGCAGAAGCCTGATGTGGTGTGGTTCAATCTCGGTTTCGCCAGCTTTGGCGGGAATGCTCCTTCAGCGTTTTTAGGTATCGCGACTCCGGCATTAGCACGCATGGCGGGCTTCTACACTCATGTGACATTGCATCAGTTAATGGAGACCGTCGATCTCGACGATGCTGGAATTCGCTTCCCTCGGTTGTATAAGTGGGGCGGGGTTCTCGCCACGCATCTTGTTCTTTTCGCGAATTCAGTGTCGGTCATGCTGCCGGCATATCGCAGCGTGTTAGTCGAGAAGTACGGACGGGGCTCGGTGTATGTGCGACGACACGGAATTTTTTCCGCGCGACCGGAATATCCGGACTTAGCGTTACGTGGAAACCCGCAACATCGCATTCTCGCCTTCGGGAAATGGGGTACCTATAAACGACTAGAGCCGATGGTCGAGGCGTTTAAGGAAGTGGCACGCCAAATTCCCAATGCCCGGTTGGTGATCGCTGGCACGGACCACCCCAAGACGCCCGGATATTTGAAATCGATTCGTGAGAGACTGGCGTCGCGTTCTGACGTGATTTTTACGGGATACGTCGCGGAAGAAGACATCCCGCAATTGTTCCAGAGCTCCAGCGTGGCGGTTCTGCCCTACACTTCCTCTGCCGGGTCGAGCGGAATTGCGCACCTGGCGTGTACTTACGGCGTGCCGATTGTCGCCTCTGACATTCCTGATTTTCGTCGTCTGGCTGACGAAGAAGGGCTCGCTATAGATTTCTTCCCGACGGGAAAGACGAAAGAGTTGGCGCGGCACTTGATCGATCTCCTGCAAAATAGGGAGCGTCAGATAGAGATGGCAATGCAAAATGTCTCAGCGGCGTTGCGTATGAGCATGCCGGAAATCATTCGGCAATACCTGCGTACGTTTGAACTGCGGCGCGAACTCGAGCAGATGCGCTCGATTTCTTCTTTGCGCAAACTTCCGCGCTGGATGCCAATGCGTGATCTGCTGGTGCGTCGCAATGCACGCAAGGCGCTACTGCGATTAGAAACGCCCCGGAACAACGAATCCGCTTCAGCCGCGGCGGCTGCGAGCTTGGGTTCAGAAGTGGTTTATATGGCCACTACAGCGCCGGCTGAGAAACATCGCCCGACCGGCACCGAGTAGCGATTCGCGACAAACTAGAAGCAGGGGAATGACGGAGTGGCAATTCCCTTCACCAGCTTGTTAAAGACCGTCCTTTGCTGGACCTTGTAGGTTCCCGACATCAACCGATAGTGCACCCACTGCACCAGCCCATATTTCTGTGCCAGATAGTACTCTTCCTTATCGCCACAATTCCCGTAATTAGAATTGCAGTTATAGCGATAACTGGCTACCAGCACCTTCAAATTGCTGGGCAATGCGCCGCCCAAACTAACCCAGTACGGCCCCCAAACCTGGTTGATCCCCTTTAACAAGTTCTGAGTGGTGTAGTGACTGCAATCGGTGTAGGTCTGATAAGACGTGTTGGGTACGTAAATCGTCGATCCAGGGAATCCAGCCTTTGCGCAACGCGGAACCAGCGGTAGGTTCGTGTTTTGCGCGAACTTCTTGAACGTGCGCGGATTATTCCAATCGTATTCGGTGATCCACAGATAGATGTACTTGCTATCAAAAAGCTGAATGTCCCAGGGCGTACCGCCAGCACCCTTGGTCCAATAGAACTTTCCGCCCGCCATGTTTGTGTAAAGCGGGTTTGAGTTGCCGGCGACGTGATATGTGCCTCTGAGGCTTGAGTCCAGAGTCATCCAATCCAGCATGTCGTACGTACCGGAAGCACAGTTCATCGTGCTTTCTGCCTGGGCTTTTCCACTAAACCCAAACGTTCCCAACAACGATAGACACACTACTGCGAGCCATGTACTTTTTTTCATTTTGCCCTCCGCGAGGTCAAGGGGGTCAGAACGCGGACCTAGCCGGCCCGCATTTCTCAGCACCCTGAGTAGTTGATGGTTGGAGCTTATACAGCCCGTTTGGGATGGGCAATCAGATAAAAACCTTAACTGAACACTCCGAGGTACCCTTTCTCAACAACTTTCCTACCAAGAAAGGATGTTCATTATTGCGGAGGGCGGGGTACTGTATTTTCAACCGGCGCATTGTCGAGCGGAGGACGCGGCGCCTGCGGGCCTGAAGGCTGCGATTGCGGAGCTTGTTCCTGTGGCATTGTCACCGGAGTATTGTCGCGGCGCCGCAACACAATGGGCGCGTGACTGCGGCGCTTGGCTTCGGCCTCAGCTTGCAGATCAGCTTCACTGGCCTGTGAATTTGTACCCGCAACTTGACCGACTGCAACGCCTACCATCTCGTGATGACTCGCTACGCTGACGGGAGCGCTTGCTTCTTCGCCGCGTTGAGCAGCCGAATAAAATTCGTTAGCAGTTTCTTTGTCTCCAAAAGCATCGGAAACATAGCCCATGTTGTTCAACGAGAAGGCGCTGTTGGGATCGAGTTTATACGCCTCACGGAAGTCCTGATACGCCTTATCATCCTGATTGTGATTGAGCGCTGAAACCCCTTGCACCTGCAGCCGGGCCGCTTTGTCCTGGCTGCTCTGTTGCGAATCTAATCTCGCGCGAACAGCTTGCTCATTCTTGAATGCAATATCGCTGATCGGTTTTCCTCTCCACTTCGGATCCAGCGAAACCACGATTGGCTCGGACGAGTGGGTGATTGAAGCATCATTGTAAAAACGCAGTGCAGCCTCCAAATCGCCCTGCTTCTCCATTGCGTAGCCCAGATTGTTCAGGGTGAAAGGATTCCGAGGATCGAGTTTCAGGGTGTTGCGCAAGATGTCCTCTGCCTCCTGGCTTCTTCCCTGCTCCAGAAGCGTCATGGCTTCGAGATTGCCTCGATTGACACGCAATTCCAGATTGCCATACGACTCGGTGACATCACTTAGTTTCTTGCCTTCCAGGTCGCGCGCACTGGCGATCGCGATCACTGTCTCAGAATTGTTCTCTTTGGCCGCGAGCTGATAGTAACGCTGAGCACGATCAATTTTGCCTTGCAATTCCGAAATATACCCCAGGTTGTTGAGCGTGAATGGATCATCAGGATCGATGAGATATGCCCGATAGAAAAGCCGTTCGGCCCGTGCGAGATGGTGATGCTGAATTTCTTTGACTCCCTCGCGATTCAACTTTTGCACCGGCGTGGCATTAGAGCGCTTGGGGATAGTGATCCTGAGACCCCCGGCATGCGCCAGAGAAACCAACAGCACGGCCACGGCAAATGGCATGAACTTTCGGAATTTCGGTAATGAAGACATGCTCTGCTAAAGCTTGATTACGAGTGCTTTGGATGCAAATCCAGCAGTTCGCGTTTACCCGTTTGTGCCAGCTTGTGCCAGCAACTCTGGCTACCCGATTGGCCTTGATGGCATCCAAAGGGTGAGCACAACCATGCGCAGAAATTACGCCCTAGTCTCGATCGTTCTTGGAGGAATTTTCTTTGTTAATCCTGCCTTTGGACAAAGCCAGACGGGATTCACCAACGGCGCCTCCGCACCGTCGTCCGCTGGTTCCGATGCAACTCCTAATTCTGTCCGGCACAACGAAGACTACGATCCGCTTCTGGATTTGCCGCCGCTTCAACACGAGAAGGTAACTCTTATCGGCGGAGTGGTGGTTCGTGTGGATGAAGTCATGAACCACATGGTATTTCAGCCTTTCGGCACCAACCAGAAGATGCAGGTCCACTTTGATACCAGGACCCATTTCTATCGTGATGGCAAGCCGATCACGGAGCGCGAAATAAAGCAGGGTCAACGGATTTATCTGGACACGCAGCTGAATGGCGACCGGGTGTTTGCTAAAACAATTTGGATTCGCACCACCGCCGAGAGTGGCGTCGGGCGTGGTCAAATCATCGATTTCAATCCCGAGCATAGGGTGTTGACCCTTCGTGACGAACTTTCGAATCAGCCGCTAAAACTACAGCTCGCACCCAACGCCACCATCCGCAAAGGAAACCAGGCCGGTTCAGAAAGCGATCTCGTGCAAAACGCACTGGTGAGCATTGAATTCGGCGCGCAAAGAGAGCTGCGCGCCGTGACAGTTCTCGCCACACCGGGTTCAGCTTTCGCCTTTGCGGGCCGGGTCACTTTCGTGGATCTTTCGCAAAAGCTGATTGCCATTGATAACCGAAGCGATGGCAAGAAGTACGACGTTTGGATGGATGCAATTGCGCCCAGTGTCTTGCGCCAGATACGTGAAGGTGAAGAAGTGTCTGTTTCGACTGTATTCGATGGTTCCCGCTATTCAGCCCGCAGCGTGGATTTGGCGGCTGCGCAAACTCCGGAGTAATAAACAATTCCCTGAAGCTGAGAGCCAAGCCCACGACGAACTATTCCGAATAGTTCGGTTGATCTAACCGTGCTGACTTTCTCTGAGTTCTCTGTTGTTGTCTCGGCGTGCTCTGCGGTTAAAAGCTTTTGATCTTCAACGAGCGGCAGCGCTGCCAAACGTTTACGCCTGAGGCCTGGCCGTCTGCGCTCCACCGGCTTCGTCCAACACTCCAGCGGAGATTTCGGCGGCAATTTGCCGGCGATGCTTCAGATAGTAGCTGACGGTGTTTTTTGCATATCGCCAGAGCGTCGAGACATCGGTCTGGTACCAGCAGCATTCAGCCATGTGGGGCGAGAATCCGCAAAGATAGCGAAAACGCCGGTGCACTTCATCGGGCGTGCCCAGCGACGCAGCGGTCATACGATGATTGCCTTCGATGATGGTGATTGGTGTGGCGTCGTCGATGGTGATCAGGATGACTGAACTAAACACCGACTCTTGTTTCATTTCCAGGCTCAGCGATCGCAGCTTGTCGATGAAGGCGTCGCTTGAATTGGACACGATGCGCTCGCGAATTCGCTCCGCAGTTTCAACCAGTAAAAAATTCGGTACCCCATAACGCAGCCACTGGTTGCGCGGAAAAACTCGCATGCGCTGAACTTCCGCCGGGGTCAGCTCCACTTCCCACCACTGCGTGTCGTGCGGAAGCTCGCGCCAGAGTCTTCCCCGCCGCCGATACAGCAGCGCTTTCCGCAGAATATTCTCCCGCGCATTTGAAAAGTCGGGGCGGGTCACCACTTCCGTGAAGCGCTTGCGATATCCGGTGAATTCACCCTGATAAAACTCTCCACGCAAAAATTCGGCGATCACCACGTTTTCATCCACCCGCCTGATTTTTCGCAGTCCGCTGTCAGCTTCACGCCATTCGGGTTCGCCCAGGGTTGAGCCGCTGATATGAGACTTGCGCAGGAATGGCAGCGAGACCAGCAGCAGCAAGACCAGCATCAACACCAGTTGGACGGTAATTACGCTGCGAAGAGTGTCGTGAAAGATATAAATGCCTACAATAATTGCCGCACTGAATCCCAGTTGAAGCCAGCTTACATTGCCGATCTTGCGCGAGATTTCGTACGTCATAAGCACAACGCTCAGAGCGTATATCGCCGTAGTCAGAGCGTATAGAACGAGCAGCGATGAGTAGAAGTGGCGGCCCTCATGAGGAAACCCAGCACCCAGTAAAATCTGCCAGAGTCCGGCAGGCATCAGCCAGGCGGCAAGAATGAATAAGCCAGATAACGTGGAGGCCAGCAGCAAAGCGGTGGTCAAAACCGTTCGTCCGTCCTTCTCACTCGATCGCACGCCCGCAGAGAACGAGAACATGCTGCTCACCACCGACCAGGAGAGCATGTAGACGACTCGGCCGATCAGCGCGACTGCGGCGTAAACTCCGGCTTGTGTGGCGTCGAAGAAATGCTTCACCAGCACAATGTCGAGATTGTTGATGATCACCTGGCCGATGAAGAAGATCACCGCCTGGACACCTTCCTCCATGCCGGCGCGCAGCGTCGTCTGCCGCACTTTGCCCAGGTGATGCTTGCGCGGAATAGCGACAAAATACGCCACAATAAGTGACGCGGATATAGCGCCCACCACGCCTTCCACGGAATATCCCGCGGACATTAAAACAACCGCGCCGACCAGCTTGACGACTGCTTCCAAACTGAAATTCACAGCCAGCGGGATGAAGTCGTAGGTGCCCTGCATGAACCCGCGACGCGTGCCGAGCGGGACATAAAAGACCGTACCCACCGCCAGGACGCGGACCAGAAGCGGAGTTGGCAAATTCAAATAATGCGAGATAGCCGAGCTGCCACTGAGCAGCACTATCCCCACGCCCAAGCCTCCAAGCCAGGACCGGCGATGCAGCAAGTTGTAAATGGCGATCCGTTCAGACTCGGAATCGCTACGCGCAACGAACTTGGAACAAAGCAGCTGGAAGGAAAGCGTTACTGAAGACAGCAGCATCAGCACGGTGTAAATCGCGCTGGCATGGCCAAACTGCCCGGCGCCCAGTTTATGGGCAACGGCGAAGTTATAGACCAGGTTCATCACGCCAACGAATACGGAACTGACCAGCATGATGGCGCTGCCGCTCAGTACTCCGCGGCGGAGATCGCGAATTTTGTGACGGTGATGAGGACCGCCTGGGTCGGTCGGCATAACCACTGCCGCTGCGGCTTCCATTCCTTCATCGGCCATGGTGGCGGATCCTGACACTGAGTGACGCGGAGGTGGCGTTCATCAGAAAAGGCTGAACCGTATGATGGGGAGAAACGTGTTCCGGTTTTGCCCGTTGAAGTTATAAAAAGTTTGCTGCTGTATTCCCAACGAAATCCGGAACGGGTAAGTCACCGATACCTCGCCTGCGCCGTCATTCACTGGACGTTGCAATCCCTTGGTGTAAGAAACCATCGCCTCATTGCTGATGTTGTTGTAGGTCCCAAACCCTTCGCCTTTGGACCAGGTGCCCGCTGCATGGACCGCCCAGTGTGAAGCTAAGGGCCGATAATCCAGACGGAATCCGGGGCGTAGCGCCTGTGCGGTGGCGAATGAGGCGTCCTGTACGCGCCAAGAGCGCAGATTCTCGGCCAGTACAGCGGCCGTCCATGAGCCACGGAACTTGTGTTGAACTCCGAAATACATGTCAGTCGTGTAGTACTCACGCACCAACGGACGAAACAGGATGTCACGCCCCTCGTATCCGGTGATCATTGCCGTCCTGCCCCATGGACGACCGACCTGGAATTCGATTGTGCCGGCCGCGTCGCGCGAATGCTGGTCCATCTGGGTAAAGGGACCGGCTTCGCGGATCAGGCTCCCATTCACAGAAACCCAGTTTCCGAACGCACCGGTGTAGACGTAGAGAAACTGACGAAACAAATCCTGATTCAGTTCGACCGGCGAAGCCGAGTCCCGACGAATGGTGAACTGCACGCCCGGGTTCAAGCTGATCGTCGTCCCGAAGAGATGAAACACAGGATTGATTCCGGTGTTGAAGCTGGTGTCATAGGTATTTCGGTATTGAATTAACAGTTCGTTGGGGAACGAAACAGTTCCGCGCGCGTTCCGCTCTTCAAACATTCCCGTGATCGTTGGCCAGCCTTTGAAATTCAAGTGGTAACGTGCAATACCCAGCGTCTCCATAGTGGAGCGTGGCGGAGGCAGCAAAGTGGAATCCTGCGCCAGCCCACGGATGCGGGCGTCCAATTGATAAATATTGATGTCCTCAAAAATCGGATGGACCATGAGCTCCGGCCCGGCGCTGACTTGCTCGGTCACTTGACGACCCTGCTCTCCCGCAAGACGCATTTCCGTATCGCGGGCATAATCGTTTCCTGCCATGATGTCATTGGCACGGGCGAACATCGTCAGTGCATGAGCGTCGTCGTGGGCCTGCTGATAGGCACTTGCCATGGCCACCATATAGGCATAATCCTGGGCGCTATCGGGATCGTTCCCCACTGCCTTCAGTAACGTCATCGCGCTCTGTGTTTGGCCGAGATCAAGATCGGCGTTGGCGAGCCCCAGATACACGGATTCCTGATCGGCCCCTTCAGCCTGTGCGCGTTCAAAATATTTTTTGCTTAAATTGAACTGATTGATTGAGACCAGAACTTGCCCCGCCTCAATCAAGTTTTCCGGGGTGACAGCGTTCGATTCGCCAATGCGGGACTCCGCCATGGCGAAAGCAACTTGATCTTGCGAGTCCCTGTACCTGCCGGACTGGGCGAACAACCGCGCCAGCGCCAGCCGGACTTCAATGCGATCTGAGCCCGGCGCATCCAGCGCGCGGGAATAGCGCTGCATCGCTCCATGTTCATCCCCCAGCAGCAGCAGCGTTTCTCCCGTTGCCATCAGGACCTTGGTATCGTCGCCTCGCTTCTCAGCCTCAGCGATGGCTTTGTATGCATTGCCGCGGTCGCGCAACTGTGCATAGTTCCGCGCCATTTCGGCATACAGAATTCCATCACTCACGCCGGTGCCAACGCCCGGTGTAACCACGCCCAGCGCACTCTTCAGCACATCGAGAGAATCCGTGTAGCGGTGCAGGCGGTACAAAGCCTGGGCCAAGGAGAGATGGACGTTCACGTCGTTTGGCGCCAGCTTCAATGCCGCGCGGTATTCAACTTCTGCTTTGCGGAAGATCATCTGCTGACGATAAGCTTCGGCGCGTGCCAGGTGAATCGCGGCGGAATCGGGCATTGAAGCGGCAGCCAGGTCGGCCTCACGCAACGCCGGTTTCGAGCGGTGCAGCTGCAGGTCCGCAAACGCAAGGCCTAAGTGAGCTTCGCCATAATTGGGGCGAAGTTTTAAAGCCATCTCGAAATCCTGCGCAGCCTTGCTACTCTCGCGCAGATCGTTGCGCACGTATCCACGATTCATGTAAGCCGTGGCGTCATTCGGGTCAATGGCGAGAGAGCGAGTGAAATCAGCTTCTGCTTCTCGTGGATGTCCGGTGTGAGATTCAACATATCCGGCGACTAGTGGCAGGTCTTTGTCATTCGGCCTGGAAGGCTCGAACCGCTGAACGATTTTGTAAGCCTCATCGAAACGGTTCAGGAACAATAAATCGTAGGCAAGGTAATCCGGCGCCTCGGGATCATTCGGCAGTTTCTCGATCACCTTATATCCCAAGTCCGCAGCTTCCTGATAATGCTGAGTGAATGTCAGATAGCGTTCGCGCTCACGCATCACCTGAGGATTGTCGTTGATCGCGGCGTTAGCGGCGGCTCGGTCCACCCATGTTTTCGCGATTGGAAGCTGATGGCCCGGCGCCTCAAGGGCAGAGTTGATGGCGCCGGCAACCACCAACGCATTCTTCGGGGCCAATTGAAAAGCCTTCTCGTAGTTTGCCTGTGCCCGTTCGTATTGCTTGCTCGAAGTGTAAAGATCGCCCAAGGCAAAATAAGGCACGTAATCCTGTGGATACAGTTCAGCCAGCTTCAGGAAATACTTCTCGGCGGCGACGGGGTCCTTCATATCGCGTGACAAGTACCCCAAGGCGGTCAATGCCGCGTGATTATTTGGATCGATCTGCAGCGAGTGTTTGTAGAGGGCCAGTGCGTCCGCGTCGCGGTCCATCTTCCACAGCAGGTTCGCATAATTCAACGCGATACTCACATTGTTCGGCGCCAGCGACATGGCTTGTTTCAAATCGCGTTCTGCCGACGGCATGTCGTTGAACCCGGCTTCAATGAGTGCACGCAAACGAAGATAATCAGGGCGTGCAGCCTGATCTGTGCCTTGAATTCCGTTGAGCACATCGCGCGCGCTGGCCAACTCTTTGTCCGCAGCCGCCCCTTGATTTACACGACGGTATAGTTCAGAAAGACTCAAGTGCAGCGAGACGGGATAGAGCGGCCCTTCTTGCGGCGCCTGCGGCAGGTTTTGAATCGCAAGTTGGTATTCGCTGACTGCCTCATCGTTGTGATCTTCGAGCGCAGCCATCTGGCCGCGAATTGCATGCAACCGGTAGCTGTTCGGTTCAGTTGATTCCGCGCGCTTCAGGAAATCTGAGGCTTGTTCGAAGCTTCCCACATTCACCAGCGATTGGGCGGCGCTCATCTGTAGTCCGGCATCTTTCGGACGCCGATTGGCAGCCCGCGTGTAAGCGTCTGCGGCTTCCTTCTTCTTCCCTGCCAAGCCGTATGTGTACCCCAGCTCGGCCAGCGCGTCAGGGTTGCGTTGCACTGCTTTTTGCAGCGTGGCAATTGATTCGTCGAACTTTCCGGTGTCGCGATAATAAGCTGCAACCGACCGCAACACGTTGGGATCGTTCGGAGCACGGTTGATGGCTTTGTCCAGATACTGCTTAGCAGTGGCAGGTTGATTCAGCTTTTGATAACCCCGCGCAATTAACAAGTCCGTGCGCGCGTCGGGTTTAATGCCATCTGCACGCTTCAACAGATCGACTGCAGTATTGGGATCGGTATTGAGCGCGAGTTCTCCGGAAAGCTGTAGATCGGTTGCGCTCTTCGGATTCGCGGCCAGAACTTTCTTCAATAGATCCTGGGCCTCATTGATCTTGCCCATCTTGGCGTAGGTTTGCGCTTCACCGGACAGTCCAGGTATGGAAGACGGCTTCAGCGCGAGGCCTTTTTGGTAACCCTGCAATGAGAGGTTATAGTCGTTTCCCAGGCGCGCGGCGTATCCCAACAAAAACCACAACTCAGCATTATTGGGTGCTGAACGTGCGGCGCGGTTCGCGGAGGCAATCGCTGAACGGTAATCCCCCTTTTGCAGCGCCTGATCAACTGCACGGGCTTCGCGCGCGGTTTCAATACTCGATCCCCAGCCGATGCCATTTTCCGGCTTACCCGCAGGGGCAGCCTTCTTCTGCTGTTTTCCCTTTTTGGCTTGCGCAGGTGGTTGATTGACCTCGAACGTCTGCGCGGCCGCAACCATTGCGAGCGAAAGAAGGACGGCAACTGCTAGAGAGAGTTTTTTTCTGCGCATGGTGCAGTATTGAGCGCCGCGTCTGTCTGCTTTATTTGGTTCCCGAATATTTGCTTCGCTCGCAACGCTAGGATGCGTTGAGAGTAGGAGCGGTTGGATTCAGAGCGGCACACCAGGGCTTCTAAAATCCACAGGACACAGGTAGTTTGCGATTTATGGCCCATCCGCGCGTTTACAGAGCCATGTTTGCACAATAGCAAACCTTAGCCGATTTAGTTGAATCCAAGCAGGTGCTCACAAGTGCGCGCGGAGGAAAATACCACCTTGCAAACAAGTTATTTCTCGCGGCCGATCCCTTTACGCGTGATCCTATTGCTGACTCTGGCCATCCACGGGCCGCTGCTGGCCATGCAGTTGCCGCTTACGAATTCCTACGACGCCAATTTCCACGTCTTTTTTGCGTCGCATTACGCCCATAGCTGGTTCAATCCCTGGAACCCGAAGTGGTTCGCGGGATTTTCACAGGCCACTTATCTGCCTCTGGCGCATCAGTGGATCGCCCTGCTCTCGTTTGTCTTTGGACTGCATATGGCGTACCTGCTGGTGCAGTTAATAGCGATTCTGCTGCTTCCAATCGGGGTTTACCGCTACGCCCGACTGTGGG
>Ga0134126_10010876_pt1 | contig 11453 bp, 12 predicted proteins | sample KB31752_FD_96881 | JGI IMG/M metagenome (GOLD analysis project Ga0134126, IMG submission 96881) | Terrestrial soil microbial communities with excess Nitrogen fertilizer from Kellogg Biological Station, Michigan, USA - KB3-175-2 | ecosystem: Environmental > Terrestrial > Soil > Unclassified ... | reverse complement strand
GAAGAGCAGACGTTCGACATCGGGAGATGACGAATTGTCAGAAAAAGATCAGGAGATATGAAACCAATGAAATCGTTTTTCAGACTGAGTGCGCTTCTGGCGGTGGTGCTGGCGGGCGCGGTGTTTGCGCAGAAGCCGGGGATCACACGCACGGTCATCAATCGAAAAGACATCTCGATGCCGGGCCGCGAGGCCGTGATTGCGAAGGTGGAACTTGCACCGGGGACTGCGGCGGGCCGACACACGCATCCGGGCGAAGAGATCAGTTACATCCTGGAGGGCGAGGGCGAAATTCTGGTCGAAGGGCAGCCCGTGCAGAAGGTAAAGGCGGGCGATTCGTTCATCATTCCCGCCGGCGCCATTCATGATGCGCGTAATACGGGAACAGTGCCGATGCGGCTTGTCGGAATCTATCTCGTTGACAAGAGCAAGCCGATGGCGACGCCCGCGCCGTAAGCTTGAGATATGCAGCTACGGACCCTCGGACGAACCGGACTTTCCGTTCCCGCCATCATGCTCGGCGGAAACGTTTTTGGCTGGACTCTCAATGAGAGCGATTCGTTCCGCATTCTCGACGCGGCGTTTGACGCGGGCCTGACGTTCATCGACACGGCTGATATCTATTCGGCGTGGGTTCCCGGCAATAAGGGCGGCGAATCGGAGACGATCATCGGCAAATGGTTCGCCCGATCCGGCAAGCGCAATCAGGTGACGATCGCGACGAAGGTCGGCATGCAGATGGGGCATGGCGGCAAGGGCCTCTCGGCGAAGTACATCTCCGAAGAAGTGGAAGCTTCGTTGCAGCGGCTGCAGACGGACCACATCGACCTGTATCAATCGCATGAGGACGATCCGAACACGCCGCTCGAAGAAACAATGGGCGCGTTCGACAAGCTGGTGAAGCAGGGGAAGGCGCGGTTTATCGGCGCCTCGAATTATTCAGGCGCGCGATTGCGCGAGGCAATGGAGGCCAGCAAGCAGGCCGGGTTGGTCAGCTACCAAACGCTGCAACCGCATTACAACCTCATGGAGCGGGCAAAGTATGAATCGGATCTTGCTCCGGTAGTTGCGGAATATGGATTGGCTGTAGTTCCGTATTTCTCACTGGCTTCCGGATTCCTGACCGGGAAGTATCGCAGCGAAGCGGATTTTGAAGGCAAGACACGCGGTGGCGGCGTGAAGAAGTATTGGATCGATCGCGGGCGGGGTGTGCTGGCGGCGCTCGATGCGGTGGCGAAAGAGAGCCACTCGGCGCCCGCACGGGTCGCGCTCGCGTGGCTGCTTTCACGTCCGAATATCACCGCGCCGATTTCCAGCGCGACGAAGACCGGGCACATCACTGATTTGGTGGAAGCGACGAAGCTGAAGCTGAGCCAGGCGGCGCTCGATCAGATCACCGCCGCCAGCGCCTAAGGGGTGCTTTTCGAAGCCTGATCGCGAGTCTGCATCAACTGTTCTGCTTTTGCGACCACGTCCGCTGAGCCGCGCACGACAATCGCCGCGGGGCTCGAATAATCGAATGTTTTCTGGATGGACAGATCTGTGCGCAAAGCGGTCAGCGTCTGGTTCAGGCCCTGAGGGGTTGTCAGATTCGCCGGATAGTAGACGCTGATCACCGTGGGAGCGATACGTCCATATCCTGCCATCTGGAATTCATGGGCGTTCGGCGCGCCCGAAGTTGCGGGAGCCGATGCGATATCGAGCGACTGAATCATCCACTCCGACGCTGCCATTTGGATGGGAACGGCGCGAATTACGAGGGCGTTAAGCGGCGAGTAATTGAAAACCTTCTGAATGTCCGCGACGGTGCGAAGAGTGGTCAGAATCTCCTGTATGCTTTGTGCCGTGGAGGCATGCGCCAGGTAAAACACTTTGATCTGCTGCGGTCCCTGATAAGGATCGGTGATGTCTAATTCCTTCGTCGCCGTGGTGGAACCTTTCTGTATGTCGAGCGCGCCGATCACGAAGTCCGCGAACGAGATATCCGATGCCGATCCACGAACAACAAGATCGGAAAGCGCCGTGTAGTTGAAGACCTTCTGAATGTCGCCGACTGTTCGAAGAACGGTGAGCACCTCCTGAATCGGTTGCGGTTGTGCCGCCGGAACACTGCTCAGGTGGTAGACGCGGATCACATCATCGCTCTTGCCGGCAATGAGGAATTGCTGCGGAGGCGCCGTAGTCGCTGGTGGCGCGGGCTGATCGAGGGCGTGAATAATCCAGCCTGACATGGCAAGTTCATCCGCTGTACCGCTTACGGTGACTGACGCGGCGGTGGAATCGATCGAGAGCGTTTTGATATTGCCCACCGTGCGGAGGATGGTGGCGATTTCCTGCAAACCCTGCTGCGTCGGCTTGTTGGTGAAATCGAAGGTCTGCGATTGAGGCTGGCTCTGGGCGGCGGCGATTCCCGCGAAAATGACGGCCAGTGCGGCTGATTTGATGCTCATGTTCAACTCCTGACATCTGTGACGCTGCACCTGTGGAAACGTGCAGAGCGTCGCTATTTCGCTTTGGCCACTTCCACGGCAAATACGTAAGTCGGCCCAAACATATTGGACCGGAAAACCACCCATTTCTGGTCCGGCGTGAAGCTGACGTTCGGCTCCAGCTTGTACTGGTGCTTCGACATATTCACCAGCCGCTCGGAATGCAAAACGCCCGGCTTCACGAAGTTCTTGTCCTCAATTCCCTGATTTTTAACCAGCTCGGGCCGAAAAAGGTAAATCCATTCGCCGTCTTTCGCGTGCGCAACCTGCCCCGGATCGCCGCCATCGCCGCAGAAGAGCGTGCCGTCCTTCGTGACATTGAAATGAACCGACCACTCGTCGCGAGCCAGGTGATACCAGGTGTTCGCGCCGGTCTCAACGTTGTAACCCGCGAGCCAGAAGACCTCGCCGCGCGGCGTCTGCAGATCGTACCAGATCGTTTTGCCATCGGGTGCCCAGAATTCGTGGCCCCAGATTTCCATCGCCATGGTGCGGCTGTGGACCTGCGTGATGTGGCTTCCATCCGCGCGAATTGTCCAGATGTGGTCAACCTTGTGCCACGGGCCTTCATGGCAGAACATCAGCAGGGTGGGATCGGTCGGCGAGAATTCGAGGTGATTCAGCCAGTCCGTACTCTTCAGGATGGTGTTCATCCTGCCGGTTTTGACATCGATGGTGAACATGCCCATCGGGATCTTCGCCGCGAGACGTTCTTCCATCATCTGGCCTTTATTCGGCGCCTGAACCAGCTGCTGTGGCTGCCCGGGCGAGGTCTGGTTGACGGCGGGAGCGTCGCGTTCCGTGTAGGTTCCGGCGAGGAGTGTTTCATCGGCATTCACAGTCACGATGGAACTGCGCGCGGGGATTTTGGCGATCTCGCGAGTTGCCCCGCTATCGACGTTCGTCGAAAAAACCGCACCGCCTTCGATGTAGTAAACGTTCTGCGTCCTGCGGCCTGTCACAATGACGCGCAGATTTCCTGTGACCACAGCTTTGGTGGCGTGGGTCTCCAGATCGAGCGCGGAAATAGAGTTTGGCGTTGTATAGATGAGTTTCTTGCCGTCCGCGGTATATCCGTTCTGGTTGAAGTAGAGGCTGGCGCTATCGGGCTCGTCGGTCAGACGGACGATACGATGGCCTGTATCGGGGTCAACCCATGTTTTCGGCGTCGTCGCCAACGCGGTTTTCGGCGGCGGGCTTGTCTGTGCCGCCAGCGTAGCGGCAAGCAGTAAAAGGCTGAAACGCATGGCCCCATTATGTCGCTTTTTGCGAGCGCAAAAGGGCAGGGCGGGATACTGAGCTTTTGGCTTTCCCTGCTTCCAATCGACTGCGCTCAGCACTCTCGGTGACCACCATGCTGGTTCTCACCGAGGCTGTCTACATGCGTCCGGCGATCCTCCGTGGAACCCGCTCGCTCGATGGCAGCGATTACGAGATGCTGCACCAGTGGCGCATCGCTTTCGCGCGGCATGCGCTGTTCGGCGCGTCTCATACATTGCCGGCATGGGATCCGCATGAATTGCTGGGTGCGCCGTTTGCAGCGAACCTGCAGAGCTTCCCGTGGATTCCGACGCGGCTGGTGCTGTTTTTCTTCGATCCAGCCATCGCGTTCGGCGCGGGAGTTGCAATCGCGGCCGCGCTGGCAGCATTGTCCACCTGGCTCTATTGCCGACGAATGGGATTGTCGCGGATTGCATCCGCCGCAGCCGGCTGGACGTTCGCCGCTGCCGGATATTTTTCATCGCGCGTTCTCGCCGGGCATCTGCCGCTGCTCGAAGCCTATCCCGCATTGCCTCTGCTGCTGTGGCTGGTGGATCGCGCCTTCGATCGCGAGCGCGCCCGGCGTTTTCGTTTCGATCTCGCCGCGCTCGCGGTCTGCTGTACGTTCGTGGTTTCGGCCGGACATCCGCAGGTCCCCGCCTACGCCCTCGGTGCTGCGTTTCTTTACGTATTCTGGCGTGGGCGGGATGCGGTTCCGCGAGCGCGCGTGCGAGTCGCCGGCGCGATGGTGTTTGGGGTAGGTCTCGCCAGCGCCATCTGGTGGCCGATGCTGCTCTTGATCAGCCGCAGCACGCGCGTCCTGCATCTGGCCGCGCCGGATAACGATGTTGCGATGCCCTGGGGACGGTTGCCTGCGCTGATCATTCCCGGATTCAACGGCTGGGCTGGCCCGGTGTCGCTTGCGGATGACCATCCGTTCACCGGCTATCCAAACAATTCGTTCTTCTGGGACACGGCAAGCTATATCGGGATTCTGCCGCTCATCGCGATTGTGGCGTTGCTCATCGTGTGCATTTTACGGAAGCGAATGCCGGGATGGCGCGGCGGATACCTGACCGTCCTCGGCGCGGGTGCATTCCTTCTCAGCCTCCCGATCGCAAGCCCGCTTCTCCACGCATTGCCCGGAACACTGCTGCGAAGCCCTGCGCGATTGCTCTATCTCTCTACGTTTTGTGCGGCGGTCGCGCTCGGGTCAGCGATCGATCGCGCTCGCAACGCGCGGTTCCCGTGGCCCCGAACTACGACTACCGTTACCCTCGGTGTCCTGCTGGCCCTGCATGCAGTGGATCTGTCGTGGTTCGATCACTGGTTCGTTTCAACGAGCCGCTACGACGACAGCCCCCCCGCATTCGAAGCAACGCTGGATCGTGAACTGGGCACCCACCGCATCGCCTCGGAACGCAAAGATACGGTCTTTTCCGATCAGGATCGGTATGATGACGCAGGCGGATTCGATTCGATCTTCCTCGCGCGATTCAATCGCGGCTATCTGGCGCTCGCCGGTGAGCCTCCGGATACGAACGAGCAGGTGTTCGACGCCTCGGTCCTGCCGCCAAAGGCGCTCGATGCGCTGGGAGTGGGCTTTGTCATCACAACGACTGAGCGAACCGATCTGGCGCAGGTGAAGAAGAATGGCGACGATCTGCTCTATCGGGTCGCGAACCCCGCGCCGCGCGCGAGCTTCTTCCCGGCGTCGCGTGCCGAGTTTGCGGACCCGGAGCGGATTCCCGCCAACTTCGCTTCGGGCCCATGGGATCGTCTGCTTCTGGAGCCTCCCGCGAAAGACCTGAAGCTCTCGGGGGATGCTTCCGGCACAGCGGATTACTCGCGGCCATCGAGCGATGAGATCGAGATCAGAACGGCCTCCGCCGGCGCCGGTTTCGTTGAGATTCTGGAAGCCTGGGACACTGGGTGGACGGCGACTGTCGACAATTCGCCTGTTCAGGTGCTGCCAGCCGACGGGTTCTCCATGGCGGTACCGCTTCCACCTGGGAATCACGTCATCCGTCTGCACTATAAAACGCCAGGACGCGCCCTCGGAACCGGGTTGTCGGTCCTGGCTCTGGTACTTCTGGTCCTCTGGATCGGAGCCGCCCGCCCGGAACATTCCAAACCCCGGCTTGGTGTAGTATAGTGGGCGGTCGCAAAATCGGCCCGAAATAAAAGGAGAGGTACTCTATGAAAAAATTGACCGTTCTGGCCATGCTGGCGATGGGCATTTCCTCGCTCGCGATGGCTGCCGAATTCAAGGGATTTGTCGAAGATACAGCGTGCTCCACCAAAGCGGAAATGAAGGCTGACTCTGCTTGCGCCAAGAAGTGCATCAAGGGCGGTTCGCCCGCGGTGCTCGTGACGCCCGACGGCAAGATCCACAAGATCGCCAATCAGGACAAGATCGTGGCACTCGCCGGTGAAAACGTCACCGTGACGGGCGACGAAAAAGACGGCACCATCACGATCGCTTCCGCAAAGAAAGACTAGTTTTCCCCAGCGTCAGACTCGGCGCGAGTCGCGCGAGGATGAACGATATTTCAGCGCTTCGCGGCGCATCCGGATTGAATCCGGTGCACGCGAAGCGCTGATTGTTTTTAGAACCGCTTTCCCAGGTCTTTCCCGGGGTAAATTCCCTGGTAGTAGTCTGTCTGGACTTGCACCCGCCCCGGAAAGATTCCATAGTAAGGCGCCGTCTGACCTTCCGTAGGATGCCGCGGAGCGATCAGACACCCACCCACCACGATAAGCGCCATCAACATCAACAGATACCGCAGATTTCCGTGAATGCGATGGCGATGCCGGGGTTTGTTGTTTTCAGTCTGTGTCATAACAAGGTTCCCGATGCTTGAGTATGCAATCGACGAACCGGGGTTGAGCTCCAGCGACGTCGCTCGTGTCTTTTCAAACATTGGTCCTGATTGTGCTTTTTTTATGCGCGGAGACGTTCGCTATGAAAACGATTCTGACAGCAACCGTTGTTATCACCTCATTTGCAATGGGCCTCGCGGCGCAGGACTGGTACCACGACCGCACCTCGCGCTTCCAGGGAGAAGGCTGGCGTCCTCACCTCTTCGATTACGTGAGGACCGATCTTGAGCACGTCTGGAGCGCTGGCGCAGCCGCTGACCGTGAACGCGACCGGCTTACGAAGACGAAAGAAGAACTTTACAAGATGCAGACGGATCTCGCGCAGGGTCGTGTCGATAACGGCATTCTCAACGATGTGATCGATTCCATGCGGAAATCGTCAGACGACGATAAGCTGGCGCCGCAAGACCGCGAGGTGATCGCGGACGATCTGATCCGGCTGAAGGACTTCCAGAAGAATCCTGCCGCCTGGCCGCGAAAATAGTTGGGGCTCGAAGAGAGATTTGGTGAACGCGGTAGGAATCGAACCTACAACCTACTGATTAAGAGTCAGTTGCTCTGCCAATTGAGCTACGCGTCCACGAAGTATCCATTCTAGCATTCAGATGAAATTTCGTAACCCGTTTTTTGCAGGGTCACGAAGACAATTCTTCACCCTCGCCGCGTGATACGCTGGGGTGCAGAACGCATGTTCCGGAGCCATCAGCTCAAGATCAAGATTCTGTTTGGCTTATCGGATGCTGTTCTCACCGCGGCAGCTTTCGAGATTGCCTACGCGCTCCGCAAGTCGCTTCCGTTCCAGCACAACTTCTTCCTGCCGCCCGATACAAAAGCGCTGCTGCTCGGTTTCAGCGTGCTCGCGTGGGTGACGGTTGGCTATTGGCTGAACGTCAATGCGCGAATCGATTCCGCACGAATCCGCACCATCCTTCGCGAATGTCTGCGCCAGGTTGCCTACAGTTCAATCGCTCTCGTGCTGTTCCTGGTCTTCGGGCACGCGCTCGAAAACCAGCAATTGGCCCGCGGCTTTCTTGCGCTCTTCATTGTCTCCAGTTGGTTTTTCCTGGCGTCATTTCGAATTGCAACACGGAATCTGGTACCACTGCTGGGCAGTGGCACGCAGCGGCATGTGCTGATCGTGGGGCTGGGGCCGCGCGCCGAACGCCTCGCGCGAAACCTTGAAACGTACCACGAACAGGGGATTCGCGTCACTGGCTTTCTGGCCCCACCCGGCGATCCGTCCGGCCCTTCCATCCCGGATCCTTCCGGCCAGAGCTATCCGGTATTTCCAGCCGGGGATCTGCGCGCGCTGATGTCGAAACACGTAATCGACGAAATTCATTTCGCCGTCGACACCGAAAAGCTGGCCTCGCTCGAAGAGATTTTTCTCTGGTGCGATGAAGAAGGCGTCTGCAGCCGCATCGCAGTCGACTTCTTTCCGCACGTCAACAGCAGCGTAGCGCTGGAGCGTCTCGGCGCCACGCCGCTGCTCACGTTCTCCGCGGCGCCGGATGATGAAGCGCTGCTGCTGGCAAAGCGCGCGATCGATCTCGCGCTGGCCGTCAGCCTTGGCATCGGATTGAGTCCGCTCATCCTGGCGGCCGCCGTTATGATCCGGCTGACGTCGCGCGGGCCGGTCGTATTCCGGCAGGTGCGCTGCGGACTCAACGGCCGCACCTTCACGCTCTACAAGTTCCGCTCCATGGTCATCGATGCCGAAGAGCGCCTTTCCGAAGTGAAGCACCTCAGCAATCGGGAAATCGTCACCAAAATTCCCAATGATCCGCGGCTCACGCGAGTGGGTAAATGGCTCCGGCGGTTCTCAATCGACGAGCTTCCGCAATTGTTCAACGTTCTGCGGGGCGACATGTCCATCGTGGGCCCGCGCCCCGCCGTTCCGAGCGAAGTAGCGCAATATCAGCGCTGGCAGCGGCGGCGATTGCGCATGCGTCCCGGGCTCACAAGCTTGTGGGCAGTGGAAGGCCGCGACAACGTCGATTTCGAAAAGTGGATGCGGCTCGACATGCAGTACATCGACAACTGGTCGCTCTCTCTCGATGCGCGGATTATCCTGCGCACCATTCCGCAGGTATTGTCGGGGCGGGCTTCTTAGTCGCAGAGCCTGCTATGCGCAGGCTCGTTATGCGCAGAGCCGCACAACGAAGTCTTCGATCACGGTCCGGTCGTCAGGACGCGCGCTTCGCAGATCGCGGTCCGCGTCGCAAATCAGCGCGAGACCACGTTCGAGCTGCTGTTTCGAAAACTTCGACGCGGTTGTCGCGACCTGTTCGGCGCGCGATCCCCACATCGGAACTCCCGCGCGCTGAAAGTGCGACTGCACCTGATACGAGCCTTTCAGGTTTGCCTCTTTTGCCACGAGCGCCATGCGGAACTGCCCCGCGAGAAATGTGAGTGCAAGCGGAAGATATTCTCCTTCGCGAACCAAAGCGTCCAGAGCATCGAGGGAGCGCGCACGATCGCGCCGCCCCAGCGCGTTGACCAAAGCGAAGATCGTGCTCTGGCGGGCGTCGGGAACCAGCAGCGGAAGCGATTCCGCCGTTACCGGCTTTCCGTAAAGCTGGAGTTTTTCGAGTTCCACCGCGATCCGTGCCACGTCCGCGGCCAGCGCTTCCACCAGTGCTTCCGCCGCGGCTGGCTCAAGAACGATCTTCATCGCGCGCGCGAGCCGTTCCACCTCCGTGCGCGCTTCTTCCGGAGCGTATCGCCGGAATTCGACCACTTCCGAAATACTCCCGTAATATTTGCGAACGCGCTCAGTTTTGGATTTATCGTCGCCATCGAAATCCCACCGAGTCGCCTCGAAAACGAGCGTGACTCCCGGCGTCGGATCTTTCACATACGCCGCGAGAAGCGCTTCTTCGTTCGACCCGGATTTGGAACTTCGCGATTCGGGTTCCCCTTCGTCCGCATCGTCAGCCTCCGACGATGCGGCGGAGGCACGGCTCACGCGTGGCATGGCTGTTTCCGCTGCCATCGCAAACATCAACCGCTCAGACGCGAAGAGCGACATCGCGCGCGCATCGTCAATCACAGCCGCGAGCGACGATTCCGCCATGTCGAATTGCTCCGCCGCGATGGCTCGCGCAGCGATCAGGGCTTCGCGGCAACGGCGGCGATTGTATCCCTCCTGACCAAGAAACAGGATGACGGGCGGAATATCGTTCTTTTTGACGCGTGCTAGAAACTGGGCCGGAGTCATCGCTTCAGAAATTCTCGAGGATCGAGCTGACCACTGACTTCGCGACGTCCACACTCAATCGCTGCTCGGACGCCTCGCTCTCATCGAAATACTGCCCGGGATTGACGCTCACCTCATACGGCTGATGAAATTCCATGCTCGGCTTGTTGATCAGCACCTTTCCGGAACGATCGACGAGGCGGTACTGAATCCAGACAACGATGCTTCCCGCCGTCGTTCGCCCCGTCGCATTGTCGTAGAGAGGGCTGCCGCCGACAATCATATTCGCGACGCTGCCATACAACACAAGATCGGCCTTTGAGGGATCCGAAACAATATGGTATTTCGTGCGCGCAATGAACTCGTGTGAAACAGACGCGGCCAGATAGTTCGAAAGCGTGAAATGGATGCTCGCGTTCGCCCACGGCACAATGGCGATCGTGTGAGCGTCTTTCGGCAGCAGACTCGCCTTCGTCCCGATCTGATAACCGCACCCTGCGATCAGAAGAGCTGACGCGACAACAGCCAACGCCGCGAACTTCATATCGTTTCTTTCGCGATTAAAGCGGCGGTTTCCGCCGCAAGGCGAAGATTATCGGCGGCAAGCCACAGCCAGACGGCGCTGCCATTGTTGCGATCCGGTGTAATCGCGCCCACCGAGATGCCGCTCTGCCCGGCGATTCCGGCATTATCCGGAGGCTCTACGTTCTCTGCGCGAACATCCACCCAATCGCCGCCGAGGGCGCCTTCCAATTCGTTCACGTCCGGCGCATCTTCAAATTCGATCCAGAACGAAAGGCTGTAGCCGTGAAAAACAGGCGCCTGGATCAGCTTGATTGACGGCATTGGCGCGCCTGTTTCCACGCGCTCGAGCAATGTCGCGAGATGGCGGTCGATCCGGTCTTCCACCTCGTGCAACTGCACGGCGGAGTCTTCACCGAGCCTCGACAGCATATTGAAGCTGAGCTGCGCGTCGAAGACATCTTTGGGAAGCTGCTTGAATGACAGCAGGCTTACGGTCTGTTGCTGCAGCTCGTCAATCCCGTTTTTGCCGCGCTCACTCGCCGGCTCAAACACATGAACGATGGAGCGCGCAATCGGGAAGTTCGGATGCAGCCGGCTCAGCACAAGCGCGATCGCGATGGCCGCCGGATGCGCGGCGATCTGCGGTCCATCGCGATCGGCGCGGTAATTTCCGTTTTCCACCTGCGGCGCCCGAACACGCGCCTCGGGATCTTCTTCCGCCGCTCCGGTCAGATCGATCACAACACCGGATGGATTGAGCTCCAGCGCGGTCTTTGAAGATTCGGGCGGCCCAGCCAGAATCACGACGACCGCATCCTCCAATTCTTCCGGATCGAGCTTGCTCAGAATAGCCGGCGCATTGCCGACAGCGGCGATCCGTATGGAATCGTCATTGCTCTCGCTGGAAAGCAGCCGCAAATGCTCGCCGAGAACAGACTCACCGAAAACCTCGCGGACCTCCCGCCCAAGAAGGGTCTCGCTTCCGACGAGAGCGATGATTTCAGCCAACCTGTGCCTCCGGGTCCGGATGATGTTGTGGCCTGGACTTGTGCCCCATCACGCGGCGGATAATTCCGCCGAGGCGGATGAAGATGCCG
>Ga0134126_10010874_pt1 | contig 11453 bp, 10 predicted proteins | sample KB31752_FD_96881 | JGI IMG/M metagenome (GOLD analysis project Ga0134126, IMG submission 96881) | Terrestrial soil microbial communities with excess Nitrogen fertilizer from Kellogg Biological Station, Michigan, USA - KB3-175-2 | ecosystem: Environmental > Terrestrial > Soil > Unclassified ... | reverse complement strand
TCCCGCCGTTTGCGGTTCACGGTGGCAAAGGTCAGAATCATCGGCGCGGCGGACGGAATCATCATGGCCACCATCATTTCGGCCCACATCAGGAACAGCGGAACGAGCGTCGAGACCGACCATGCTTGCGTGTCCGGCCCGGACATTTTCATCCCGGCGCACTGGCAGACGCCGGTATGGATCATCGCGCGGGCTTCGACGGCCATGTAGCCCCAGGCGAGCGCCGTGATGGCGACGAGGCCGGCGAGGACGATCGCGCGGTCGCGTTTCAGCGCGGATTCCAGTGAAAAGACGCGGTTCACAAAAGACTTTCAGCGCCGTCTGCCAGACCCGCGCATGGCGTCATGCCGACCTGTATTCGAAAATTGAATACTCGCCGTATTTTCCGGCGTGGTCGCAACTCAACCTTGGATCTGAGAGCCGCATTTTCGACGTGGTGCAAAGCTCCTGATGTTTCGACGTGAACCCGTTCGGCTTCAGCAGCGTGGCCGGTTCGTCATGGCCGGTCACGGGGTTTTTCATGGGCGTCAATTCGAGTTCATAAAGGCCGTGAATCCTCACGCGGCTGCGAACACCGTCAAATTTCGCTTCAACCTTTGCGTAGCGCACGCCGAGAAAATTGCTGGTGAGGCTCATGAAGATGCTGAACGGCACCGCGTCGGGCGTTTTCACCACGAGTTTTTCGATCGCCTGACGCTGTTGCGCGGTCGCGCGGTCATCCACGCCGAGGACCGACGTTATGTTGCCTTCGTGCACGGCGCCGGGCGCGTGACCAAACCAGCCAAACGTCAATCCAGCCAGCGAAACGCCGTCGCATTGGCCCTCCTGCACGTGCCACACGTAACCGCCGTCGCAGAAGCCGTTCGTTGGCCGGGCCTCGAAGTTGCACGGACAACCCCAATCGCAATTGCAGGCACCCAGCAGGATGCCCTTGAGATGATAGGATAGTTTGTCGGTCATATCTTGCCCTTCCATTTTCTGACATCGGTTTCTGCGGCCCGAGCATGTGCAAAACTCTGCATGGTTATGGCGGGATGCCCTTCAACGGATCCGTCGCCAAACTGCCCGCGCCCGGAATTCCCCGCTCAATGCTTCACTTCGGCATGGCAGTGATTCCTTTCTGGTCGGCGTCAAGGTGGTCCGTTTTGTCCCCTCAAATCCGGCTCTCGCGCTGCTCGCCGTTACCCGGACGCACGGGCTGGTTCCGATGAGTTCTCGCTGGCAAAGGATTCATCTGCGCGCCGGACAGCCCGTCGCTCCACGGCCTGCCGCGGGCTTCAATTCGAGTATCTGACTTTGGTGACAAACCCGGCCTTGTTCGGCCACGAAAACTTCATGCCCTCCACGTCCACGCGGCATTCCTCGGCGGCAACAGCCTCGGCTTCCTTGAAAATAAATCCCGTCGCGTGCTCGACGCGGACGGATTCCGGTTCGCCCGTGACCGGATTTTTGATGGGCGCGGTGGCGGCGGACATGAAGGAGCCGACCCTCACGCTGCTGGTGCGGCCGTTGAAGTTGAAAGTAAACGGCACGTAACGGGGCTCCATGATTTTGGAGAAGGTGGTGACGATGATTTCAAAGGGCATCCCGCCGGCCTGGCCGCTGGCAATCTGCAGCAGGGCCTCGCGTTGCTGCGGGTTGGCGCGCTCGTCAAAAAAAAGACACACGGTTCCGTTGCCTTCATGGATGGCCCTGGGCCAGTGGGCGGCAAACCCCAGCGCGAGGCCGTCCAGTTTTGTGGTCCCGTAATTTCCCTTGTTGATCCGCCACGCTCCCACGCCTTCGCAGAATCCTCTCGTCGGCGGCGCGGAAAACTCGCAGGGACATCCAAAATCACAGTTGCAGGCCTGTAGAAAATCCGCATCGACCGCCCATTTAACCTTCGTTTCGTTACTCATATTTCGCTCCTCAATACTGAACGCTTTGATAATGCCGGTCGCGCAAACCAGTTGTCATCTGCTCGGAACAGAAGCTAGCAAACGCGCCGCGCCTTGACAACAGGATAGCGCGACGCCGGCCTGGGGAGGCGCAAGCACGTCCGCGTTAAAAAGCCGCAGCGCGTTTCGAACTTCGCTTTTCGATCGAACGGAATTGCGCAAGCCGATGAATTGCGGATAATTCATCCATGCCGCAGCCCATCAGAGTTACTTCCCGGGTCCGCCTGCGTGATTTCGATCCCAATTTCTGCGGTGGACTGGAAAAAGAAGAGACGAAGAAAAAGACCGCCAAACTCTGTCAGCGGATCGGCGAATTGCAGCACTTGCTCTACGCCAACGCGACCCACGCCGTCATCATTCTGCTTCAGGGCATGGACGGGAGCGGCAAGGACAGCACCGGCGCCAGCGTGCTCGAGTTCGTCACACCGGCCGGCGTGCAAACCACGAATTTCAAAGCGCCCTCTGCCGAGGAACAGGCCCACGACTTTCTCTGGCGCGTTCACAAGGCGGTGCCGCGCTACGGCTACATCGGTCTGTTCAACCGTTCGCATTATGAGGACGTTCTGATCGTACGCGTGCTCGGTTTGCAGCTGAAGAAGATCTGGCGCGCCCGCTACGAACAGATCAACGCCTTCGAGAAACTGCTCGCTGACAACCGCGTCATGCTTCTGAAGTTCTTTCTGCACATCAGCAAAGAGGAGCAGGCCGAACGGTTGCGCGAACGGCTCAACAATCGTAAAAAGCACTGGAAATTCGAAGTCGCCGATTTGCAGATGCGCAAACGCTGGGGCGAGTTTCAAAGGGCGTACGAAGACGCCATCAACCGGTGCAGCACGAAACACACGCCTTGGCACATCGTTCCCGCCAATCACAAATGGTTTCGCGATTACGTCGTCGCGAAGACCGTCGCGGAAGCGCTCGATCAATTGAGGTTGAAGTGGCCCAAGGCGAAGGAGGATTTGTCGGGAGTCAGGATCAGGTGATCTTTCTGGGCGCTGCGAAGGACGAAGGAGCTTGCAGGTCGCAGATCGCCGCCCCAACATCCCGGATTCTGCATGTTAACCATCAGTGGATTAACCAAGTCGTTTGGTGGACGAACCCTGTTCGCCGACGTGACGTTGCAAGTGAACCGCCAGGACCGCATCGGCCTCGTCGGGCCGAACGGCGCTGGCAAGACCACGCTCTTCTCCCTCATTCTGCGAAACGAATCGCCGGATGACGGCGAGATCACGTTCGAACGCAACGCCACCGTCGGCTACCTGCCCCAGGAAACCGCGCCCGTCGCCGACGAAACCGTCATCGAACTGGCCACCGCGATTTCGCCGGAGTTCGTCCGGCTGCGCCGGCAGGTGCTCGCGTGGGACGCGGGGCATCCGGGCGAGGCGGATTTCCACGACAACGCACACGATCGCTTCAACGAACTGGGCGGCTATCAGCTCGATGCCCGTGCGAAGAAAATTCTCGCCGGACTCAGCTTCCGCGATTCGGATCACGATCGTCCCGCCCGTGAAATGAGCGGCGGCTGGGTGATGCGCGCGCACCTCGCCCGCCTGCTTGTCCAGGAACCGGACCTGCTGATGCTCGACGAGCCGACAAACCATCTCGACCTCGAAGCGCTCCTTTGGTTTCAAGGTTATCTGAAGGGTTATCCCGGCGCGATCCTGATGATCTCGCACGACCGCGAGTTTTTGAACCAGCTCGTCGGCGGCATCGTTGAGATCCGCCAGGGAAAACTGTTGCGCTATCGCGGCAACTATGACGATTACCTGACCCAGCGCGAGGCGAACGAAGTGCAATTGCTCGCGGCCTACAAGAATCAGCAACGCGAAATTGACCGGCTCATGGACTTCGTGGTGCGTTTTCGCGCCAAGAACACCAAGGCAACGCAGGCCCAGGCCAAGCTCAAGCAGATCGAGCGGATGGAGAAGGTCGAAGCGCCAGTCAGCGATGAAAAACAAATCAGCTTTTCATTTCCACAACCGCAGCGGAGCGGGTTGAAGGTGATCACGCTGGAAAACGTTGACCATGCTTACGGCAACAATGTGGTGTACCGCGGACTGAATTTTCAGGCTGAGCGCGGCCAGCGCACCGTGCTGGTCGGGCCGAACGGCGCGGGGAAATCCACGCTGCTCAAACTGCTCGCCGGCGTGCTGCCGGTGCAATCCGGCGAGCGTAAGCTTGGGCACAACACCAAGGCGGGCTATTACTCGCAGAACCGCATCGACATGCTGCGCGCGGACCTGACCGTGCTCGATGAGGCGCTCGACACGCCCCAGCGCGTCACCGAACAGTTCGTCCGCACCGTGCTCGGCTGTTTTTTGTTTCGGGGCGACGACGTTTTCAAAAAGGTCAACGTCTTGAGCGGCGGCGAGAAAAGCCGGCTTGCGCTGGTGAAACTCCTGCTCGACCCGCCCAATCTCATCCTGATGGACGAGCCAACCACGCATCTCGACATTCCAAGCATTGACGCACTGGCCGCCGCTTTGGATCAATACCAGGGCACGCTCATCTTCATCAGTCACGATGTCTATTTCATCCGCGCGCTGGCCAACCACGTCGTGCGTGTCAGCGGCGGGCAACTGGCACATTTTGGAGGCGGCTACCAGTATTACCTCGACAAAACGGCGGCAACATCCGAACGCGCGGCCTTGACCGATGCCGGCGGCGCTGCGCCGGGACGAATGACTTCCGCGCCGGCCCGGGAACAAGGCCGTGATGGGACGCGGCTTTCCTCGGATCGCAAGGAGCAGAAACGGCTCGAAGCAGAGCAACGCCAGATGCGCTCGCGCGAACGCAAGGCTCAACAACAGATTGTGCATCGGCTGGAAAAAGAAATCGCGGAACTGGAGGCGCGCCAAGTCGAACTGACCGCCGAATTGGAAAAGCCGGAGACGTACGAAAAATCCGGCGCGGCGGTTCAAATCAATCGTGAACTGACCGACGTGATGGAAAAGCTGGAGCAACTAACAACCGATTGGGACCAAGCCGCGTCAAAGCTCGCGGAAGCGGACGCGCGCTGATGAAGCTTCGGTGCAGTTTTCTCGCGCCCCATCCAGCTTCAGCAGTTTTTCCGATTGACGAGTATTGGGGGAGCAGCACAGTTTTGATTGTTGGATTCAGGAAATGAACCTGAGTGAAAAACTCCACGTCAGGCGGTTATTACCCGATAACATGGAATGCTTCCACTTAAACAGTAAGTTGGACCGCTCAGACACTCGACAACTGTGAGACTCTTCGCACTCGTGTTTAGCTCACGTTCTAGGAGGATCGGAGGCGTTCTTGCCATCATTCTTCTCCTTGCCGGTTGCGCCTACCCCAACCAGTTTCGGAACGCAGACCGTCACTCTCCGCACGCACTTCTCGTTGGAAAGTCCTCGGTCCTGCTCGTGGACTGGATCAACACACAGAAAACCACCTTCTGGCGCTGCCAAGAGCGTTACCGTATCCCACCGGGCCCCACGTCCATCAAAGTCCTTACTGGCTTCTGGGACCGACTCAGCTATCTGCCCATTGAGTTCACCGCGCGCGCCGGATGTCGCTATACACTGCGGCACACGAACACCAAAGATGTCGATAAGGTTTTCGTGTGGGAGATTTGCCCAGACTCTGCTGGTGACAGACTCGTGGCTGAGATGTCCAACCCGTAGGGACACAGAACAACGGCCGCGCCGCTGACATCATGACAGACATTACCAATCCTCAGCTTATCAAACTCAAGGGCGTTTTGTTTCTGCTCATTGGCATCCTCGCCTCGGCGTTGCTTGTCCTTGAGCAGCCGTCACTGAAGATAGTGGTCCTGCTGGCCATTGCCGTCTGGTGTTTTTGCCGGTTCTATTATTTCGCGTTCTACGTCATCGAACATTACGTGGACGGCAACTATCGGTTCTCGGGGCTGTGGTCGTTCTTTCGTTACCTGATGCAAAGGCGAAGCGGCACGAAACCGACTGCATCCGCCAGAGAAAGTGGAAAAACAGATGACGGACCGACCTCAACATTCACCGCGACCGAACTGGGCCGGGACAGCTACGAGATCGACGCCGCGATTTCGCGTGTGGATTGGGCGCGGATCCACGGGTGGTTGACGACCTCGTATTGGACGCCCGGCATTTCGCGGGAGCGGGTGGAACGCGCCGCAAGAAATTCAGCGCTGGTCGTAGGCGCATACACACCGGAAGGACAGGTCGGATTTCTGCGCGTCGTGTCCGACCGGACGCGGTTTGCCTATCTGGCGGATGTCTGGGTGGATGAAGCGCATCGCAGCCGCGGCATTGCGCGGTCCATGGTGCGGTTCGCCCTGCAACACCCCGAATTCGCTTCGGTGAATTGCTGGATGCTGGCGACGGCGGACGCGCAGGGCGTTTACCGCGGGCTGGGTTTTGGCCCGTTGACGCAGCCCGAACGCTGGATGGAATTCCGTCGGGCGACAGAAGGCGAGTTCTCCGGTAAAGCGGGCGTGGAGCAAACCTGACCCGGACCTGATGGCCGGTTGAGATAAAATCTTTGCGTCGCTGCCACGATCTCATACATTGTCATGCGGTACGGGATCAATCGCCTGTGCTCCATGCAAACGAATCCAGTTATTATGAAAACGCCCGTTAAAATCGTACTCATTTGCCTGTTCGCGCTCACCGCGTTCAATGCGCCACTCGCCGCGGACAAAGGGAACAAGAAATCAAAAAAGTCGGATGATGCGCAGACCGCTTCCGGCCGACCCGACGGGAAGATTGACTTCAGCATCACGGTCTCCGAACGGAAGATTATTCAGGACTACTGCAACGGAGCGGAAACAAAGGGGAAGAAGGGTAAAAAGTCGAAGTCGTTGCCACCGGGTCTCGCGAAGAAAGTCGCGCGCGGAGGAAGATTACCGCCAGGTTGGGAGAAAAAAGTCGTCGTCCACGAAATCATGCCGCCCGAGGTCTTCAAGGAATGCCATCCGCTCCCGCAGGAAATCGTGGTGAAACTGCCGGCGCCGCCAGTGGGAGCGATTACGGTGGCCGTCGAGGGGAAGGTGGTGCGGCTCATGGAAGCCACCCGGGAAATTCTCGACGTGTTCGACGTTCTGCCGAGGCCGCCGTTGCCACGACCTTGATTGGATGTCTGGCGACGAAAAAGGCCGCCATTCGACAACCAGGTCGAAAACGTTGCGCGCCGCGCCATCCGAATGGCGTTTTTCCCCTCACCCCGCCTTCTCCCGTGGGGCGAAGGAGGAGCGTTCAACGCTTTGGACTCGGATCGGACCGCTTCGAATACCCGCTATGCGGCGATGGCCGGCAGAATCTTCGGAGCGCCCGAACCTTCGGCAACTGTTCCCTCGCCCAGCGGGAGAGGGTTAGGGTGAGGGAGAATCAGTAGTTCTCCATCGTGCCTCAGGAGTTCATTCCCGCCACCGTCGAACCCGTCAAGTCCTTTGGCAGAGCGGGAAGTTTCCCTGTAAGGCAAATGAAAAAGGCTGCCGTTTGGCAGCCCGTCCTCAAGCCAGGTAAAAGATGTTCTAGCGATGATGGCGGCGTTTCACTTTGAGCTGCGCCAGTGAGTGCATGAGCGCGGCGCTGACCATTGCCGCCTCCTCGTCATCGAGTTTCTCCGCCAATCGCGCTTCGGCGCGTTTCCGGGCCTCCTCGGCCTTGGCCTCGTCGATGTTCTCCGCCTTGATCGCCATGTCGGTCATGACGGCGACACGTTCACCGGTGATTTCAACAAAACCTTCGCCGATCGCGAGGAAGTGGTCCTGGCCACTTTTGCGGGCGACCAGTTCGCCGGCCACCACCTGGGTCATCAACGGCACGTGCATCGGGTAGATGCCCATCTCGCCTTCAACGCCGGGCAGCGTCACCATGTCCACGTCCTCGGAGTAAATCTTCGCCTCCGGCGTGACGATTTCGAGTTTCAGTGTGGCCATCGCAGTTGAAAGTAATTCGAGTTGAGTGTTGAGAGCCGTGGCGCGTCGAGAGTGAGATTTCTATCAACTCTCAACCCCAAACCATCAACTCTCTTTAATCTCGTCGATGCCGCCCTTCATGTAGAAGTTCATTTCGTTGATGTCGTCGTGTTTGCCTTCGAGGATTTCCTTGAAGCCGCGCACGGTTTCGGCCACGGGCACCTGTTTGCCTTCGCGTCCCGTGAACACCTGCGCGACGGAGAACGGCTGGCTCAGGAAGCGCTGGATTTTGCGGGCGCGGAAGACGGTCAGTTTGTCCTCGGGGGAAAGTTCGTCCATGCCGAGAATGGCGATGATGTCCTGCAAATCCTTGTAGCGCTGCAGCACCTTTTGCACGCCGCGCGCGACGTCGTAATGCTCCTGACCGACGATATCGGCGGACAAAGCGCGTGAGTTTGACGCCAGTGGATCAACCGCGGGATAAATACCCAGCTCGGCAATGGAGCGTTCCAACACGATGGTCGCGTCCAGGTGTGCGAAGGTCGTTGCCGGCGCGGGATCCGTAAGGTCGTCGGCGGGCACATAGACAGCCTGGAACGAGGTGATCGAACCTTTCTTGGTCGAGGTGATGCGTTCCTGAAGGTCGCCCATTTCGGCGGCGAGCGTCGGCTGATATCCCACGGCGCTGGGCGTGCGGCCCAGCAACGCGGATACTTCCGAACCCGCCTGCGAGAACCGAAAAATGTTGTCCACGAACAGGAGCACGTCCTGATTTTTTTCGTCGCGGAAGTATTCGGTCACCGCCAGCGCCGAGAGGGCAACGCGGAGACGCGCGCCGGGGGGTTCGTTCATCTGGCCGTACACCAGTCCAATACGGGAACCTGGCTCGATAATTGGCAATCCGTTGTCGCCAATCACCGGATGGCCTTTCGCATCCTTCTTCACCTTGATGACACCGGCTTCGATCATTTCGTTGTAGAGATCGTTGCCTTCGCGCGTGCGCTCGCCCACGCCCGCAAACATCGAAATACCGCCGTGCAGCTTCGCGATGTTGTTGATGAGTTCCATGATGACGACGGTCTTGCCGACCCCGGCGCCGCCGAACGCGCCGACCTTGCCGCCCTTCAGGAACGGACAGATCAAATCAATGACCTTGATGCCGGTCGTGAGAATCTGTGGCGACGTGGACTGGTCCACGAGCGCGGGCGCGGGGCGATGGATGGGCAGATATTTGTCCGCCTTCACCGGACCTTGTTCGTCCACGGGCTGGCCGGTCACATCAAACACGCGGCCCATGACCGCTTCGCCGACCGGCATGGAGATGGGCGCGTCCATGTCGGTGATTTCCATGCCGCGCTTGAGACCTTCAGTGCTGCTCATGGCGACGGCGCGAATCCAGTTGTCGCCGAGATGCTGCTGCACTTCGAGCGTCAGCTTCGTCTTGCCCGCGGCGCCGGGCGGGGTGAACTCGACGGTGAGCGCGTTGTAGATGCCCGGCAACTTGTCCGCGAACTCGATGTCCACGACCGGGCCGATGATTTGAACGATTTTGCCTTTGTTCATGAGATTAGTTGCCCAAAGCCATCTGGGCGGTGGTGATTTCCAAAAGTTCTTTTGTGATGTTCGCCTGGCGCAGTTTGTTGTATTCGAGCGTCAGGTCCTTGATGAGCTGCTTGGCGTTGTCGGTCGCGTTCTTCATCGCGACCATGCGCGAGCTGTGTTCCGACGCCTTTGCTTCGAGCAGGATTTGATAGATCTGGAAATTAAGGTAATGCGGCAACAACGCACCCAGCACGGCGTCCGCGCCCGGTTCGAACAGATATTCCAGCGACGATTTTTCGAGCGCCATGGAAGTCTCGTGCCCATGAACGCCGGCCTGGACGCCTTTCAACTCGCCCAAGGGCAGCAAGGGCAGAACCTCGGGCTTCTGGTTCAGGGTGCTGATGAAATTGGTGAACAGGACGTCCACGCGGTCCACTTCGCCCTTGATGAACAAATCCTGCGCGAACCTCGAAATGGCGCGCGCCTCGGCGAACATGGGTGAGTCCTTATAGGTAAATTCCGCCGCGAGCCTGCGCTTCGTGCGCGCAATGAACTGCGAGCCTTTCCGGCCCGCGCAAACAAACAGCGTCGCGTCCTTGTCGAATTTTGCCGCCTCGCGCATCAGGTTGCTGTTCAGCGCGCCGCAAAGGCCCTTGTCCGTGCTGATCAAAATCACTCCGGTTTTTTTGCCGGGGCGGGTTTCCATCAACGGGTGGGAGAAATCACCGGCGTTCGCCGTCACCGCGGCAAGCACCTGGTTCATCAACGTGGCGTAAGGCCGGCCCGCAAGCGCGGCGAGCTGCGCCTTGCGCATCTTCGACGAAGCGACCATCTGCATGGCCTTCGTGATTTGCGCCGTGTTCTTGACCGACTTGATGCGCCGGCGGATGTCGCGTGTGCTGGGCATGGATTACCGATAGGTCTGTTTGAACTCGGCGACGGCGGCCTTCAACTCCCCGGCAACGGCGTCGCTGATGGCCTTTTCGTTGCGGACCTTCATCAACAAGTCTGACTTGCGCGTGCTCAGAAAGTCCGTGAGCTTGTTCTGGAAATCCTTCACTTTTTCCACCGCGACGTCGTCAAAGAAATTATTCTGGACCGCCCACAGCGTCGCGGCCTGAACTTCCACGGGAATCGGATTGAACTGCGGTTGCTTGAACACCTCCACCACGCGCTTGCCCCGTTCGAGAATCGCCTGCGTCTTCGCGTCCAGATCCGAGCCGAACTGCGCAAACGCCGCGAGTTCGCGGAATTGGGCGAGGTCGCCCTTGATGCGGCCGGCGACCTGCTTCATCGCCTTGATCTGCGCCGCCGACCCGACACGGCTGACCGAGAGGCCGACCGAGACCGCCGGGCGCACGCCCTGATAAAACAAATCTGTTTCGAGATAAATCTGCCCGTCCGTGATCGAGATCACGTTCGTCGGGATGTACGCCGAAACATCGCCCGCCTGCGTCTCGATGATCGGCAGCGCGGTGAGTGAACCGTTTCCGTATTTCTCGGACACACGCGCGCTGCGTTCGAGCAAACGGCTGTGCAGATAAAACACGTCGCCCGGATACGCTTCGCGGCCGGACGGGCGTTTGAGCACGAGTGAAACCTGGCGATACGCGACGGCCTGCTTCGAGAGATCGTCATAAATGATGAGCGCGTCCATGCCGTTATCCATGAACCATTCGCCCATTGCCGCGCCGGCGAACGGCGCGAGAAACTGATTCGCGGCGGAATCGGAGGCCGCGGCTGCAATCACAATTGTGTCTTCGATCGCCCCGGCTTTTTCGAGTTCCGCGATGACACGCGCGATGTTCGATTGCTTCTGGCCGATGGCGACATAAATGTTATACATCGGACGGAATTCTTTATCACCCGACGCGCGGCCGACTTTGTTGATGCGCGCCTGATTGATCATCGTGTCAACGCCGATGGTCGTCTTGCCCGTCGAACGATCGCCGATGATCAATTCGCGCTGGCCGCGGCCAATCGGGATCATCGCGTCAATCGCCATGATGCCCGTCTGCACCGGCTGGCTGACGGAACGGCGCTTGATGATGCCGGGCGCGATTTTTTCCACCGGATAAAACGTGGTCTCCTTGATC
>Ga0134126_10010873_pt1 | contig 11453 bp, 5 predicted proteins | sample KB31752_FD_96881 | JGI IMG/M metagenome (GOLD analysis project Ga0134126, IMG submission 96881) | Terrestrial soil microbial communities with excess Nitrogen fertilizer from Kellogg Biological Station, Michigan, USA - KB3-175-2 | ecosystem: Environmental > Terrestrial > Soil > Unclassified ... | reverse complement strand
GTCGAGGTCGGTGCCGCTGCCGGCGGTGCGCTCCGCCTGGGTCAGCTTCAGCACCTGCTGCTCGTTCTCGACGTTGGCGCGCGCGACGGCGAGCTGGGTCTGCTCGCCGCGCAGCTCGAAGTAGTTGCGCGCCACTTCGGCGATCACGGAGACCTGGGCGTCGTGCAGGTTGGCGACCTGGCCTTCCAGCTCGGCATTGCGCGCCTGGATTCTGCGCCTGACGCCGCCGAAGAAGTCGAGCTCCCACGTGGCATCGAATCCGGCGTTGTAAAGCCTGGTGGTGTAGGCGCCGCCGAACGGGTCTTCGACCGCAGGTGTGTGCTGCTTGGTGTAGCCGCCGGAGGCGGTCACCGTTGGGGCGAGGTCGAACCTCGACTCGTTGCGCAGCGCGCGCGCCTGCACCAGCCGTCCGACGGCAATGCGCAGGTCGTAGTTGGCACTCAGCGCATCTCCGACCAGTTGATCGAGGGTCGGGTCGCTGAACTGCCTCCAGAACTCGACCTGGGCCTCCTGGCCGCTGTACACGGCCGGCTCGGCGCCGGCGAACTGCGCGGCCACCGGAGTGCTCGGCCGGTGATAGTCGGGCCCCACGGCGCAGGCGGAAAGCGCAGTGGCGACGGCCAGGGTGAGAAGTAGATGAGTTTTACGCATGATGGAGGTCCGGGGAAGGCAGCCGGTCGGGTGCCGCCTCGGGGCGGCGGGCCGAAGTCCGGCGGATGAGGACATAGAACACCGGCGTCAGCAGCAGACCGAAGAACGTCACGCCGAGCATGCCGGAGAAGACCACGGTGCCGAGCGCATGGCGGATCTCGGCGCCGGCGCCGCTCGCCAGCATCAGCGGTACGACCCCCATGATGAAGGCGAAGGAGGTCATCAGGATCGGCCGCAGACGCAGGCGAGCGGCTTGCAACACGGCGGCGACGGCATCATGCCCGCGCTCTTCCTGCAAGTGCTTCGCGAACTCGACGATCAGGATCGCGTTCTTGCAGGCGAGACCCACCAGCACGACGAGTCCCACCTGGGTGAACACGTTGTTGTTGCCGTGGTCGAGGTACACGCCCGTGATGGCCGCCAGCAGACACATCGGCACGATCAGGATGATCGCGAGCGGCAGCGCCAGGCTCTCGTATTGCGCGGCGAGCACCAGGAACACGAACAGCACGCAGAGCGGGAAGATGACGAGGCTGGTGTTGCCCGAGATGAGCTGCTGGTAGGAGAGGTCGGTCCACTCGAATGACATCCCCCGCGGCAGCGTCGACTTCAGGATCTGCGTCATCGCCGCCTGCGCCTGTCCGGAGCTGTAGCCGGGGGCGGGACCGCCGTTGATATCGGCGGCCGTGTAGCCGTTGTAGCGCTGCACGATGTCGGGACCGTAAGTCGGGGTCACGGTCAGGAAGGCGCCGAGCGGGATCATCCGTCCCTCGGCATTGCGGACCTGAAGCGTCGAGATGTCATCGATGCGGGAGCGAAACGGCGCGTCGGCCTGCGCTAGCACTTCATAGGTCCGCCCGAAGCGGTTGAAGTCGTTGACGTAGACCGATCCCAGATAAACCTGCAGCGTCTGGAAGACATCGTCCAGATTCACGTGGTCCTGCATGACCTTGACGCGGTCCACGTTGACGTCGAGCTGCGGAACGTTCACCTGATAACTGCTGAAGAGCCCGGCGAGCGCGGGATTCTGATAGCCCTGCTTCAGCGCATTCTGCACCGCGTCGTAGAGCGCCTTGGGGCCAGCCTCGCCACGATCCTCGACCTCCAGCTTGAAGCCGCCCAGCGTGCCGAGCCCCATGACGGGCGGGGCCGGGAAGACGACCACCATGCCATCCTGGATGGAGGAGAGCTTCTGGTTGAGCTGCGCCGCGATGGCATCGGCCGAGAGCCCCTTCGAGTGGCGCTCGTCGAAGGGCTTGAGACCGAAGAACACGAGCCCGGCGCTGGAGCTGGGGACGAAGCCGTTGACCGACATGCCGGCAAACTGCACGGCGTGCTCGACGCCCGGCTGGTGCATGCCGATCTCGCCGATCTGCTTGACGACCTGCGAGGTTCGATCGAGCGATGCCGCCGGCGGCAGCTGCGTGATGGCCACTAGGTATTGCTTGTCCTGTTGGGGAATGAACCCATGCGGTACCGTGGCGAAGCCCAGATAGGCGAGGCCGATCAGCCCGGCATAGACGGCGAGCGCAATGCCCACCCGGCGGACCATGCCGACGATCGTGGTCTGATAGGCGTCGCCCGCGAGCGCGAAGCCGCGGTTGAAGCGGCGGAAGAAGGGGCCGAGGACGCGGTCCATGATCCGCGAGAGCCGGTCCGGCTTCGCCCCGTGGGGCTTCAGCAGCACGGCCGCGAGCGCCGGGGACAGTGTCAGGGAGTTGAAGGCCGAGATCACCGTGGAGATGGCGATCGTCAGCGCGAACTGGCGATAGAACTCGCCGGTCAGCCCGCTCACGAACGCGACGGGCACGAACACCGCGCAGAGCACCAGCGTGATGGCAATGATCGGCCGGCTGACCTCGCTCATCGCGGACTTGGCCGCCTCGCGTGGGGACTGGCCGCTCTCGATGTGACGCTCCACGTTCTCGACGACCACGATGGCGTCGTCCACGACGATGCCGATGGCCAGCACGAGGCCGAAGAGCGACAGCGTATTGATCGAGAATCCGAACCCGAGCATCACCGCGAACGTGCCGATGATCGACACGGGCACGGCGATGAGCGGGATGACGGAGGCTCGCCACGTCTGCAGGAAGAGAATGACGACGAGCACGACGAGCAGCACCGCCTCGAGCAGGGTGTGCACCACTGCCTCGATCGACTGGCGTACGAACACCGTCGGGTCATAGACGATCGTGTAACGCATCCCCTGCGGGAAGTCCTTGGAGAGCTGCGCCATGGTTGCGCGCACTTCCCCGGAAAGCTGCAGCGCGTTGGAGCCGGGAGCCTGGAAGACCGGGATCGCGACTGCGTCCTGGTTGTCCAGGTAACTGTTGGTGCCGTACGACTCCGCTCCCATGTCCACACGGGCGACATCGCCCAGGCGGACCACCTGGCCGTTGGCCCCGGTCTTCAGCACGATGGCGCGGAACTGGTCCGGCGTCGTGAGCCGTCCCATGGCGTTCAGGGCGAGCTGGAAGTCGCTGCTCGGCGCCGGCGGGGCACCGATCTGGCCGGCGGCCACCTGGATGTTCTGGGCGCGGATGGCAGTGATGACGTCGCCCGCGGTGAGATTCAGCGCGGCGAGCTTCTGCGGATCGAGCCAAATGCGCATGGCGTAATCGCCGCCGCCGAAGAGCTGTACGTCGCCCATGCCCGGCAAGCGCGCCAGCACGTCGCGGATGTTACGCACCGCGTAGTTGCGCAGGTACAAGGCGTTGAAGCGGCCGTCCGGGGAATAGAGGTGCACCACCATCGTGAGGTTGGGCGAGCTCTTGGTGGTGGTCACGCCGAGGTTGCGCACCTCATCGGGCAGGCGCGGCAAAACCTGTGAGACGCGGTTCTGCACGAGTGTCTGCGCGCGGTCGATATCCGTCCCCACGCGAAAGGTGATGGTGAGCGCCAGGGAGCCGTCCATGGTCGAGGTCGAGGACATATAGAGCATGTTCTCGACCCCGACGATCGCCTGCTCGAGCGGCGCGGCGACGGTATTCGCCACGACCTTCGGGTTGGCGCCGGGATAAGTGGCCCTCACGACCACCGACGGCGGCACGACCTCCGGATACTCGCTGATCGGTAGTTGCGTGATCGCGATCGCGCCGGCGATGAAGATGAAGGTCGACAGGACCGCCGCGAAGATGGGGCGGTCGATGAAGAAGTGTGAGAGTTTCACCGATTCTCCCTGGAGGCGGACTCGCCGTCGGCGGAATCCGCATCATCAGTTGCGTTTTGGGCGACCATCGCGCCGTCCGAGGAGTGATGCTCGCCCATTGCGATGAGCTGCGGGGTCACCTGCATGCCCGGGCGCACGCGCATCAGGCCGTTGACGACGATGGTGTCGCCCGGCTTGAGGCCCGAGCGCACCACGCGCATCCCATCGACCAGCGGTCCGAGCTCGATGGGGCGGTACTCCACCTTGTTGTCGGCGCCGAGGAGCAGGACGTAGCGCATCGTCTGGTCGGTGCCGATCGCGCTGTCATTGATCAGCACGGCGTGATAGTGATCGTTGCCGATCAGCTTGACGCGGGCGAAGAGGCCTGGGACGAACTGGCCGCTCGGGTTGGCGAGCAGCGCGCGGGCGTAGATGGTGCCGGTCTGTGCGTCGAGAGAGTTGTCCATGAAGACGAGACGTCCCTCGTGGGGATAGCCGTTCTCGTCCGCCAGGCCGACGTAGACTGCATTGCCCAGGGCGTCCGGGCCGGCGCCGCCGCTGGTGGGCGCGTCCTTGCGCCCATGGGTAGCGTTGGCGGCATATTTCTGGAAGGTCAGGTAGGCCTGCTCGTCGGCGTTGAACTGGACGTAGATCGGATTCAGCGACACGATCGTCGTCAGCAGAGTCTGGCCATTCGTGACCAGGTTGCCGGTGGTGACGACCGCGCGACTGACACGGCCTGTAATGGGTGCCGTTACGCGCGTGAAAGTGAGGTTGAGCGCAGCGGAGTCCACCGCCGCCTTGGCCGCTTCCACATTCGCAGCGGATTGACGCGCATTCGCGGTGCGGGTGTCGAACTCATCCTTGGAGATGGCGTGGGCGGCGAAGAGGTTCACCGCGCGGGCCTGTTCGGACCTGGCCAGCGCCGCCTGGGCGCGCGCCTGGTCGAGGTCCGCCTCCGCGCGCTGATAGTCTGCCTCGTAGGGTCGGCGATCGATGACGAAGAGCACCTGGCCCTTGCGGACCACCGTGCCGTCCGTGAAATTGACGGAAGAGATGTAGCCCGTGACTCGCGGCCGGACGTCGACGTGGTTGACGGCCTGGAAGCGGCCGGAGAAGGTCTCCGAGTCCGTCACGGTCCGCGCGATCACGCGCGCCACGGTGACCTGCGGTGCCGGCGGCGGCGCGGCGGCGTGCTGGGCTGCCGCGTCGCGGGCGCAGCCGGACAGCATCAGGGCGGCCGCCGCCGCGGCGGCGAGCGGGATGAGCGAAGCGAAAGCGATGAAGCGATTGCGCACGAGTGAGACTCCCTTGGGTTTCCCTGAGCTAGACGTAGTCGACTGCGACGGATCGACGCCGTCGGGCGAGAATATTGGTGTTGACAACCCGTTTGCGGAATGAGTCGCGCGGAGGGGGCGCGCGCTGTCCGGCGACGGGTGGGCGCCTATCTCTTAGTAGGTAGATGCGGGGCCCGGCAGATCCCTGCCGTGGCGCCGTCCCTGGCGCCGAAGGTCGCTACATCGTCGCGGAGTGGACTCCGCCCACGAGCGGCGGGGGCTGAATGCCGGGCCGCCGGATCTCCTGCCGAAGTGTCGGCCGGCGTCTGCGCTGCGGCAGCTCCGGCGACACCCACTTGCCCGTCTCGACGCTCCGGTTCAGCGCCTCGATCACACGGACATCCGCGATGCCTTCCTCGCCGGAGGGCTCCGGCTCATTGTCGTGGAGGAGGCAGTTGGAGAAGTAGAGGAGCTCCGGCGCGAACTGGTCGCTCTTCTCATAGCGCTTCTCGCGCTTGCGCTTGCCGAGACGCAGCACGTACTCGACGCCCTGCGCGTATTCGTACGCCGGGTCCAGCGTGATGCTGCCTTTCGTGCCCACGATCTCGTAAGCGGAGCGATCCGCGCCCCCGAAGCTGCAGGTGAAAGAGGCGATCCGCTCCTGCGGAAATTTCATCATGACCGCGACCGTCTCCGGGATCTCCCTGAAGCGCTGATCGCGCCGCGTCACCGCCGTGGCGAGCACCGCCGTGGGCTCCGCCGCGAACGCCGCGCGCGCAGCGTTGATGCAGTAGATGCCGATGTCATATAGAGGGCCGCCCCCCAGCTTGCGGCTGCTGCGGAAGTTCTCCGGCGCCACCTGCATGGAGAAATTGGAGCTGAAGAAGCGCAGGTCGCCGAGCGTCCCCGAGTGCGCCATCTCCGCCGCCTCGAGATTGCCGCGCTCGAAATGGAGGCGATAGGCAATCATCAGCCTGACGTCGTTCTCCCGCGTCACCTCGATCATCCGCTCGCAGTCTTCCGAGGTGACCGCCATCGGCTTCTCGCAGAGCACGTGCAGGCCTGCCCGCGCGGCGCGCTCGGTGTACTCGCGGTGCATCGAGTTCGGCAGCGTGATGTAGACGGCATCGACCTCGCCGCTCTCGAAGAGCTCGTCGGCATCGTCATAGCTGCAGACGCGGCGCACGCAATAACGACGAGAAAGCTTCCTCAGCTTTTCCGGGTCATCGGACACCAGCGCCGCCAGGACGCTGTTCTGCGCCGCCTGCGCGAAAGCCGGCAGGATCGCGACCTGCGCGATATGACCCAGGCCGATCACCGCGTAGCGGACCCTGCTGGCGGATGCGACGCTCGCGGTCGCGCGGCGGGCAGGCAGACGGCCGCGATTTCGGCGAGGCGTCGGGGCGACTCCACTCTCGTCATTAGCCGCAACGAGAGGGAGGGGGACGGCGCGCTCCGCTTTGCCGGAGCGGCGTCGCGGGACGCTGGAGCGCCCTTCGGCAGCCGCCCTGCGGGTCGGGGCGCGGCGGGGGGTGGATGATCGCGTAGCCATACCCGCCGCCGAAGCAAGCCCGATGCCGAGACGGGCGGCGCCGCGGGCGCTGCGGCGCCGGAATGCCGCTCCGAATCAAAGGCTTAGGCTCGAGATTGCTTGACGACCGCCGCCGGGACCGGTCTAATACGCGGCCCTCCCCGCAGGCGGCCAGGTAGCTCAGTTGGTAGAGCAGCGGACTGAAAATCCGCGTGTCGGTGGTTCGATTCCGCCCCTGGCCACCATTCAATAAATCAACACGTTAGGTCATATTTCTCCTAATCGAAGCACTGACCGGAAATCCGGCTATCTGCTATCTGCTCGGCACCGAGCAGATTCAATAAGTTGTGCGCTGGCTGAGGCACTCGGACAAAAAGTCCGTTTGTCGGCCTGGAGGCGATCGGGCCGCTTTAGGGGACTCCGATGTCAAGGCCCGAGCTGCCAGATGTTTTCTCGATCCACGACGAACAACTGCCCGTGGTGACCCATGGCGACGCTGAAGGGACCGTTGAATCCAGAGCCCAGGGTTATCGGGGCGCCGTAGCTGCCGTTGCTGAAGGGGATCTCCGTGACGACGTTGTGCATACTGTCTGCCACGAATACGTCGCCGTTCGCATCCAGCGCCATGCCTCTAAATTCGCCCGAACCAGCGTTCAGTGTGATCGCGGCGCCGTAGCTGCCAGTGCTGAAGGGGAGCTCATAGACCACGCCGTTGATCGTCACGAACACATTCTGGTTCGAATCGACTGCGATACCGGAACAGGGTCCAATTCCCATCGTGGCTATCTTCTGCGCCGAAGACTGATAGTAGCCGGCGCTGAACGGGAGCTCTTCGACCGGTGAGTCATTCATGCCGTTGTCCAAGAGGAGAAACAGATTGTCGTTGGTATCCGTCGTTAGACACGGGGCGTTGCCGTAAAGGTCGATCACGTTACCAAAACGGTCCGACAACGGGCCCGGTGGTAGATAGACGCCACCGCTGAACGGGACCTCCTTGAGTCCCACGCTTGTGCTCTCAGCCGCCACCACATTGCCGTTCGGGGTAACCGTCACACTGATGAGATCGCCCAAGCCCGGACCAACGGTGATCGATCGGTGATAAGTGCCGCCGCTGTAGGGGATCTCCCGGATCGACATGCTTGTCACATCCGCCACGAAGAGATTGTCGTTCGCATCCACTGCGAAGCCGGCAGGCGTACTGATCCCGGAACCCACGGCGAGGGGAGTGCCGTAGGTGCTACCGTTGAGCGGGACCTCCCAGACCGCATCGTACCTCTCGTCCGCCACGAATACGTCGCCCTTCGTGTCCACCGCCAGACCCGCGATTCCCGACAAGGGGGAACCTGAGGGGTAATCATCGAAAGCAGAGGCCACGGTTATCGGCGCGCCGTAGCTGCCATCGTTGAAGGGGATCTCTTTTAGCGCCTGGTTCTGGGTATCGGACACGAACACATCGCCACCTGCGTCCAACGCGACGCCTTCCGGATAGTTGAAGCCCGCGGCCAAGACGATTGGTGCGCCATAGCCGCTGCCGTTGGACGGCACCTCGTAGACCGCATTGGCAGTGGCATCCGCCACGAACACATTTCCTTTCGCATCCAAGGCGACGCCCCGGGGAAAGCCGAAGCCAGAGGCCACGGTGACTGGGGCGCCATAGCCGCCGCCGGAGAAGGGGATCTCATCGAGGTTGCTGTTGCATACCGCGAACACACTGCCGCTCGGCGAGACCGCGACACCGCTCGGGCAGAAGTCACCTTGCAAGATCTGGGTTGGAGTAAGGAAGCCCGACGCCACGGTTATCGGGGTGCCGTAGCTTCCGCCGCTGTAGGGAATCTCCTTGATAGAACCGTGTCCGGCATCGGCCACGAACACATTCCCGTTCGCATCCGTCGTGACCGCGTAGGGAAAGAAGAATCCCGAGCCGACGGTGATCGCGGCGCCATAGCTGCCGCCACTGTAAGGGATCTCTCTGATGCTATTGTCGCCGTTATCGACCACGAAAACATTGCCGCTCGCGTCGACCGCAACATCGAGAGGACTTGCAAAGTATCCGGCAACGGCCTTCTGCGTGGGTGTGGCACTGCCACAGCTCACCGCAATGGAAGTCACGTTGCCGGACACCGTGCCGCTGCCGTCGGAGACAGAGCAGGCAAGCGTCAGGCCATACGGTTGACTGCCTACGGTGATGTCGTAGACCGAACCGGAGGCAACGGGTGTTTTCATGGTAAACCCGTTCGAGTTGGCTGCGACTGTGGTGGCATCGCCACCATTGTTGAGCAGCACCAACCCGGAGGCGGCACCGAGCCCGCTGATCGTGCCACTCAGGGTGTAAGTCGTGGGGCTGCTGCCGCCACCTGACGAGTCGGTCGACGACGACGGAGGAAAGGAGCCGCCCCCGCCCCCGCAGCCGCCCAGAGAGAGAACCAAGCTCCAGACAATGACGAACTCGCGGCGGGACGGCCTGCCGCGTAACGACTTAGACATCCAGACCCCCAGATTGAGCGTTTCTCGGCCTTGGCGTGTCTGTTATTGTAGCAATGTATCGGCGATAGATCCGCTCACTCCCGTGATGAACTGATGAACTGGCATCGGCCGCGAAGGGGTAATACGCACTCGTGACACGCTGACTTTGCCCGCGTGCACCATGTGAATGGAGGCAAGTGTCAGGAATGCGTCGAGCTCCGATTGGGAATGCCAGGAATGTGTCATGGATAGGCTGGTTTGGGGCCGGACAACTTGCCCCTTATTCTCTCCGGCGGTGAGTCCCTCCTGGACTCTCCACTTTCCGGCGGCAATTGTCCAGTCGCAGCTTATGGAGACGGAACACGTTTTTTTGGATTTTGAAGGAGTCGTCGAACACGCCGCGATGAGCAACAGCGCAGCCATCGTCGCGATTTCAAGTGCACGTATCGTGAGGGTCCTCTCAGTCTGCGCTTTGCGCTGGCTGGCACTTCACCAGGGGTTACGAGTTGCGCATGATTTATCAGCATCAGATGCAAGAACGGCCGACCAGAATAACTTTGGCGGAATGTCAACTTGGCTCTTATCGGCTTCTATTCCGGACATCTCCCCGCCCCTCGTCTGTCCCGGTTGCAGGGTGAGGACTCCAGCCTGATTTGGATCTGGCTGGCCACCTTTGGCGAACGTGTAGTGAACGCTGATGGGCTCATTCGAGATATTTGTCAGCGACCCCGCCACAATGCCATCGCGTCCGAGCCAAACCTTACCCGTCACGAGCTGGTTCATACTTATGCAGCCGGCACCTCCCCCGGATGAATCGGGCGACCCGGTTCCGCTTGCTGAGTAGCCTGATCGATCTGAAGAGTCCCGGTCCGAGAGCGGCCTCGAGCCAGCCCGCCCTTGGGCATCTGCAGGCGCAGGGTCAACATAAACAATGATCGTAGTGGCAAGCGAGGGGTTCCCCAGCCCGCAGCCGCCATTGTTGCCCTGTGTTTGGGGCGCCGTACCACCGCCACCGACGCAATTGCCTTCAAAGGATCGGAATATTGAGCGGGCATCCGCCTGCGCGTAAAAATTCACAGAATACGACCCAGGCTGGAAGGTGAAGCTGCAATCGGGCGGGCACTGCTGGCGGTTGATCGAATCGGTGACGATCGCCTGACCGGGCACAGGCGATGTCAACCCTCGGAAAATCACGGTTACCGGTCCGACGGGAGGTCCCCGGGGGACGATGCCGCCGGCGCCGCCAGGCGCATCAGTCTGCTCCCGCACGTCCGGGCGCTGATCAGCGGCGGTCTGCTGCCCTGCCTGAATGTTGCTCCCCTGCCTATTCAGAGCCCCTTGAATGGTGTTCCCGTTCCGGATCATGTGGGTCTGCATCCGCGTAAGCGCGATGCTCTCAGAATCGTTCGCCGCCACGGGCGGCTGCTCGGCCCCAAGCTCTGCCAGCTGCTCGCGCTCCTGATCGGCCTGCCGCCGCTCATCGGCCGCTTCCTGCCGATCCTTCTCGGCCAATCCAGCATTCATAGAGCCCTGAACGGCGTTGCCGATATTGAGGTAGGCGGAACCAGGTCCGCTATAGCGGGCGCTTGCATTTTGCTGTGCCTGCGCTTCGGCTTGCTCAGCATCCGCGTCATCCTGCTGCGCCTGCTGCTCGTGGGCGGCTATCTCCTGGTTGAGCTCATCAATCTTGTCCTGATGTTCCTGCTGCCACTCGGCGGCGCTGTCCGATTCCGACGATGTCGGCTCCGTAGAAGTGGAACCAGTCTGCTGTGCGTGTTGTACGGCTGTGATTTGAGTTTGCATGTCGGCGAGATGTTTGCTCGCCGGCTGATACCCAGAGGCGATCGCCTTCTGAAACCACTCGGTTGCCTGCGTGTAGTCTTGCGATACGCTCCAGCCATAGTAGTAGAAGCTCCCGATGCTGTCCTCCGCTGCACCATTGCCCTGTTGCGCCGCTTTCATGAACCAGGCGAAAGCTTGACCATAATCCTGCGGGACACCTTTGCCCGCCCAATAAAGGTAGCCAACTGACTTCTGCGCGTCAGCATACCCCTGACTCGCGGCCTTTTGGTACCAATAGAATGCCTGTTGGTAGTCCACGGGTACACCCCACCCATAGAAATAGAAGTTTGCCGTGCTGTCCTCTGCAACAGCGTTCCCCGCTTCGGCCGCCTTGGAGTACCAAGTGAATGACTGCGCGTAATCCCGATCGACCCCTTGCCCGGCCCAGTAGAAATGACCGAGCCAATTCTCGGAAGGGATATCACCCCGGGCAGCCGCCTTTCGGTACCATTTGGCAGCCTCTTCATCACCCTGTTGCACGCCATCGGCATTCATGTACATCCATGCAACCGACCTGCTTGCGGCAACATCACCATCT
>Ga0134126_10010872_pt1 | contig 11453 bp, 12 predicted proteins | sample KB31752_FD_96881 | JGI IMG/M metagenome (GOLD analysis project Ga0134126, IMG submission 96881) | Terrestrial soil microbial communities with excess Nitrogen fertilizer from Kellogg Biological Station, Michigan, USA - KB3-175-2 | ecosystem: Environmental > Terrestrial > Soil > Unclassified ... | reverse complement strand
GGATTGATGGCGAGTTCATAGTGCCAGCGGACGAATTTTTCCAGTGCCGGCAGTTCGTCACCAGTCAGGAAGGCTACGCCATTCTGAATCGTCATACCGATGAGGCCCGAATCATGAAGGCTGTGGATAAACGACAGCTCGACGTGATGGAATGTGCAGAATTCGCGTGCGGGGATGAGCTCTTGGGATGACATGCGTTTATTTTTTTAGGGCTTGCAATTGTTTGAATAGTTCCTTTTCTCTTTCGGTGAGATTGGTCGGAAGCTTTACCTCCAGTGTCACGTAGAGATCGCCGGCTTGTCCTTCCTGCTTATAAATTGGGAATCCCTTGCCTTTAAGCCGGACGACGTTGCCATTGGGCGTATCCGGCTTTATCTTTAGCTTGACCTTGCCCGTGAGGGTGTCGACGGTGATGTCGCCGCCGAGAATGGCGGTGTAAAGATCGAGATGTGCCTTCGAATGCAGGTCATTGCCTTCGCGGGTCCAGCGGGCATCGTCTGCAACAGAAAAGGTGATATAGAGGTCTCCTTCCGGTCCGCCGTTGACGCCCGGCGCGCCGTGTCCTTTGAGCTTGATGATCTGACCGTTCTCTACGCCTGCGGGGATGGTGATGCGAATGTTCTTGCCGTTAACGGTGAGTACCCGCTGGTGCGTGGTGGCAGCCTCGGCGAGGCTGATCTCCAACTCCGCCTGGTAGTCCTGGCCGCGGAATTTTGCCTGGCTGCCTTGCCCGCCCTGGCCCCGGCCCGCCCGGCCGAAGAGGGACTCGAAGAAATCGGAGAAGCCGCTGTCGTCGCTGGAATGCCATTCGCCACCTTCGGCCCCGAAACCTTCCGCGCCACCGAATCCCTGTCCGCCGCCGAATCCACCGAAGCCCTGGCCCTGACCGGCTCCGCGGCGACCGCCTCGTGCACCGGCTTCCTGCTGTGCTTTTTCGAAGGCTTCGGCATGTTGCCAGTCCTTTCCATACTGGTCATATTTCTTGCGTTTATCCGGGTCGCTGAGCACTTCGTTGGCTTCGTTGATCTGCTGAAATTTCTTATTGGCCTCCTTATCATTCGGATTAAGGTCGGGATGATGTTTACGGGCCAGCTTCCGATAGGCAGCCTTGATCTCATCGGCAGTAGCGTTCTTGTTTACACCCAATGTTTTATAATAGTCTATGAAATCCATTTAGCTGTTCCTTTTTACAAAGTTAAGGGCCTTCGGCCACGGGCGTTGCCCGTTTGGCATAATATTTTTATGCGTTCCATAAACGAAGATTTATGAACCGGACCAACCTGTTTATCGTTGTCCTGGCGCTGTTGGTGCTCGTAGGTATCGGGTTCGCCAAGTGCGGTTCGGACCACCATAGCTCCACTTTGGCCAATCCCAACACGGATACTTCCACCATGGGGCCGGCGCCAGATAACAACAGCGCCAACAATCCCTCCCTGGCCGATACGAATTATGAAAAGAACAGGACGCAGCCGATCACCGATACGATGAAAAAGGATACGCCTAAGAGGCGATGATGCGATGCCCCGCTAGATTTCTTTGCTGATCGTAAAGTAGAAGCGGCTACCCGCGCCGGGTTCGGATTCGGCCCAAATGTTGCCGCCGTGTAGCTCTACGATCTTTTTGCAATGCGCCAGTCCGATCCCCGAACCCTCATACTGGCTACGGGTGTGTAGCCGCTGAAAGATGATGAAGATGCGGTCAAGATTTTGTTTTTCAATGCCGATACCATTGTCGCTTACCATGAATTTCCAATAGGTGTTTTCGGATTGTGCGGTGATGGTTATCTCCGGCGTGCGTTGCGGATGGCGGAACTTGATGGCGTTGGCGATCAGGTTCTGGAACAGCAGTTTTAATTCGGTAGGGTAAGCGTAGAGCACGGGCAGGTCGGCGAAATGGATCTGTGCCTGGCTTTCGCGGATGATCTTGCCGAGGTCCATGACGACCTGTTCCAGGATCTCGTCGCAATCGACGGGCATCGCGGCTTTTTCGCGGCCGATGCGGGAATAGTCGAGGAGGTCCTTGATGAGGGTCTTCATCCTGTCCGATGCCTGCGAGAGATAATTCAGATAGACCTCGCCGTTGCCATTGAGCTTTTCGCGATATTCCTTTTGCAGCAGCTCTACAAAACCCGAGATGGTGCGCAACGGTTCCTGTAGATCGTGGGAGGCGACATACGCGAATTGCTCCAGCTCCTTGTTCTTGCTTTCCATCTCGCTGGTGCGTTGCCGAACCTTTTTTTCGAGCGAGTTATTGACCTCGCGGTTCTCTTTTTCGAGCCGTTCCAGTTTTGCCGACATGGAGTTGAAGTTGTTGGCCAGGATGCCGATCTCGTCGGCGGAATAAGCGCGGGCCTTTCGGCTAAAATTGCCGCCGCCGACGGCCTGGGCGGAGAGAAGGATTTCTTTGAGCCCCTTTTGGATACCGCGGCTAACGGTGATGGCGAGGATGAGTCCCGTACATTCGACGGTAAAGGCAACGATGAAGAGCAGTCGGAGTACGACACCTTCGAGCCAGCGCGAACCGTCGCCCAGGGAAAAAGAGAATTCGTCTTCGAGGGGAGTCAGCCGGTCGTTCAACGGATCGATCTCGTCGAGGAGGGCGGTTACGCGATCTTGGGAAAAGGGGATGGCCGTAATCTCTTTGTGCAGCTGTTCACCGATGTCTTTTAAATTCGTGAGGACCTCGTCGGCTTTGGTCCAGGCCACGATGGCCCGATGGATATAGGCATTGCTATGAAAACGCCGGAATAGCGAGATCATGCCGTCTACGTCCTTTGAGCTGTTGCGGCCTTCGATGAATCCCTCGCGGGCGATGTTGAAATCGGGATCGGGTTTGCTCAATTCGATCCGCGCTTTGTGGTCGCCCATGTTGACCTTCATGAAACCTTCGAACTTGGTGTAGTCCGCCTCATCATGTGTACGGGCATATTTGAGGAGCTGGTACATGCCGTCCTTTTCCGCCTTGGACCATAAACCCTCCCCACCCACATAGGCGCGAACAGAAGATAGGGTATGGATAGAGAAAAACAAGACGAAGAGCTCGATGGCGATGAGCAACGCCATGATCCCAACCGTGAAATAGAGCTTTTTAGCAATAGACGTGTCCCTGAACCACCGAAAAATGGAACTTTTCATAAACTAAACGGGATATTAAGCGACAGGCCGGGTGGTACAAAGTAAGCCAATTAAGAGCAAAAAACAAAGCGCAGAACCTGGGGCCTGCGCTTATTCGCTGGAGGAAATTTTTTCTAACCGATGCGCCGTTGTTTGTAGACCGTTAGGAAATAGATGCTTCCTACGATACAGGCATAGCTCGCCAGGACGAGAACATGCGAAAGATCGTATTCGCTGGTCCGGAACAAGTGGTAACCGGTGAGGCCGTTCGCTACGACGGCGATCAATAATATAGCGGCTATTACGTATTTCATAACTAAAGCTTTTTTTAATAAATATTCTATGCTATAGTATAGACGGGCATAGGGTTTCCGCGTTTACTAATGAAATGCTAATACATTTTTTCCGGCTTTAGCATACCTTTAACGGTATGAAGCACAAGATCCTCATCACGCGACCGCTTTTCCCCGATGTCGTGGACGGGCTCAGGGAATATTTTGATGTCACCATCAACGAAGGCCCTCGTTATAATTCCGCGGAATTGCATGAAGCGTTGCGCGGGATGAGCGGTGCGATCGTAGCGGGCGGCGAGAAGATCGATGCGCAGGTGGTGCAGGGTCTGCCGGAATTGAAGGCGATCTGTGTCTCCGCTGCGGGCTACAACAATGTTGACGTAGAGGCTTTGACCACCGCGGGGATCATCGGTACGAATTCACCCGGCCCTGCCGACGAGACGGTTGCCGATTTTACCTGGGGATTGATGATCGCTACGGCGCGGCGGATCGTGGAGGCGGCGCATTGGGTCGAGCAGGGACAATGGAAAGGGCAGGCGGGAAGCCGGTATTTCGGCGCCAACCTGTGTGATAAGACGCTTGGCATTATCGGGATGGGCGGGATAGGCAGGGCCGTTGCGCGACGGGCTGTAGGCTTCCGGATGAAGGTATTGTATAATAACCGGCGGCAATTGGACGCTTCGGTTGAAGCGGAATGCCGGGCCGCCTTTCGGTCCAGGGAGGCGTTGCTGCGGGAAGCGGATTTCGTGCTGCTGGGAATGCCGATGACGCCGGAGAATTATCATTTGATCGGTACCGCGGAGCTGCAGTTGATGCGGCCTTCCGCGATGTTGTTCAATATAGCGCGGGGCGGCCTCATCGACGAGGAAGCGCTCGCGCTGTCCTTGCAGGAAAAGCGCCTGGCGGGTGCGGGGCTCGATGTGTTCGAAGGGGAGCCGGCGATCCATCCGGGTTTGATGGGGCTGGCGAATGTGGTGCTGACCCCGCATATTGCCGGCGGGACGGCGGAGGCACAGCATGGGCTGGCCGCTTTGGCGGCGGATAACCTTATCGCCGCGCTGGGGCTTGGGCCGCAGGCGGGAAGACCGCCGAGCGTGTTCAATCCGGAGGTGATGAAGCGGTGAGCCCCGCCGCCGGGGAATGATTTGTCTACTTCAACGTCTTTCTTGTCCGAATCAACGATTAGGAGAACCGGTGTGACGATCGGGTGTTATTTTTCCAGCAAATCGAAGTTTTATGCGACCAACTTTCTGGAAGGCGATCCGCGTTATCCTGCTAATTGCTTTGATCGTTTTTATCGGGATTCAATTTGTGCGGCCGGCGATCGATAATCCGCCTGTGACGGGCGACCTGGTGGCGCCGCCGGAGGTAAAGTCGGTCCTGCAAAGGGCGTGCTATGACTGTCATTCCAATCAAACCCATCTCGCCTGGTTCGATGAACCGGCGCCGGCATATTGGTTCGTCGCCAAAGACGTGCACGCGGCGCGCGCGGTGTTGAATTTCTCTCATTGGGATAGCCTCGCCAGGGGGCAGCAGGCCGCCAGCATGTTCGAATCGATCATGCAGATCGAGCAGCAGGCGATGCCTTTGAGCCAATATACCTTTCTGCATCATGGTGGTGTCATCACGGCCGATGAACTGGCGGTGCTGAAACACTATGCGCTGTCGCTGGCGTACAAGGCAAAATTCGATTCGGCGCGTGACCGGGCGGCGGCGCAGCAATATGCGACGTGGATCAGTGCAGGCGGCGCGGATCCTGCACGGGCGCTCGCTGCCATGAGTACGGTCAAACCGGAATATAACGGTATCGGCTATGAGCAGGTAGCGGGTTGGATCAACTGGCAGCCGGTGAGCACCACCGAACGTTATGACAACGGTTCGCTGCGGGTGATCCTGGGCAACGATGTTCTTGTCAGGGCCATTCGTGAAGGGCACATGCATCCCTATCCCGACGGGGCCATCTTCGCCAAAGCGGCCTATGCCCAGAATCCCGATTCTGCGGGTGTGATCCGTGCGGGGGCGTTTATACAGGTGGAGTTTATGATCCGCGACAGTAAGAAATATGCGAAAACCTTTGGCTGGGGCTGGGGGCGTTGGGTAAAAGGACTGGCGATGAAACCTTTTGGGCAGGATGCTACCCTGGTCACAAGCTGTATGAACTGTCACCGGCCGATGGCTTCTACCGATCATACCTTTACTTTTCCGATCCGCGATACGGCACAATTGGCTGAGCCGCTTGATGGCTCAGGGGGCTGGCCGTTGCGCAGCAGGTTTATTACCAGTATGGTTGATACCGGGACGCACACGATGTCTACGCTGTATGGGAATGAGCTGGCGGTTAACTGCGCAAGGAGTGGCGTGCCCTATAAACCCGGCTCCACGCTGACGCTCGTCACCTGGACCCAACGCGAGGACCCGCATTGGTTTGGTGGGCGGATACCGCAGCGTATTGCGTCTGAAGAAATGGTGGTCTATACCGCAGGGGGTGAAGTCGATTATCGCTATTACGCGGGTCGGGGGATGACAAGAAAGGTCGTGCCCGCCGGCTCTTCTACGGATCGGGTGCAGTATATTACATCCCAAAAGGCGTCGGTAGTGCCTATTGGGGCTCTTGCCGATCATTAGGAATATGATCTTCGATTTTCGATTGCAGGTGTTCCATACGGTAGCCAGGCGGCTCAACTTTACCAAGGCTGCAAGGGAACTGTTCATCACCCAACCCGCGGTGACCCGGCATATCCATGAGCTGGAACAGCATTTTAAAGTCAAGCTTTTTGAACGCAATGGCACGCGTATCAAGCTGGCGCCGGCGGGAAAACGGCTGTTGCAGCATACCGAAGCGTTGTTTGCGCTCTACCGCAACATGGAATTCGACATGAGCTCGCTGACGCACGCGCAAAGCGGCAAGCTGATCCTGGGTGGCAGCATGACGACGGCGCCGTACATCATCCCGCCGATCCTCGCGGATTTTCACGAACACTATCCCGAGGTGCAGGTGAACCTCATCACGGGCAATACCCAGCAGATCGAGGAGGCGCTGGAACGCGAGGAGATCGATCTGGGTATCGTGGAGGGGCATTCGCGGAACCCTTCCGTCAAGTACACGGAATTTATGAAGGACGAGATCGTGCTGGTGAGCAATATCGCGCATCCACTTGCGCGGCGGAGCTCGATCCGGCCCGATGAGCTGTTGCGTATCCCCCTTTTGTTGCGTGAGCCCGGTTCGGGTACGCTCGAGGTCCTTGCGCATGCGCTGAAAGGCGTGGGCATCAAGCTATCGCAGCTGAAGAAGGAGATGCAGCTCAACAGCACGGAGATCATCAAATCCTATTTGCTGCATGCTCCCTGTATGGCTTTTCTTTCGGTTGCCGCGGTGGTGAAGGAGTTGCAGAACAACGAGTGCACGATCATCGATGTAAAGGGGTTGAATATCGAGCGAAGCTTTTATTTTGCGCGGCTGCAGGGGGAAGCGCAGGCGCTGCCGGAGTTGTTCATGCGGTTTGCGATGCACCACCGGGAGCGGCCGGCGGGGTAAGTGCGTGCGCTGGTGCCGGTTTTCTAATAACTTCAAGTTATTGAGCATTACGAATAGCAATTTCCTTTTGGGGCTTTTGCGGGGGAACTTTGTGTCCAGAAAAATGAATCTATGGACACGATCAAAGTTCTCGACAAGCACAATACGATCCGGCAGGTATTATTCGGAGTGGCGGTAATTCTATGTCTGACGCCGCTGGTGACGCCGCCGCTGGCTCTTTTACTGGGTCTGGGGATCGCTCTTTTGGTAGGACATCCCTTTTTGCATTTGAATCATAAGGCTACGCATATGCTGTTACAGGTCTCGGTGGTAGGACTGGGATTCGGGATGAATGCCGCTTCCGCCCTAAAGGCCGGGAAAGATGGGTTTCTTTTTACGGTGGTCAGCATCATCGGGACATTGACGGCGGGGCTGTTGCTGGGCCGGTGGATGAAGGTCGACAAGAAGACTTCGCTCCTGATCTCGGGTGGGACGGCCATCTGCGGAGGGAGCGCTATCGCCGCGTTGTCGCCGGTGATCAAGGCGGAGGAGCGGCAGGTATCCGTAGCGCTTGGGGTGGTCTTTATCCTCAATTCCGTGGCGTTGTTCCTGTTCCCCGTAGTGGGGCATTTGTTGGGCATGAGCCAGCTGCAGTTCGGCTTGTGGAGCGCCATCGCCATCCATGATACGAGCTCGGTGGTGGGGGCGGCGGGTCATTATGGTCCCGAGGCCCTGCAGATCGCGACGACGGTGAAACTGGCGCGCGCATTGTGGATCATCCCGGTGTCTTTGGTTGCGGCGTTCGCTTTTCGCCCTCGCGTGCGGAAGAACGCCACTGCGGAGCTGGCAGGCGCCGAGATCCCCGCCGGATACGTTGCAGAAGACAATGCGAGCCCGAGCCGGGCCAAAGTGAAGATCCCTTATTTTATCGGCTTGTTCATCGTGGCGATCCTGCTGAATACCTGGCTGCCCATCCAGGGGCTGAGCAAGATGATCGTCGGTGCTTCGCACGCGGGTTTGACGCTCACACTTTTTCTCATCGGGAGCGGACTGTCGCGGCAGGTACTTCTGCAAACCGGGGTGCGGCCCATGTTACAGGGGGTATTGGTGTGGATGTTGATAGCGAGTGGGACGTTGTGGGCCATCCTCGTGCTGATCCATTAACACCCTCGTGCTGGTCCATTAACACAGGTTTAACTTTCCGGATATGAACTCTGGCGCGGTTATTTGATCAGACTCCATCATAATAACCAACTCATGATCACTATTCCATCTTCAAAGACGATGCTTGCTCTTTTAGGGGCAGGCATCGTAGCGTTATCCTCTTGCAGTAAATCGGATTCTTCATCGGGCAACAGTGCGAAAGTCATGTATACGAACGGCTGTGTCGGCGCTGCGTCCACTTCGCTTACCATCAACGGGTCGACCTTATCCAATGCCGGTTCTGTCGCCTATCTGGGCAATTCCGGTTACCACAGTGTCACGTCCGGCTCGGCGAGCATGAGCAGCATGCTTACCGGTGTGGGAAACTTGGGCAGTCTTACCACGACTTTGAATGCCAATGCCAGCTATTCCGTGTTCGATTGTGGAACCGTGCTGAAGGATACCTTGGTTATTTTGGCTGATGATCTTCCTTCGGCGAGCGGAAGCTATGCGTATGCCCGGCTGGTGAATGTCTCTTCGGATACCACGGCCGCGGCAATCACCGGCGCGGCGGGGAATACTGTCGTGGGTTCCGGCATTGCTTATGGCGCCGCTTCGGGCTTTGTACAGGTTACGCCGGGCTCCTATACCTTAACGGCGCTCAGTGTGAACAAGCCGGGGAATGTGGCTACGCTAACTGGTGTGCAGCTCAATGGGGGAAAGATCTATACGTTGCTCTATTCGGGGAATTCGAATGCGAGTGTGGGGTTTAAGATAACGGTGATTAATAATAATTGACGCCCCTGAGCGTCGCGGTTAGAGTCGTTGAAGAAATTCGTCTAAGGAAATGGCTGTGAGCTTTGGGAAGGAGATGGTTTTTAGCACATTGAAGTGTTTGTCTTCCGAGACGATATACATTGCTTTGCCCGCAATGGCGCAATCACAGTATTTGTTATCATCCGGATCGGCGTCTATAAGCAACCATTTGTAAAATGGTTCAACATGCGCGACATTGGGTAACTCTTTCAGCAACGTAATGAACGCGTGGGCTGTCTGTGCCCCATATTTTTGTTGAATGATTTCCTCGTATTCGAGAAGTATTTCCTGGGAAACAGCCAGGGTAAACTTTCTCCGAATAAGACTGCGATAAATATGATGATAGGGGGAGCGTGAGGTCAAACAGACTACGAAGACGTTACAGTCGATTACGACGGTCATTAGCGGTCCGTTTTACGAAAGTGGTCATTTTTCCATTGCTCGAAGACTGCGGTGGTATAACCTTGCTCATCAAAGGCTTTATCGGCTTCACGGGTTACTTTGTCCGACAAGTAGGTGACTAACAGGGATTTAATCTCCCTGAGGTCTTCGGGAGACTGATCGTGTTGAAAGAGTTTGAGAATCTCTAATTGGACGTCGTTTAAGGCGGTAGCCATCGATAAAAAGGATGTTTTCACCCTAAAGATACAAAAATGCTATAACAATAAAAGCCCGCTCGGAGAGGAGCGGGCTCTTGTATTTTGGGGGCGCAGCAGCTTGGGGCCGCAGCGCCCGATAGAGATCGACTAGTAACGATAGTGCTCGGGTTTGAAGGGACCTGCCTTGGGAATACCGAGGTAGGTGGCCTGAGCGTCGGTGAGCTCGTCGAGTTCTACGCCGATCTTGGCGAGATGCAGACGGGCGACCTTTTCGTCGAGGTGCTTCGGCAGCACATAAACTTTGTTCTCGTATTTCTTGTGGTTTGTCCATAGCTCGATCTGCGCGAGGGTCTGGTTGGAGAAGGAGTTGCTCATGACGAACGAGGGGTGGCCGGTGGCGCAGCCCAGGTTCACGAGACGGCCTTCGGCCAGGATGATGACGTCCTTGCCATCGATGTTATACACATCGACCTGGGGCTTGACGGTATCCTTGGTATGACCATAGTTCTTGTTCAACCAGGCCATGTCGATCTCGATGTCGAAGTGCCCGATGTTACAAACGATGGTTTTGTCCTTCATCAGACGGAAGTGTTTTTCCGTGATCAGGTCGCGGCAACCGGAAGCGGTGACGACGATATCGGCTTCTTTCACGGCATCGGCCATCTTCTTCACTTCGAAACCGTCCATGGCGGCCTGAAGGGCGCAGATGGGGTCGATCTCGGTGACGATCACGCGGCAGCCGGAACCCTTGAGGGAAGCGGCGGAACCCTTACCTACGTCGCCATAGCTGCCGACAACGGCAACCTTGCCGGCCATCATCACGTCCGTAGCACGGCGGATGGCGTCGACCAGGGATTCTTTACAACCATATTTGTTGTCGAATTTGGATTTGGTGACGGAGTCGTTGACATTGATCGCGGGGATGGGGAGGGTACCCTTTTCCATCCGCTCATATAACCGGTGAACGCCGGTGGTAGTCTCTTCGCTGAGGCCTTTGACATGCTGAACGAGTTCGGGATATTTATCGAATACCATGTTGGTGAGGTCACCGCCGTCGTCGAGGATCATGTTCAGCGGGCGATCCGTGCTGCCGAAGAACAGGGTTTGCTCGATACACCAGTCCGCTTCTTCAAGGCTCTGACCCTTCCAGGCGAACACGCCGATGCCGGCAGCAGCGATGGCGGCAGCAGCCTGGTCCTGGGTGGAGAAGATATTGCAAGAGCTCCAGCGTACTTCCGCACCCAGCTCTACCAGGGTTTCGATGAGTACGGCAGTTTGAATGGTCATGTGCAAACAGCCGGCGACACGGGCGCCTTTCAGGGGCTTTTGTTTGCCATATTCGGCACGGATGGCCATCAGACCGGGCATTTCGGCTTCGGCAAGACGGATCTCTTTACGGCCCCATTCTGCCAGGCTCATATCTTTCACCTTATAGGGAAGCGACAAGTCGATGCTCTTCGTTTTCGTTGACATGGAATTTCAGTTTTATTAATTTGGGCAAAGGTAAAAATAGTAGAACAAAAATACAGGGATTGTTAATAAATTTGGAATGAAAATCTATTATTTAACCTTTTTGCAGAACAAAATACAGGACTGCTATGGAAAAAGACGGCCAAAAAGAAAAAGCGGCCACCGGGCCGGTAGAATTAGACGACAAGGATCGGGCCATTCTCAAGCTTTTACAGGCCAATGCCAAGATCACGGTGCGGGAGATCGCCGCGCAGGTCCATCTGAGTACGACACCCGTTCATGAACGCATCCGAAGGCTGGAAGAGACGGGGGTGATCCGGCAATATGCCACCCTGCTGGATCATTCCAAGGTGAGAAAGGGGCTGCTGGCGATCTGCTATGTTTCGCTCAAGGAGCACAACAAGCGTTCGGGAGCGAAGTTCATCAAGACCATCAACGACCTGCCGGAGATCATCGAATGTTATATCATCAGCGGGGAATTCGATTTCCAGCTAAAGGTCGCGGT
>Ga0134126_10010868_pt1 | contig 11455 bp, 9 predicted proteins | sample KB31752_FD_96881 | JGI IMG/M metagenome (GOLD analysis project Ga0134126, IMG submission 96881) | Terrestrial soil microbial communities with excess Nitrogen fertilizer from Kellogg Biological Station, Michigan, USA - KB3-175-2 | ecosystem: Environmental > Terrestrial > Soil > Unclassified ... | reverse complement strand
CCGGCGGCGGCATCAAGCTGGCGCTCCATCAGGGTCGGCATCAGATGGACCAGCGCCACCGACATGCCGCGCTGCTTCAGGCCCCAGGCCGCTTCCAGGCCCAGCAATCCGCCGCCGATCACGACCGCCCGCTTGTGCGTGCGGGCCGCGGTGAGCATCTTGTCCACATCGGCGATATCGCGGAAGGCGCAAACACCAGGCAGGCCCAGACCGGGAATGGGCGGGGCCAGCGGCCGCGAGCCGGTGGCGATCAGCAGGCGATCATACGGCACCGTAAGGCCGCTGGCCGCGGTAACGGTCTTGTCGTCACGATCGATGCGCGTGACCGCATCGCTGGTCACAAGCGTGATGTTGTTTTCCTCGTACCATGCGCGGCTGTTGATGACGATATCATCCAGTTCCTTGTCGCCGGCCAGGACGCTGGAGAGCATGATGCGGTTATAGTTGACGTGCGGCTCGGCCCCGAACACGGTGATGCGGAAGCGCTGACCACCTTCCAGTTTCAGCAGCTCCTCCACCGTGCGCATCCCGGCCATGCCGTTGCCGATGACGACCAGATGCTCGCGGGGGTCTGTGATCATGTTCATGGGCGGCCTCCTAGATGCGCACGAAAGCGAGATCGGAGGCCTCGCGCCGCCAGCGCAGCCTGACCGCGTTGATGCCGCCCCAAGCCGCCAGCGCCAGGCCGGCGAAGACAAGGAAGCCAAAGGCGTAACTGCCGGTGAACTGCTTGGCGTAGCCCAGACTGGCAGCAAGATAGAATCCGCCAATGCCGCCGGTCATGCCGACCAGTCCGGTCATCAAGCCCACATCGCGGTCGAAGCGCTGAGGCACCAACTGGAATACCGCGCCATTGCCCATGCCCAGGCTTGCCATGCCGGCGATCAGCACGGCCAGGGCGCCGGTCGCGGGCAGGGCGCCGCGGCTGACCAGGAGCAGGACCAGCGCCACGATGGCATAGACCGCCGACAGGGCTTTGGTGCCGCCGATACGATCAGCCAGATAGCCACCGAACGGCCTGGCAAACGAACCGGCAAAGACGCAGGCAGCAGTGAAATAGCCGGCCGTTACGGGTGACACCTTGTACTGGTCGTGGAAATAGATCGGCAGGAAGGACGACAAGCCGACAAAACCGCCGAAGCTGACAGCGTAGAAGAACATCAGCCACCAGCTGTCGCCTTGCCGCAGCAGGCGCGCATAGTCCGCCAAGCTCTTTTTCGGCGGACAGTTGGGGCTGTTCTTTGCGGCAAGGAGAAACAGCACAAACACCGCGATCAGGGGCAGGGCGGCGAGGCCCAGGACATTGCGCCAGCCCAGCGCCACAGCCAGCATAGGCGCGAACAGCGAGGCGAAGACCGTGCCGGAATTGCCCGCGCCGGCAAGCCCCAGCGCCGTACCCTGATGCTCGGGCGGGTACCAGTAGGATACCATGGGGAGCGCGATGGCGAAGCTGGCGCCCGCCACGCCCAGAACAACGCCGAGAAGCAAAATCTGGCTGAAGCTGTGGATGCCGGCCAGCCAGGCGGCAAGCAGCCCCGCGATCACAACAAGCTGCATCACGATGCCGGTGGCGCGCGGCCGCCATTGGCCGACCAGAATACCGTTAAGGAAACGCAGGGCCGCGCCTGCCAACACCGGCACCGCCACCATCAGGCCTTTCTGGCCCGCATCCAGATGCAGGTCGGGCGCAATCAGCACCGCCAGCGGACCCAGCAACACCCAGACCGCGAAGCTGATGTCGAAATAAAGGAAGCAGGATATCAGGGTTGGCAAATGGCCCGACTTGAGGAAAGCGGTCTTCATGGAACACTCGCTGGCACTTGTGGCAGACGCCGACGCGTCACCTTGATGGCAATGCCAAATGCGGTCATTCGCAAGTGCGAAACGGCCTATTTCGATCTGAAAAAAGTAAAATTCTTCGTCTTTTCTGTTAGATAGCGGCACTCGGGAACGATGACCGCACAAAATTTGTGCATCGCGCCAATCTAACAGGCGGTGTGATCGCGCGCTTCATTTCCGTCGTTCGACTTCGCACACGATCTCCGCGCCGGTGAGAAGAATAACCAGCGACAGCCAGACCCAGGTCAGGAAGCCCACCACCGCGCCCAGGTCACCATAGGTGCGGTCATAGCGGCCATAGTGGCCGACGAACCAGCTGAAAAGGAATGTCCCCACAATCCAGGCCGCTGCCGCAATGGCACTTCCCCAGCTTATCCATGTCCAGCGGGCATGCGGCCGGTCGGGGCCGAAGCGATAGATCAGGGAGATGATCGCCGAGCACAGGCAAAAGCCGATCGGCCAGGTCAGAACATCGAAGACGGGCCGGGCGATGTTTGCCCAGGACAGGCCGTCCAGCCACTTCGAGGAAGATACTCCCACGAATATCGCCAAAGCCGCCGCCACGGTAAGCACCGCGGTAAAAAGAAGCGCGTTCGCCGTGATGCGCAGGAAGCTGCGCGTCTCCCTGGTCTCGAAGGCGATGTTGAGTCCATCGATCAGCGCTTTTATGCCGCCGCTCGCGCTCCAGATAGCGATGACGAAACTGATCAGAAAGGCCCAGCCTAGATCTTCGGGCTTTTCCCGGATCAGACGATAGATATCGCTGTGGAGAACCCTGATCCCGCCCTCCGGCAAAAAGCCGGAAATCAGCCTCAGGCCTTCGATGATGGCACTGCGATCCGCAAAGAGCCCATAAAGAGCGACGACCGAGGCAATGGCGGGAAACAGGGCCAGCAGAAAAAAGAAGGTAATGCCGGCTGCAACGGCTGGAACGCGATCCTCGGAAAATTCGGCATAGATCCTTTTGGCCTGCTCCAACACAGGGCCGGACGCATCGGCTCTTCCAGGGCCTGCAGGATGAAGGGCGACCATCACGAGAACTGGCAATTAACCTCGCAAACGCGCGGCAGGCTGGTCCGGATGCAGCACGGGCAATGTTCGCGCGTTTTTGGGCGGCTTGCGCGTGCGACAGCTGATGATTGCGGCGGCGGTGCGCCGGGGAATTGTGCGTTTCCGCGCGCATGACCGCTGGTTAATCCGTCTGAGGTTAATGCGCCTGCACCGAAGTTCCACAGGAGAATCGCGGCTGCCTCTGTTGTGCCATCAATCCTTAACTGCCTCTTAGCGGTGCGGGGTGTGCAATGCCAGCCGAAGGCGGGCGCATGGGCGGCCCGCTCTTACGGTTTCAGGCTGAGTAGATGCGGGGACAAGGAGCGAGAGAGGGTTGGCGGGAATTCCTGCCGCCGATCGCGGTGGTCATTGCCGGCTTTCTGCTGGCCATCGCCATCTTCCTCTCTTTGCGCGGCTATTATGCAAACCAGGCGCGCCAGCAGTTCCGCCGCAGCGCGACCACTTTTGCCTCCACCTTCAAAGGCGATGTCGCCCGTCATGTCACTTCACTGGCGGCAATCCGCGCCTTCGTCACCGCCTCCCAGGTCACGCGCTGGCAGTTTTCCACTTACGCGCACCAGATGCTGCCTTTGAATTCGGGATTGCGCGCCGTGCTATGGGTGCCCAAGGTCGGCAGGGCCGCCCGCGCCACCTATGAAGCCGGGCTGCAGAAGGATGGGCTTTACGGTCTCCACATCCGCGAATTGACCGATCAGGGCGCGATCATCGAAGCCGGCGCGAAGGATGCCTATCTGCCCATCACTTTCGTCGAGCCGTTCGACGGCAATCTCAGCCTGCTGGGCGTGGACCTTTCCCGCATTCCCCGTTACGCCGAGCTTTTCGAGGATGCGGCACAGAGCGGGCGGGTCGCCGCCTCAGCCCCCGTCACCCAGGCCCTGGTGGCCGGCCCGCGCGAGCCTGTGGTGCTGCTGGCCTTTCCCCTCAGCGCCAACAGCGGTGTGGGCATGGGATATGCGCTTGGCATTCTTCAGTTCTCGTCCCTGATAGCCGAAGCGAAAGCCCCCTCAGACCCGGCGATCCAGGCCGCGCTCGCCTATCAGGCGGGCAGCAAGGCATCGCCCATGATCTGGAGCGGGGACAGTCGCCAGAGCGCCGCGCGCTGGTTCGGCAATGCCAAATTCCAGCAGCTCACGCCCTTTACGATCGGCGACCGCCATTTCTTCCTGGCGTTGCGCTCGGCGGGCCATGAAGACCCGTTCACCAGTCTTTATATTCCATCCGGCGCCGCTCTTCTGGTGCTGGCGCTGACCGCGCTGCTGGCACAGAACATGGCGACCACCCTGTTGCGGAAATGGGGTGTCGAGCGGGCCGTGGTGGTTCGGACCACCGAACTCAGCGCCGCCAACAATCGCCTGATGGCCGAAATCGAGCAAAGGCGGCAGATCGAGGCGGCCCTGCGCACCGCGCGCGACAAGGCCGAGAGCGCCAATCGCGCCAAATCCGCCTTCATGGCGGTGATGAGCCATGAGCTGCGCACCCCACTCAATGCCATCATCGGCTTTTCCAGCCTGCTCACCGGCGCCGAAGGCGCGTTCCCGCGCCAGGGCGAATATGCCGGCGAAATTCTCGCCAACGGCCATCGCCTGCTGGACCTGATCAATGACATTCTCGACCTTACCCAGATGGAGGCGGGCGAGCAGGAGGCGAGCCGGGAGCTGATCTATCTGTCCGATTCTGTTCCGGCCCTGGTCTCGAAGGCCGAGGCGAGCGCGCGGACCGCGGGGGTCACGCTTCAGCTCGCCATTCCCGATGATCTTCCGGCGCTTCATGGCGACAGCAAGCGTCTCAGCAAGGCCGTCGCTCATCTGGTCGGCAATGCCGTCAAATTCACCCCGCCCGGTGGCACCGTGGTGGTGCGGGTCAGCGTGCGCGATGCCGCGCTCCTGATCGAAGTGACGGATACGGGCGTCGGCATCGCGCCAGATGCGCGCCAGCGCATCCTCGACAGTTTCTCGCAGTCCGAGACGCAGCTCGCGCGCCGCTATGAAGGCGTCGGTCTGGGACTGACCTATGTCGCCAAGGTGGCGGCGCTCCATGATGCGGCGCTCGACATCACCAGCGAAGCGGGACATGGCACCTGCGTGCGACTGACATTCAAAATTGCGCAGCTGGAACGGGAATTGGAGGTCGCATGAGCAGGAACTGGTCCCCGGCGGCTTTCATCTTGCTTGCGCTTGCGGCTTGCACGCAGGCGCCCAAGGTCGCGCCAACGCCTGCTCCCGTCACGACGGTCCCTGCGCCGCCGTCGGTGGTTTCCGCGCCGCTTGCCCAGCCGGAAGTGGATCCGGCCACATTCGCCCAGGCCCAAGCCAGTCTGCGCGCCCTGGGCTATATCACCGGCAAAATCAGTGACGCCGATGACCCGGCCTTTGAGCGCGCGGTGATCAATTTCCAGAAAGACCAGGGCCTGGCGGTAGACGGCGAACTTGGGCCGCAGGTCATGGAGAAGTTGCGCGTGATGCGCGCGGCGCTACGCACGGTGCCGGCCGCGCCGCAGAGCGCGGTCTTCATCTATAATGACCGCACCTCCGAGCATCAGGCACTGACCCTGGCCACGCCGCCGGATGGATTTGCCACCGATGCGCCCGCCAATTTCCTGATGCCGCTGCATGCGGGAAGCCAGGCCGTGCTTCACCTGACCCGCCAGGATGGCGCGCCTGTTGCCATCACCTGCCGCACCGGCAAGATGGCGGTGGGCAAGCTGCCGCTGGGAAGCTTCGAAACCATGGCCGTGGATTGCCGTGGCGAAGGCCCGGGTGATCCGCAATGGCATGACCTGTTCAGCCCGCGTCTTGGCGTTGTGGTCCGGCGCCGGGCCGGATCAGGCGCGCGCGACCTGGTTGCGATGCGGCCCGTCACCGCTGGGTGGCCGCTTGCCGCCCGCGCCGGCCTGGATTGGGCTCTCAGCCACGCTCTGGATGAGCCGGCGGCAAAGAGCAGCTTGCAATGGTCCAGCACCGGCGTGACGCCGCATTTCGACATAAAGGTCACCGCCAGGATCAAGGGCAGTGAGGCGGGACTGGGCAAGCCCTACGCGGCCGTGTCTTGCCGCCGCTTCGAGCTGGCGCAAACCGGCAGCAAGGCGACGTATCCGGGCATCGCCTGCCAGAATTCCGCAGGCGACTGGGTCTTGCCTGGCAGCCGCATCAGTATCGCAAGGCCCGCCGGCCATGCCGGCCAGCACACGCCCAGCCTGCGCAGCGCCGCCAAGTAACCAGGCTAGACCAGGCTGGACTGATATAGCGCGGTCAGCGCTGTCCAGGCGCGCTGGGCTTCCGCTTCGTTATACACAGCGCCGCCTTTGACACACCAGCCATGGTTGGCCTGGTAGACCTCCACCGTCGCCGGCCGCTTGGCGGCGGCAAAGGCGGCTTTCAGATCTTCCTTCATCTGCGGCTGCTGCATGTCATCATTCTGTGCCTGGCAGACCAGATAGGCTGCGCTGGTCTTGGGGATCAGCAGATGCGGACTGTTGGCCTCCTTGGTGACCAGGCCGTTGCCGCCATGGAAGCTGCCGACGGCGGCGATGCGCGCCGGCACCGCGGCAGCGGTGCGGAAGGAGAGGGCACCGCCCATGCAATAACCCTGGACCCCGGCCTTCTTGGCCTTGTTGGTCTGAGGCTGTGAATCCAGGAAGGCCAGATAGGCCTGGGCATCATGGTCGATGCCGGCATCGGTCATCGCGCTGCGATAGCCGAACAGCCGGTTGCGCTGTTCCTGATTGCTGAAATCGAAGGACTCCCCGATCACCGGCGCATGCGCCGAGCGATAGAAGGGATTGGGCACCAGCACCACATAGCCAGCTGCGGCCAGGCGCCGGCCCATGTCGCGGAAGGCCGGACGCAGGCCCATGATGTCGGGCCAGACCAGGACGGCGGCCCAGCTGCCGTTGCCCGCGGGATGGAAAAGCGCGGCGTCGCAGGTGCCGTCGGCGGTCTTCACCTCGACGTCCTTCTCCACGACATTGGATTGGGCCAGCGCGGCAGTGGGCAGGCTTGCCGCCACCGCCGTCATGACCCCGAAGCTGCGCCGCGAAAGCCGGTGGTCTTCAACCAGGCCGGGATGAATGAATTCGTCGCACATGCCGAGCCTCCCCTTAAATTTCGTTCAGGAGAAAAGCATCGTCCTCTGCTGTCAAGGGCAGACGGGGCGGCAGACTTCAGGCGAAAGGATCCGCCGCCAAGGGAACGGGCTGGGCGGGCCGGGGCCGCCATGGTTCGATCCGTGCCGGATAACGCCGGATCGGAGCCGCAGGATTCTTGCGCAACAGTGAAATAAACCGCTCACCCCATCTGGAAATGTCGGTCCGTTCCACGGCCTTCATCAGATCGCGATGACGTTCCTTGCGCTCATGAAGCGGCATCATCAGGGCACGATGGATGGCGGTGGCGACGCTTTCCGGGTCGTTGGGATTGACGATCAGGCTGGCCCGCAAGTCCGCCGCGGCGCCGGCAAATTCCGAAAGCACCAGGACGCCGGGATCTTCTTCATCCTGGGCAGCGACATATTCTTTCGCCACCAGATTCATGCCGTCGCGCAGCGGCGTCACCACACCCGCCCGTGAGACGCGGAACAGGCCCGCCAGGGTGTCGCGGCTGTAGGTGCGGGTCACGAAGCGGATCGGCGTCCACAAGACATTGCCATAGTCGGCGTTGATGCGGCCCGAGAGCGTGTCCAGCTCCTGTTCCATGGCGGCATATTCCGGGATTGCCGAGCGGCTCTTGGGCGTGATCTGCAGGAAGGTGACATTGTCGCTCCATTCCGGCCGGTTCTTGAGCACCTGCGCGAAGGCCTCGAATTTCAGGCCCAGGCCTTTGGAATAATCCAGCCGGTCCACGCCGATCACCAGATTGGGCGCACTTTCCGCCAGCTGCGTGATCATCGGATCGCGCTGGCCTTCCGCGGCCATGCGGGCGAAATCCGCGGTCTCGATGCCGACCGGGAAGGTGCCGAGCCTGAGTCCGCTGGGCAGGGCCCCCAGATGCGGCGAGGAGCCGAGCTGGCGGGCGATATAGCGGGCGAAGTTGGCGGTATCGGTTTCGGTCTGAAAGCCCACCAGGTCGTAATCGGCCAGTGCGCCGACCACTTTTTCATGATGCGGCATGGCCGCGATCACTTCCGGCGGCGGCATGGGAATATGCAGGAAAAAGCCGACGCGGTTGGTCAGCCCGCGCGCCCGCAACACGCGCGCCAGCGGCATCAGATGGTAGTCATGCACCCAGATCAGATCGCCCGGCTCAAGATGTTCGATCAGCAGATCGGCAAACCGGTCATTGACCCTGAGATAGCCTGACAGGTCGCGGCGCGAAAATTCGGCCAGGTCCTGCCGGTAGTGCAAAACGGGCCACAACACCCGGTTGGCGAAACCGTTGTAATATTCCTCGAAATCCTGCCGCACCAGGTCGGTGACAACATAGTCGGTGCCGTCAACACTCTGATGGCGCACCATGACGTCTGACGCTTCGTCGACGGCCTGACCGCTCCAGCCCACCCAGACGCATTTGTTTTTCTTGAGCAACGCGCGCAGCGCGACTTCCAACCCGCCAGCATGTGGCGCAGCCTGATCGGAAGGAACCGAGACCCGGTTCGAGATGATAAAGATACGCGCCATGCCTTCCTCAAAAAAGCAATGTGCGCCGGACGCGAAGGTTCCCGCAGGGTAACGAATTGGGACAAAAAAAGACATGCCGCGAAACGGCAAGTGAGTCCGCCGCGTGTCGCCGCTGCAGGTGCAATCCAAGCCTATTGGGGCGTGGACGCTGTCTGCTGACGGCGCAGTGTCGTCAAGGCCGCGCGCGCACGATGCAGGCGACTTTTGACCGTTCCGATCGGGAGGTTGAGCCGGGCGGCAATGTCCGCCATCTGGCCTTCCTGCCGCAGAATCTCCACATAACGGGGAGAAAGCTGCGCCAGCAGGGGCTCATCCTGCTCGGTCAGGGGGAAAAAGCGTTGCCGCCGCTGACGGTTTGAGGACAGGGAGCCATCCGGCTCCAGGGGGTGAGGCAAGTTTGTATCAGCCATGTCTTTTTAAACCCTCGAATCTCGGTGAAGTTTCGTTTCCGGCGGTTTCTTGCATCGAAAAAATGCATGTGAGTTCCCACAGGGAACTCGTGAAGTTCATGACTTGCTGTCATTTATAGCGGTGTCGTGCGCGGTGCGCCCGCCTATCGCGACAGGGGGCTTGCTCGACTTTCGGTTGTCGGCACCGGTCTCTGTTACGTCTTGGTGCCGGTCGCCCTTCAGGTTCTCGCTGGCGGCACAGGCATCGCTGGGCCCGGCCATGGTGCCGGCAAGCTCTTTTTCGGCGCGCGCACGGTCCATATCGTAAGCGGCGCTGAAGCCCTGTGCCGCACAACCATCCAATGGTCTCTTCTCGTATTTGTCCTGCCTGGCCATGATTTTGTCTTTCGAAAAGGAGCGCCGCGCCCTTTTGGCAAAGCGGCCGCGGCCTCATCGTTCCTTTTCAAGCCGGCCGGTTTCTTGATGAAGTGGCTGGCGGCGAACGCGCTCTAACATAGGTTAGGACACAGATCGGTATCAAGAACTTGTCTGTGCTCGCTGTGCAACCGGCGCGGGGTCTTGTTCGCTTTGAGGACTGAAAGGTGCAACTGTCCCGATGACAGTTGTCTCTCCGGCGAAGGAGGGCAAATCCTGTACCGCGCCGATATACGAAAAGATGACAGCCACGTCGCATCCGCGCGGATCGGTGCGGCATGAACCGCGCCCGGCTGCCGCAGGCGGACGTGGCGCGGCTCAGGGACTTCGGCCTGCGGGTACTGTCGCGGCGGGGCGTTCTTGCCGCCGATGAGGAACAGGCCGCCCGCGCCAGCCTTGGCGAAATGCAGGCTCAAGCCGGCGGCACTGAACTTCTGGCGGAAGGGGCGCGCCTCAACCGGGCCCAGATTCTGCTGGAGGGCTGGGCGGTTCATCAGCGTGTTCTCAGTGACGGACGCCGTCAGATTTTCTCCTTCCTTCTGCCGGGCGACATCTTCGGCATCAGCGCCCGCCTGAACGGTGAGGCACTTTGTTCGGCTTTCGCATTGACCTCTGTCGTCACGGCGCCGCTGGCAATGCTCGATGAGGCGCTTCGGCGCGCGCCAGGGAGCGGCTGCGGACGTATCGTCCGTGAAGCCTTGGGTCTGGAGGAATCTTTCCTGGTCAATCAGGTGGTGCGGCTTGGCCAGCAGTCGGCGCAGGAAAGGCTGATCAATCTGTTGCTGGAATTCTACGACCGCCTGGCGGCCGTGGGCCTGGTCGAGGATGACAGCTTCGTGCTGCCTTTCACCCAGGAAGTGCTGTCGGATGCCGTGGGTCTTTCCACGGTCCATACCAACCGCACGCTGCAGCAGCTCCGGCGCGAGCATCTGATCGAGACGCATCTGAACCAGACGCGCCTGATCGACCGCAAACGGCTGGCGGAGATGGCCGATTACCGCATGGTGCCGTGCCTGGAGACGGCGGCCGCACCGCGGGATCACGCCAATGCCGACATGCCTCTTTAGCGTCCCGGCGCGTCTGGCGAGGTCCGGCTTGGCGTGACAAACTGGTCAGGGGGACAAACGGGCGGGGGCCATGATCAGGTACGGGATAGTCGCCGCCGCGATGCTGCTGCCGCTGGCCGCCGCCGCCGCCGCGCCAGAGGAAACGCTGTCGGCGCCGGGTCTTTCCCAGCCGGTGGAGATTCTAAAGGACCGCTGGGGCATCTCGCACATCTATGCACAAAACGAGCAGGACCTGTTTTTTGCGCAAGGCTACAACGCCGCCCGCGACCGGGGTTTCCAGCTCGAGCTCTGGCGCCGCCAGGCCACCGGCACTCTGGCGGAAATATTGGGCCCGCGAGAGCTGAAGCGCGATATCGCCAACCGGCTCTTTATGTATCGCGGCGATCTCACCCAGGAGCTGAACTGGTATCACCCCCATGGCGCGGCGATCGTCGAAGCCTTCGTCCGTGGCATCAACGCCTATATCGATCAGACCGCGAAAGACCCCGCGCTGCTGTCGCCGGAATTCAGGATGCTGGGCATCAAACCCGGCAAATGGACCCCGGCGGTGGTGATCTCGCGCTTCAATGGCTTGCGCGGCAATCTGGACGAGGAGATGAACACGGCGCTGGCGGTGCGCGACATCGGCGCGGACGCGGTGAAGGATCTGCACTACTACCAGCCGGCCGATCCGGATCTGCGTATCGATCCGGCGATCGATGCCAAGCTGCTGTCGAAAGATATATTGGAGCTCTACGACATCCATCGTTCGGAGCTGGAGTTCACGCCGGATGAGCTGTTGCCGGAATATCGAGCCGGCGGCGCGACCCCGCAACGCCGATCCTATGCGCCCACGATGGAAGAGATGAGCCAGCGCCGCGCCGACATGGGCTCCAACAACTGGGTGGTGAGCGGGCGGCTGAGCCAGAGCGGCTGGCCGATCCTGGCGGGGGATCCGCATCGCATCCAGGAGATTCCCTCGTTGCGCTATTGGGTGCATCTGAATGCGCCGGGCTGGAATGTCATCGGCGCCGGCGAGCCGGAGATCCCCGGCGTCGCGCATG
>Ga0134126_10010867_pt1 | contig 11456 bp, 8 predicted proteins | sample KB31752_FD_96881 | JGI IMG/M metagenome (GOLD analysis project Ga0134126, IMG submission 96881) | Terrestrial soil microbial communities with excess Nitrogen fertilizer from Kellogg Biological Station, Michigan, USA - KB3-175-2 | ecosystem: Environmental > Terrestrial > Soil > Unclassified ... | reverse complement strand
ATTTGCACGAGGAACGTGGAGAAAACTTCGGGAACGCGCGCCTGGTCAGAAATTGTTTTGAAACCGTCATCAACGCACAGGCGACGCGCCTGTCGGCGGGCGGGACGTTCGATTCGCGCGCGCTGACAGTGCTCGAAGTCCAGGATCTGTCCACGCCGGCGCAACAGATGTTCGAGGAGTATCAGAAAAGCAGGAAGAGCTACGTGGTCAAGTGTCCCGGCTGCGGTCAGGTCTATTCCTGGTCGCCCGACCTCGACATCGTTGACGCCGTTTGCACGAAATGCGGCAAGACCTACAACTGTGAGTTCGGCGAACCCGTTTCGTGAAGCCGACGGCTGGTGGACGCAGCGTTTTTATTTCAGCGCACCTTCGACCATCTTCTTAAAGTCCGCCGTCGCTGCCCTGGTTAAATCCTTCGGTCCGGTCAGCTTCACAAAGACGCTCCCCTGCTCCGCTTCGATGATTGCGCCGGCGAGCGCGTAATTCGGCATCGGCGTCTGCGGCCCGCCCGGTATGCCGCTCTTGTAGGTTCCTTCCGCCGACACGTAAGTCACCTTGTGTTTGCCCACGGTGACCTCCTCAGTCTTCGCATTGATCTTTTCGCGTGGTTCAGCAAATTGCCGGAACCATCGCTCCACGTTCGCCTGTGTGCCTCCGGCGTTGCCGGGCCCGAAATGATAAAAAACAACTTCCGCCTCGGCTTTCGTCTTTGCGTCCACCACCTTGAGTTCGGCTTTGCGCATGGGCGAGGTGCTCGCCACCCATTCCCAACCCGCCGGTCGGGCGAATGTGAATTCGCTGACCTTGAAAGTGGCCGGCGTTTCCGCCGCGCGTGAAACATTAAGAATCGCGAAGTACAACAAAGCCAAAACCGGCTGAACGGCAGTTTTCATACGGCTTTAGTAAGGGACTCGGTGCTGCGTGTCAACGAAAGGTGAACGTCACCGAGCCAGTCAGTAAGGGGCCTTTATTTTCGAACGGGCCCATCCGCGCGTACAGGCCACGTCGCCCGCTGGAGCCGGTCGATTCTTGTTCTTGATACCGAGCCCGGCACGCTGACAATCTCGAATATGCAGCGGGATTCCTTGTCACATGCAAACCGTTAATCGCTTCGCCACCGCAGGGGCCACGGTTCTGGCTATTATCAACGCGGTTTATGCGGACGACAACAAACCGCCGCCCTCGACCAATAACGGGAGCGCGGCTTCTACGCCGACACCTCAAGCGGCCATTGCGACGCCGCAGGCGGCGGGTCTGGTCAACGACTGGCTTCGCGGTGAATCGGACTTTTTCAAGCCTTGGGACCTTGGCGGCCAGTTCCGCGCACGCGAGGAGCACAAGGAGTATTTCGCGGCAGCCGGGCAGCCCGGCGCGCTGGATTTCCGCAAGATCGGAGGTGATCCGGACAACACTTATCTGTTATTGCGCTCCAAACTGCACCTGGGTTATTCCCCGGTTCCGTGGTTCCGAGCGTATGTTGAAGGACGGAACAGTTCGTCAACCGGAGATGATCGCAATCCCAACCCGGATTCAGACGGCGCACTTGATCTGCATCAGGGTTACCTCTCGCTCGGCAACGCGGCGCAGTTCCCGTTGACGGCCAAAGTGGGCCGTCAAGAACTGGTTTACGGCGACGAGCGCCTCGTCGGCACCTCCGACTGGCTCAATGTACCGCGTGTGTTCGACGCCGCCAAACTGCGCTACGAAACCACGGACTTTTGGGTGGACGCGTTTGTCAGCCGACCCGTCCTTATCGACGAGAACAACTTCAACACCTCGAACGATTACGAGTATTTCTCCGGCATTTATGCGTCCACGAAAACGCTGATCCCTCGACAGGAGACGCAGCTCTATTTTCTGGCGCGCAACACTGGCCCCGGTTCGCCGGCCGCCAACGCAGGTGCCACGCCACAGGCCGGCGGAGCCACGCCACGGGATATTTACACGATCGGTTTGCGCGTGAAATCCCTGCCCGGACAGTTCGGCGCCTGGGATTACGAAGCAGAACTGGCGGGACAATTCGGCCGGTACAAGGAAACCGTCGCCGGTCCGAGCCTCGATCAGGAAGCCTTCGCTGCCCACATCGCCGGCGGCTACACGTGGAAGAACGCCTTCGGCACACCGCGCCTCGGTCTGGAATACAACTTCGCCTCCGGCGACAGCGATCCGACCGACGGAAAGCACGAGACGTTCGACAATCTCTTTCCAACGAATCACAAATCCTATGGGTACATGGATTTTGTTTCGTTACAAAACATCCACAATCTGCGCCTGAGCGGCTCGCTCAAACCCATCAAGCAATTGACTGTTACTCTCGACGGCCATGCGTTCTGGCTGGCGGACACACACGACTCGTTCTACACTGTGGCTGGAGCCCGCCGCGGCGGTCTGGCGGCGACTCCCGGAAACGGTTACGGCATTAACCCAAACTACAGCAGCTACGTCGGCTCGGAGGTGAACCTCATCGCGACTTACGCGATTAAACCGTACGCGATACTTCAAGGAGGCTACGGGCATTTTTTCGTCGGCAACTACGTGAATAGTTCTCTTGCCGGCCTGCCGGGTGGCGCGACCGACGCCGATTTTCTTTACGCCCAGTTCACGTTCAATTTTTAAGGCCCGGCTTCATTGGTTTCGTCGGTCGCCGAGATTTTGTGCCCTCCGCCGGCCAGGCTTCATTGCGGCCCGGCGAAACCTCTGCTCAGTGCATCGATTTTCCTGCTGACGTTTTTGCCGGGTTCCGGCTATAATCAACGGATGAACCCTTTCGCACTGCGCGCCGCCGCCGCCGCCGCAACTCTCATTGGGCCCCTCACCTTCGCCGCGCAATTCAAATTCGGCGACCAGACGTTGACGGTCCCCGACGGTTTCGAGGTCGAATTGGTCTCCAGCACCAATCTTGTCCAACGCCCGGTCAGCGCGAGCTTCGATGACCACGGCCGCCTTTACGTGACCGACTCATCCGGATCCAATGCCAAACCGGACGAACAACTCAAGAATCCGTCCGCCCGAATCATTCGGCTCGAAGACACGGACGGCGATGGCCGTTTTGACAAGTCGGTTGTGTTCGCCGACAAGGTGATGTTTCCCCAGGGTTGCTTGTGGCATGACGGTTCGGTGTACGTCGCCGGACCCCCGAGCATCTGGAAGTTCACCGATACCGACGGCGACGGCGTCGCGGACAAACGCGAGGAATGGTTCAAGGGCGGCACACTGACCGGCTGCGCCAACGACATTCACGGCCCCTACCTTGGCCCGGACGGCTATATTTACTGGACGAAGGGCGCGTTCGCCGAACAGACCCACAAACTTGGCAATGGCCGGGTGCTCAACGACCGCGCTGCGCATATCTATCGCGCGCGCCCGGATGGTTCGGACCTTGATGTCATTATGTCGGGCGGTATGGACAATCCGGTCGAGGTCGCGTTCACCCCCGAAGGCGAAGCCATTTTCACCAGCACGTTCATTGACTTCAGCCAGCCCGGTTACCGCGACGGCATCGCGCACGCGGTCTATGGCGGTGTGTTCGGCAAACAAAACGACGTGCTTGAAGACGGACGCGTAAAGCGGACCGGTCCCGAACTGATGCACCCGTTTTACGAGGCCGGCAACGCCGCCGAGTGCGGTCTCTGCCGCTACGAGAGCGCCGTGTTTGGGAACGACTATCGCGACAATTTTTTTGCCACGACCTTCAACCTGCACAAAGTCACGCGCCACATTCTGCAACCAAAGGGCGCGACCTACGCCAGCACCGACAGCGATTTCCTTGTCTCCGACAGCGTGGATTTTCATCCGACTGACGTTCTCGAAGACGCCGACGGCAGCCTGCTCGTGCTGGACACCGGCGGTTGGTACAAACTGTGTTGTCCAAGTTCCCAGCTCGCCAAGCCGGACGTGCTGGGGGCGGTTTATCGAGTGCGGAAGCGTGAGGGGGAAAAATTGGAAGATCCCCGGGGACTGAGGATCGCCTGGGCACGAATGAAACCTAGTGAACTTGCAAAGTTTCTTGATGATGCACGCCCTGCTGTAGTGAAACACGCTATCGAAAGCTTAGCGAAAAAAGCAGATGCCTCGCTGCCCGCGCTGCGCAGAATTGTTTCGTCAGGAAAGGACACAAACGGATTCAAGGACAAGCGCGCCAAGAACAAGGGCGAATGGCTTAACCGATATCATCACTGGCGCGAAGAGCAGATCGCGAAGTTGCCATACACGACTCGGGCGCGACAAAATGCTCTATGGGCCTTAACACGAATCGAATCGTCCGAAGCCAGGGCGGCCGTCCGCGTCGGAACGGATGATTTTGAAGAAGCGGTTCGACTGGCTGCGTACGACTCAATTTCTCTTCATCGAGATAGGGCAGGAGGCGAAAACGTGGCGAAGAGTCTGAACGAATTTATGAGCCCGCAGGAATGGAGAGCCGCATTCGAAACCATTGGCCGAACATGCACGTTCTCCAAGTTAACGGCTGTGGGTTTGCTCGCGAGCTTCGACTCCGAAGCTATGAAATTCGGCAAGGATCGAGTTTTACAACAAAGTCTTTGCTACGCACTGATTGAAGCGAGAGCAATTGAGGCGACGCGGTTCCTCGAAGGACACGCAGTAGAATTCGGTCCGTCACCTCTCATCGCTCTCGACCAGATGGACGGCAGTGATCTGAAAGCATCGGACGTTCTGCCATTCCTCAACGCATCGGACGAACACCTGCGCTCGGCGGCGAACTGGATCGTCGGTCATCACCCTGATTGGGGTGGCACTCTCGCCTCATTCTTTCGGGAACGACTGGCGAATCAACATCTGGCTGACACCGACCTTGAAACGATGCAGCATCAATTGGCGCAACTGGCCCGCAGTTCCGCGATTCAGGATTTGCTGGGTGAATCCTGCGCAACCGGCTCCAAAGAAAGCCGGCTTGCCGCCCTGCGCGCCATATCGCAAACCTCGCTCAAAGAAGTTCCGGCTTCGTGGTCAACCGGCCTTTCGCACGCGCTGGCGGATGCCGATGACGCAATCCTTCACGCGGCCACTGCCGCTGTTCGAGCCCTGCCGGCAGGAAAGGCAAATGCACCCGACTTCTCCGGGTCGTTGCTGAAGATCGGTCGCAACTCATCGCGTCCGGTTGATCTGCGCCTGGACGCTCTTGCAGCGATGCGCAACGGGCTCAAAGACGTCGAACCCGGACTCTTTGAATTCCTCGCTTCAAACCTCGGTTCGGCAAAGCCGCCTGAAATCCGTTCGACGGCCGCTTCAGTGGTTGGCCGCGCAGAGTTGGCCGATGACCAATTGCTTGCACTGGCTGATGCGCTTGAGACGGCCGGGCCGCTGGAAGTTTCCCGGCTTATCAGCGCGTTTGCCCACACGAGCGCCGAAGCGGTCGGGACCAAACTCGTCGCCGCGTTGAAAGGATCGAAGGCGTTGAACAGTCTTCGCGCCGACCAGCTCAAGCCGTTGCTGGAAAAGTTTCCTGAATCCGTGCGAAAGGACGGCGAAGCATTGCTCCTGTCGTTGAACGCGGACGCGGCGAAACAAAAGGCGCATCTGGAAGAACTCCTCGCGTCGCTGCCGAAGGGAGACATCCGGCGGGGCCAGGCAATCTTCAACAGTCCAAAAACGGCCTGCTCCACGTGCCACTCGATCGGCTACCTTGGCGGCCATGTTGGCCCCGACCTGACGAAAATCGGCGAAGTGCGCACCGAGCGCGATTTGCTGGAGTCCATCGTTTATCCCAGCGCCAGTTTCGTGCGCAGCTACGAGCCGGTGATCGTCGTGACAAAATCGAACGACGAGATCAGCGGTGTGTTGAAGAAAGACGCCGCCGATGAGGTCGTTCTCGCCACGGGGCCGAACACCGAGGTACGAGTGGCGCGTGCGGACATCACCGAGATTCGCCCGGGCACGGTGTCCGTCATGCCGCAAGGACTGGATGAACAGCTCAACCGACAGGAGTTGGGTGATTTGCTGGCCTTCCTGAAGGGCACCAAATGGGGGGCGCAGTAGGGCATTTCCTGCCACTGCGTCAGCAAGCGAGTTTGTGAAGTCGTCTGCCAGCCGCGTGGGTTGCAACCATCCGCTCCAGGTTCATCCATCGGCCCGAACGAACACCACGCACACCGGCGCTCCAACCTCAATGCGGCTGCCAGTCGGCGTCAGGTGCCCGGTCGTCTGGTCAATGCGAAAGACGACCACGCTGTCGGAATCCTGGTTGGCGGCCAACAAATACCTGCCGGTAGGATCAATGCCAAAACTGCGCGGTGTTTTGCCCGCGGTCGAAATGTTCTCCAGGTGGGTCAATTTGCCGGTTTTCGCGTTGATGCCGAAGACAACAGCGGTGTCGTGCCCACGATTCGAGCCATACAAGAACTTCCCCGACGGGTGCGTTGCGATTTCGGCGGTGCTGTAATTCGGCCTCACTGATTCTCCGTCGGGCAACGTTGAGAGAGTTTGCAGTTCCGTCAACACTCCGCGGTTCGCGTCGTATGAAAACGCAATGACAGTGCATTTGATCTCGTTGATGACATAGGCATACCGGCCGTTGGGATGAAACGCGAGGTGGCGCGGCCCGGAACCCGGGGCGATCGAAGCCGAAGGCGGGTCGTTTGCAGCCAGTGTGCCGGCAATGGGATCAAACTTGTAAACCAACACCTTGTCCAATCCGAGGTCACAGGCGAGTGCGAAACGGTTGCGCGCGTCCGTTGTGATAAAATGTGCGTGCGGACCTTCCTGACGCTGTTTGTTGGCGCTCGATCCCCGGTGCTGGATAAAGGTCGCTGGCACATCCAGCCTGCCATCCTGCTTGACCGGCAACGCTTCGATACTGCCGCTGCCATAGTTAGCGACGAGAACAGTCCTGCCGGTTGCGTCCACGGAAACGTGGCACGGCCCGTCTCCCCCGGACGGCTGCTGATTCAGGAGGGTCAGCTTGCCGTTGTTCGGATCAATGGCAAAGGCACTCACACCCCCGCTCTTTTTACCGTTGAAATCGCTGACTTCGTTCGCGGCGTAAAGAAATCTGCGATTTGGATGAACCGCAAGAAAACTTGGGCTGGCGGCTTCGGCGGCCAGCTCGGGAACACCCAGCTTGCCACTCGCTGCATCAAAACGGGAAACGTAGATTCCCTTGCTCCTCGGACCGGTATAAGTGCCGATGTAAACAAGGAAGATCCCCGCTGCGTATGTGGGTTCGGCCGCCGCCGCGCGGGCTTGCAATAAGCAGCCGGGGAGCAGCGCGAAGGTCAATACGCATACATTCCCAACCACGCGGAGGATTTTCATGCGGAGATTGAACAGGGCCGGGTTGCGCCAGGCAAGAACGTTCGTGACGAGATGTTCAACAAAACTCTCGAGCAAGGGTCCATGTCTTGCCGGTGACTTCAAAATGGCGGATGCAACGCCTTGTGTCTCCGATTAAGCTGACCGCATGATCACCCATTTGTGTGACCTGTGCGGCCGTCCGCTCGAGAAAGGTCAGCTACGATACCGCGCAAGAATCGAAGTGGTCGCTGCCGCGGATCCCCTGGAAACCACGCTCGAAGACCTGCTGCGCGACACCCGCCGCGAAATGGACGCTCTGGTTGAGCAGTTCGAACGGCGGACGGAAGACGAACTGATGCGCGATGTGTATGCAAGGTTTGAATTCCACCTTTGTCGCCCCTGCCAGAAAAGCTACGTGGCCGATCCGCTGTCGCTCGCGGCAAAACGCTAACGATGTCTGCCGCCGTGAAAACCACCACCCAAGCCCAGGCGTCCGAAACCCACTCGTCCGCCGAAACCGGCGCGTCCGCCAAAACCGAATCGCGAATACGTGTGGAATCCACTGAACGAGTAGAAGGGACGGTAGCATGGATACCGGAAACCAAAATAAAACGGGGACGAATAGCAGTAACGAGGATATGAATAGAATGCCGGATAGGTGTAAACCGGATAGGAACCGTAGGCGTAATCCGGGTAAACGTAGTTGTAGGTGACGGCTGGCGCGGTGTAAACGGGTGCCGAATTCGTGTTGCCGGTTGCCGCGGCCGCCTTCGCTTCTTCGGTCGTTCTCTGCTGATTCTGAGCGTACGCCGCCGCGGCCTGCTGCTGTACCTTCGCGCCATGACGAATCAGCGCAGTAATGATTTGCGGCGGCACCCCGAGATCGTGAAGCCGAACAACTTCGTCCGCATTCGGATGATATGGCACATTTGAATTTTCGATATAATTCAAAATCACATCCGTCTCGACGCCTCCCTGGGACATTTTCGCAATTTCGTCCACGCCGAACGAGAATTTCGACGTTGGCGCGGCCATCTTCATGCCTGCCTGCGGGCCTTGAGTGGTGGAAGACGTGCCGGCATCGGGTGTCTTCGCTTCCTCCGCCGCTGCGCCCGCTCCCGTATCGTTGGAAGCGCGGACGGGCTCAGAGTGGACGCTGAAAACCGCCATCGGCACCATGATCACCGCCACCGCAACCGGGAAAGTCAGTATTCGTGTCTTCATGCTTGCTCCATTCTGTTGACGACAATGCAGTCAATTCATTCAACCAATTCTTGAACCGCCGCCAACGTACCCGCGAACGAACAGTTGCGCAAGTCCGGGCCGCCACTACACGTCAAGTCGGCGGTTACGTCGTCGCAATAAGATCGCAGTTCCAATAACCCCCAGCGTTACACAAAGGAGATGAAGCGACTGGACGCTGATCAGGTGCAGAAAAGGGTTCGACACGCTGAAGGGACTGAATGGAGCGAGATCTCCGTGCATGATACTGTCGAGAAAGACGTGGCTGTAAGTGCTGATCATTGAAGTCAGGAATGCGCTGCTCCACGAAATGCCCGCCCCATCTCCGATGAGAGCTTTGAAGGGCGCCCGCGGAATCGCACGCCAGACACTCAGGCCGGCCTTGCACACCGGGCGGCCCGCGACCGCACAACACAACCCGACGACCGTCGCGCCGGCATAAGTATGGAACAGTCGGTGCACCGGATATTCGCCACGAGCCAGATGGTATCCCGATTCCAGGTCCGTCACGCACTGTGTGAAACAAAACAGCGCAAAACTGAACTGCTTCGGGATGGCCGCCTTAAGCGCCGCTCCCGGGCCAAAATGAAACGGCGTGAATGGCATGGGCGATGGAGTTGGCTTCATCAATTACCGGATCGCCGACGGGCGCGAGCCGAACATTTTTCTGGAGCCAGACTATCAAGAATGAGTAAATCGCTTGGCATATTGCCCAATAGCATCGACCCGATCCGAACGCGTCAAGAATGAAACCCCTGTTCAAGCCGGCGCCCGTTGAAATTTTCGGTGGAGGCGTCGCGCAACTGCCGTCCCCATGGGCACACACGCTTCACAAACCCTTCTTCATCGCTTTCCTCGCCGGCTTCGCAGTCGCCTGGGTTGGACTGCTGCTCGGCATCGAAACGCCCGCGGAATGGCGTTGGCTGGAAGGCGCCTTGTGGCCCCTGGCCGCAGTCACTTCCATTGTCGGGCTCGCGCGGCGACTGCCGGAACAAAGCGTTTTCGTGGCCACGACGCTGATTATGGTCATCACGCTGGGCATTTTGAGCGTGGCTGAAAAGACCGGTGTCCCGTTCGGCCCGCGCGCCTACACGGACGCGCTCGGGCCGAGGTTGTTTGGCGCGCCCTGGGCAATCCTGTTTCTATGGCTCGCCATCATCGTCAGCAGCCGCGGCGTCGCCCGGCTCATCATGCGGCCGTGGCGCAAGACGACCTATTATGTATTCTGGGTCATCGGCCTCGCCTGCCTGCTGATCGTGCTTTTCGACGCGGGTCTCGAACCGTTCGCGACGCGCGTGAAGCATTACTGGTTTTGGGAGGTACGGACGGAGATCCCGGGCTGGTATTCCGCGCCGTGGGTGAATTTCCTTGGCTGGTTCGCAGCCGCGCTGGGCATCCTCGCTTTCACGACGCCGTGGCTCATCAACAAGCAGCCGGTCAAACAACCGACCGATTACCATCCGCTCATGTTGTGGCTCCTGCTGAATTTTTATTTTATCACCGGCTGCGCGCTGCGGCAGATGTGGCCGGCCGTCGGCTTCAGCGTCGTCGCCAACGCAATCGTGACCGTCTATGCCGTCCGGGGCGCGCGCTGGTGAATCGTGGACCTTTCATCTCTTACGAAGCCAGACCTCGGCAACGTGACAACCGCGTCCATTGTCGCCCAGTCCCGGTTCCCGGTACCAACTCAGCGTCAACTCTCCATTTTTCGTCGCTTCCAGGGGAATGTCGAATTCGAGCGGTTCCGGCGGAACGGGCTTTGACATGAACGGATGGATTTCAATGCCCCCGTTGGCGACCAGGCGGATTTTGCGGCCCGGCATATCGCTCGCATAAACTACGCGAAGCCGGTAACGGGTGTGAGAATCAAGCCGGTCATAATGCAACTGGAGCGGCTCGTCATAGAGTGACCCGGCATTATTCCACCAGGAAACACGACCGCCCTTGTATCCGAAGTCCACAAACGATGACCGCAGGGACGCCGGGTCCTTCTCAAAGCCAGGTCCACGAACCAGATGTGGCTGCCGCAGCGGATTCCCGAGATCATCGTAGTAGCCACCGGAGCCGGGATCGGTCCAATGAAGGATTTGTTCGATGCGCCCGAGCCGGCGCTGTTCGTCGGGTAGATTGTGAATCTCCGCGAATTGTTGACCCAGCCATTTCCGATCGTTCAATAGCACGTCAATGTTGTCGAGATTTGCGCCACGATCCACCGCTTCAGCCTTGTAGAGCGGGACGCTCAATTGCATTCCGATGCTGTGATAGAGTGCATCGGCCAGATCGAATGTGCGAGTGCGCCACCGGATCAACTCGCGATTTGTCATGCGTCGCTCCAGGATTGATTCCGCTTCCGACATCACCGCGAGCGAGCCGAGATGTTTTGCGCCGCGCAGTTTTGTTATCGCCTTGTCTTCAAGCCCGGTCTCGTAAAGGAGCCGGCCGCGTGTGTAGGCGTCATAATAAGCGCGATAAAGCGCCTGTTGAAACCGCCAGTTGCCCTTGAGTCGCGGAGAAGCCGATGCCTCCATCGCCTGAAACTTTTTCAACGTCGCGAAGACGCCTTTGTTCGTCAACAACGCACCGCGCCAGTTCCGTTCCAGCGCCAGCAAACCTTGGGCGAAATCTTCGGTGTAGCGATCACCGATGAAATAACGGCTGTAGTCGCGCAGAACGTTGGTGACATTGACATCGGGATCCCAGCCAAGCGCGCTCCAGACGGCCTTGTTCACGTCATCATTGCAACCTTCCGAGTAGGTGAGAAAACCGATGGTGTCAGGTTGCGTCAGACGGAAGATCGTCGCCTCGTCCAGCGGGCGCGGATTGATTGGCTCGCGACCCTCGGTCGCCGCAAAGGCCGAGTCCCAGTCCGGCACGGGATACTCACAACGCCAGCTGTGAGTGATGTCGGGATAATGGCGGATTGGATATTTTTGAGGAATCGCAAGACGCAATTGCGACAAGCTGAT
>Ga0134126_10010866_pt1 | contig 11456 bp, 4 predicted proteins | sample KB31752_FD_96881 | JGI IMG/M metagenome (GOLD analysis project Ga0134126, IMG submission 96881) | Terrestrial soil microbial communities with excess Nitrogen fertilizer from Kellogg Biological Station, Michigan, USA - KB3-175-2 | ecosystem: Environmental > Terrestrial > Soil > Unclassified ... | reverse complement strand
GTCTTGCAACGCGGACGAATAGAGGAGCAGTTGTGGCTCGGGCGGTCTTGGACACTTCAGCTTGTTGCGGGACATTACGCCGCTCTTGTAATCGATGAGCACGACATTGCCGTTCGGAAGACGGTCAATCCGATCGATCCGCAGGCGCAAGCGCAAGCCGGGAACCTCGAAGTAGCGCTCCTCTTCGACGGTTTCGACCTTGAACGGCAGCTTGCGGGCGCGCTCGATGTCGAGCCATTGCAGAATGAGATCGCGGAGACGTTGGCGCTCGGCGGCCGACGCGATCTGATGAAACGGCTCGAACCGGTTCGCCTGGACCGCCGCTGCTACGGCATCTTCTACAATCTTGCTGAGTTCGTCCAGCGAGCAGTTGCGCAGGCGGTCCTGGCTCTCAAGCTGCTGCCACACGATCTGGAGAGCCTTGTGCAGAAAGCCGCCGCGTTCCCTGGCATCAAATCCGAGTGAGGCCTCCTCCAGGGGTTTCGCACAAAGGCGATGTTCGGCGAAAGCGCGGAACGGGCATTGCGATTGAGACTTGATAATGGAGGAACCGCCATGCGCAGTTTCGGCCATCCGGTACGCGGGTCCCTGGTGGTCTTCCAGTTGCTCGAGCGACGCCGGAGTGTACGAGGCCCGTGGCAGTTTGCCCTCCCAGACCTCGGACAAGCCATCACGAGCGGCAGTGTTCCGGATCAATGGCGAGAGCTGCCCGGAATATGTCCCGAACAGAGCGGGAGCGGCCGCATAAAGCGAAGCGGTAGCGCGCTGGGCTTCGACACGCAGACTTTCGGGGCCCGCACCTGATATGCCATGCGCTCGCTGCAGGTTCAGCGGGATCAAAGGAGAGACATTCACGCGCGGCGGCCAGGTTTCGTCCGCAAGGCCGGTGAACAGAGCGCGATCAAACGCGAGGCCGCCGGCATCGGCGGGCTCCAAAATCTGCACCGGAGATGCCCAGGACCCGGTTTCCGGAACGGTCCGCAGGATCTGGCTTAAATGCGCGATTGCTTCATTGAGTGTTACAGCACCGGATACCAGGCCCAGAGCCGAAAGATTAGACAAAGCATCGCTCCAGGAGTCCACAAGCTGCTGTTCGTCGTTGCTCAGATCCGCTTCACCCGGCCAGCCGGACGCGGCCAGCAGATCAGAAATGAACTTGCTCCAGCCCGGAAGCTCCTGCATCATTGCCGGCTGGCGGACAACCCGCCGCACAGCAGGCCAAAGCGACTGAAGAACCTGGCAGTCAGCCGAGGCATTTTCCAGATCGCGCAGGCTGACCTCCGGCACGCGCCGGCTTCGCAGCTTTGCATCCGCTAACGCCCTGAGACCACGCTCGGCGATTGCTCCCTTAATGAAGGGACTACGAAGGATGGCGCCCGCATCTGCCAGCCGAATACGATTCCGGGCAAGCTCGAGCAGCAGGAGAGCGCCGGCAATGAGTGGGGAGTCAGAAAGCGGCGCGGACACGTTAATGCGAAAGATGGATCGATCACGTTCGACCAGATGGCTGGCGCCTACCGAGGAGGCCGGATAGAATACCTGGCTGAAAATCCGTTCTACAGCCGTGCGCTGCGCGCGCAGGTCCGGGACGATGATTCCGAGGGAAGCGGACGGATATTGCTCGAATGCCGCGCGCGCCCAGCGTGCCGCATGCTCCCATTCCGCAGTGGCATCGGGGAATGATTGTACCTGGATGCTTTCTGCCGCTTGAGATGTGCCGCTCGCAATATGAGCCAGCGATCCGAGCACGTTTCTCAAGCTCTCAAGCGCCGGGGTGAATATTGGAAAACCTGCGAAGACGGTCAACTCGGACGTGCAATCGCCGCTCGCGAGCCATTGAGGGACGAAGTGCAGAAGATCAGAGCGAGTAATCCAGCCTTGTTCCGCACACTCGCGGCGAAACCGCTTGTACCACTCCTGGAACTGCCGGGCATCCTCATGGTTCGTCCACACATCGCCGTCTGCCGGGATGCGCCATTCGCACATTAATCTTGCCGACCGGCTCGCCAGCCGCGCGATGGAGTTTCCATCGAACAGGTCGGGGCTGCTCTCCTGTACAATTCGCCGCCAAAGAACATGCTCCTGCGAGGCCGAAAGAAGAGTTAGGGCATTTGGCGCGTTATAGCGAGCCTCCTGCCAGCGGGCAGTGAGCCAGGCGCCAATGCTAACAATGGGCGGCCGCTGCCAGCTCTCGACACCCCGGGCGAGTTGCTGTTTCGAAAACTGTTCGGCAGCTACGGCAGCGAGCAACGGCGTGGGAGTAATAATGGTGGCTCCCCTCTCGACCCACGAGAAGAGACCGGCACAGGCGAGACGCATGAAGTAAAGCTGTACCTTCTATTATCGGCTCGCTCCACCGGCGCGCTACCTCAGGCGTTCATGCACTCATCAGAAACAGGTGTGGGCGTTCCGTGTCCGGCGGTTTCGCCTCCCAGTAATGCTGAAGTATGGAATAGACCATTAAGCCGGTTTCTCCTTCGCCCAAGAGCAGGTATCGGAACGCCTGGCGCATCTGATTCTGCAGCGTGAGGCGGATGAAGATAGCGACCGGGTGAATCAGTTCACTGAGATAGGCAATTGCGTTTGCGCGAGCAACGGCTTGCGTGGCTTCGATCAGGTAGTCACCGTTATCCTGCCGTACATTGATTTCAATGGGCGATAGAAATTCGCTCCGGTTGTCGAGGAGCTTGATGCGCACAAATGCCAGCGGCCCGTGCAGATTGTAATACCGCCTGATCTGTTTCGTATACCTGGAGCGCAGGTCCGGATCCAGGCTCCTCAAGGGAACAAGGTTCATTTTCTTTTGCACCATGTCGGCCCACAGGCGTTCGGATTCCGGATCGCAAAAACGATGCCCCTCGACGCGCAGTTCCGTGGATCTCGCATAACGGCTGATGCCGCTGACAATCAGGATGAAAAGGATAAAGAAGCTGGCGATGATGATGCCATCCGTGCGTTCCACCATGTTTGCGAGGGTCGTGTAGATAAACACGAGCACAATCAGCCAACAGCATGCGCTTAGCCAGTGCGACTGCTCTTTCCAGAGCGTGATCGCGGAGGCGAACGCCGCGGAGGTAATCAGGACCAGTACGCCGGTGGCATACGCCCCGCCCTGCGCTTCAACGCTCGCGTGGAAAGCAAGCGTGACAATTACATCGAAGGCGAACAAAACCAGGACGAGAGGACGCGCATACGAGACCCATTGCGGAGCGAGTCCTACGCGCGGCAAATAGCGAGGCACCAAATGCAGCAGACCTGCCATCGCGGAAGCACCGGCGAACCAAAGAATCAGGATGGTGGCGACGTCATAAATCGATCCGAACACGTTCCCGAGATATTGATGAGCGATAAACGCGATTGCGCGGCCGCTGGCGGCCCCCCCTTCGCGATAATCTTCCGGACGTATAAGGAGCGCGGTTACAAAGCTGGAGAGTATCAGCATGACGCTCATGATGACCGCCGCCGTAACCAGCAAATGACGGGCGTTCCGGATCCTGCCGAGGGGCCGCTCCTGTTCTTCGTCGTTCGGCGAGCCTGCGATGAGGGGCATCACCGAAACACCGGTTTCAAAGCCGCTCAATCCGAGCGCGAGTTGGGGAAAAAGAATAGCCGATGCAATCGCAATATGGGACCAGCTTCCTTGACCGGATAACGTGTTTTCCCAGTGTGGAAAAGCCAGGGGGTGGTTAAAAACAACGAACACCGCTCGCACCAGAACAATCAGATTGAGCAGCAGATAAGGAATGCAGACGGCCGTTGCAAGGCGAATTGCCTCCTTGAAGCCCTTCAGGAAAACGGCTGTAAGCAGTGCCAGCAGCAGTAAGGTCACGCCCATATTGGAGCCGCCCAAGTACGGATGAAGGAACGGGTTCTCCGTGGCGTGCCGGGCCGCATCGGCCGCCGACAAAGTCATCGTAATGACGAAATCAGTGGCAGCGAAACCGAGCAGAACGAGCACCATCAAGCGGCCCCACCAGCCACCCAAGAGATTTTCGAGCATCGCGATGGACCCCTGGCCCACGTATGATCGGCCGGCTACCAGCGCATATACCGGCAGCGCGCCCAGAAGAGTGACGGCAACCAACACTGCCGTAGCAATAGGCGACAGAACACCGGCAGCGATCAAGGCAATGCCGGGCTGGTAACCGAGTGTCGAGAAATAATCGACACCGGTGAGCCAGATGACCAGGTACCAGGGCTGGCTCCGCTCCAGATCGCCGTGCGATGAAGCGAGCAGGTCAACGCCGCGAATCCATTTTCGCCATCCCGAAAGGGGACGCGCCGCGTCCATCTGAGCCGGGACCGTTTCGGAAGGCACAGTCAAAGTGTAAGACTACCGGTGGGCGTATTTCCACGATCATGCTTCTGCTGGTCGTTCAGGCAATAGGGCGTCCAGGGCACAGCTTCCAGCCGGGCTGGCTCAATCTCGCGGCCGCAATCCACGCACTTGCCAAATGTCCCCTGGTCTATACGCTGGAGAGCCTCCTGTACCTGGCGGAGCGTCCCGGCAACCAGGGAGTTCTCTTCGAGAGAAGTCGACTTGCCTTGAGAAGACGTGGCCTCGTCAGCGAAATCTTCCACGCCCTCTGGGGGCCGTCGAACCTCGCCGCGAAGCGCCGCAATTTCCTGGCGAAGCTCATCTTGCTTCTTGAGCAGGACTCTCCTGAAATGTTCCGTGTTCATCGATCTACCAGTCTACGGGAACACGATGAGCCACGGGCTGTTCGCCTGCCTCCGGTATGTCCGGCAAGCTCTGTGCCTGTCAAACAGCCGATGCCGACCGCGCCTTCTCCGGTGGGGCTTCTTCTTCCTCTTCGATGTGTGAGAAGCGCTGCGCGCGGTGCAGGTAATAGTAGACGATCAGAAGCGTCAACATGAACAGAGCCAGAATGACCATGACCAGGGCAAAATGTACCAGCCCTCGAATGGGAGCGGCGGCCTGATGTTCCTCCTGGCTCACCAATACGATCCACCCCAGATTCGAAAAATGCTGCTTCAGACCGCTATTGGCATATCCTACGATCCACGGTCCATTCCGCAGATCAGCCGTCGCCCAACCCGACTGGCTGCCTTGCGGCGACCCTAGAGATTCGTGAATAGCGTCAAACTGCGGGGACTTCACGCGAGCAAAAACGTCCGCATTAGGCGCGCTTACGATGATTCCGTCATCGTTGACCAGTTCCGCGCGCGCGCCGTTTCCAATAACGCCCTGCCGGAAGCGGGCCAGCGGTTCTGCGATACTCACTGCCGCGGTCAAAACGCCGGTGGAAGCTCCAGAAGCCGCATCCTTGATAGGCATGCTCACGTTCACATAGGAAGATTTGGTGAACTCATCGTCCAGAATTTCGCTGATCTTCGGCAAAGGCTGCCCATTATTAAAGGCTGCCTGCCAGATCGGGTCCTGTGAATAGGAGAGCTTGGCCGGCTGTTGCGAGATCGCGACCAGGTTTCCGCTGAGGTCGGTCGCGGCGATGGACAGCAGCCGGGGATCCATGGCTTTCCGCTGATGCAGAAGCTGCGAGGCACTCGAAGTGAGCAGCCCTTTGTTATTACTGTCGGCCTTAGCCGTCCCTTGGGCGGAAACCGCGTTAACAATCGCCGGATCCTGCGCCAAAGCGCCGATGTCGTTTACGCGCTCACGCATGTACTGCGAAACCTCATTGCTGTACATCACGGCCATTGCTTTGAAATCGTTACCAACCGAGTTATCGAGCGAGTTGCTGCTCCGCTCGGCCAGGATCAGGCCGGCGATACTTAGCGGCACGATCACAATAATCAGCACGAGCAAAAGTTTGGTGATGGAAACCCGGACTTCCAAGCGATCGACTGGCATGGCAGACCTCCCGATACTGCTTTCGCAGGGAGACGTGCCACACCCCGGGTTGCGGCCTCGCGTTTTGGCGAGTACGACCTGGGCCACATGGCCGCTTCCCGACATTGATAATACTCCAAATACGCTAACCCCGGGCGCCGTGCCCAGATCACAAAAAAAGGCGGCCCGGATACGAGCCGCCCTGAAATTTTGTTTGTTGCCGGAGTGTTGATCTTATGCTTCTTCGGCGCCAATCGCTTCTTCGCCAAGATCTTCGGAAAGGCCGCCGGTATAGATGCCCGGGGTTTCCTCCGAGTAGTCTTGCAAGCCGTCCCCGAACGATACCTCTTGCTCCGGAAGCGGTTCCTCTTCGACCACGTCCTCGCCGGCGATCTTGACGCGCCGGTAGAACTCCATTCCCGTTCCCGCGGGAATGAGCCGTCCCATGATGACGTTTTCCTTGAGGCCGCGCAGGTAATCCACCTTGCCGTTGATAGCGGCTTCGGTCAGGACACGCGTCGTCTCCTGGAAGCTTGCCGCGGAGATGAACGAATCCGTTGACAGCGACGCCTTGGTGATACCGAGCAGAATCGGCTTACCGGTAGCCGGATGGCCGCCTGCCTCGATCACCCGCGAGTTCTCTTCGCGGAACTTGAACTTGTCTACGACCTCTTCGGGCAGAAATTCGGTATCGCCGATATCCTCCACCCTGACCCAGCGCATCATCTGGCGCGAGATGACTTCCAGGTGCTTATCGTTGATGTTCACGCCCTGCAGCCGGTAGACTTCCTGGATTTCGTTGACCAGGTACTTCTGCAGTTCCTTTTCGCCGAGCACGGCCAGAATGTCGTGCGGATTGCGCGGGCCGTCCATGAGCGGATCGCCGGAGCGCACGCGCTCGCTTTCCTGAACGTTAATGTGTACGCCGCGCGGAATCGAGTATTCTTTTTGCACGCCGTCGTCACCCACGATGTAGAGCTTGCGCATGCCCTTGGTGACTTCGCCGTACTTGACAGCGCCATTGATTTCCGCAATAACCGCCGTTTCCCGAGGCTTGCGAGCTTCGAACAGTTCCACCACGCGAGGCAAGCCGCCCGTGATGTCCTTGGTCTTGGTCGTGGCACGCGGGATTTTCGCGAGTACGTCGCCGGCGTGGACCTCTTCGCCGTCAGCCACCATCAGGTGTGCGTGAGTGGGCATCAGGTAACGCTTCTCTTCCGAACGGCCGCCGCCCTCGGGCCGAACCAATATGGTCGGAAAGCGCTTTTCGTCGGAAGATTCGGTGACAACCACCTGCATATTGCCGGTGATTTCATCCACCTGTTCCTGCGTGGTCACGCCGTCAATCAGGTCTTTGAAGTGAATGGCCCCGCTGACCTCGGTCAGAATTGAGAACGTGTAGGGGTCCCATTCGAGGAGGATCTGGTTGGCCTTTACAGGCTTGCCGTCTTCGACATTAATCTTCGCGCCGTAAACGACCGGATAGCGCTCGCGCTCACGACTCTTTTCGTCGACGATGATCAGGATGCCATTGCGATTCATCGCAATGAGCTCGCCCTTGTTATTGCGAACCGTATTAACGTTACTGAACTTGACGAATCCATCGCTCTTGGAATCCTGCGTGGATTGCTCGCTGATCCTGGTAGCCGCGCCGCCGATATGGAACGTACGCATGGTAAGCTGCGTGCCAGGCTCGCCGATGGATTGCGCCGAAATGATACCGACCGCTTCGCCGCGCTCCACCATACGGCCGGTGGCCAGGTTGCGGCCGTAGCAGAGGCGGCACACGCCGCGCTTCGATTCGCACGTCAGCACCGAACGAATCTTCACCCGCTCGATACCGGCCGCCTGAATCGCGCTAGCCAGCTCTTCCGTGATTTCCTGGTTTACTTCGACGATCACGTTGTTTTCGTAGTCGCGCTGATCTTCAAGCGCCACGCGGCCCACGATGCGGTCGCGCAACGGCTCGATAATTTCGCCGGATTCGATAATCGGCTCGACGTATATGCCGTCCGTAGTGCCGCAATCGTCTTCAGTGATGATGACGTCCTGCGCCACGTCGCAAAGGCGGCGTGTCAGGTACCCCGAGTCCGCGGTCTTGAGAGCGGTATCGGCCAGACCCTTGCGGGCGCCGTGCGTTGAAATGAAGTACTGCAGCACGTTCAGGCCTTCGCGGAAGTTCGCGGTGATCGGGGTTTCGATGATCTCGCCGGACGGCTTGGCCATCAGGCCGCGCATGCCGGAGAGCTGACGGATCTGCTGTTTGGAGCCGCGGGCCCCGGAATCGGCCATGATGTAAATCGGATTCAGCATCCGGCCCGTCCGGTCGTCCTCTTCCATGTTCTTGAACATCTTGTCGGAGACCGCTTCGGTGACCTTCGACCAGATTTCAATGATTTTGTTGTAGCGCTCGGATTGGGTGATCGCGCCTTCCTGGTATTGCTGCTGAACCTCAATCACCTGCTTCTCGGCTTCGCGAACCAGGCCCGCCTTTTCTTCCGGCACAACCATGTCGTCGATGCCGATGGAGATACCCGCGCGAGTGGCATACAGGAAGCCAAGCTTCTTGACTTCGTCCAGCATCTGTACCGTAGTCTGGAGTCCAAATTTCAGATAGCAGTATTGGACGAGCTGACCGAGGCCCTTCTTCTTGAGAAGGCCGTTGATGAACGGCATCTCCTTCGGAAGCACGTCGTTCAGAATCACGCGGCCGACCGTCGTGTCCATGTACTGCTTGTTGTATTCGATGGGCTCGGTGTACATGACGTTCTGGTTGTCGAACGCCTTGGAAAGGTCGATCACTCTGCCGGTATGGCGGAGTTTGATGGCCGTAAGCGTCTCTACTTCGCTCATCTCGAGCGCAATCAGCACGTCCTCAATGGAGGCAAAGGTGCGGCCGGAACCTTTCGAGTTCGGACGCATCTTGGTGAGGTAATAGAGACCCAGCACCATGTCCTGCGTCGGAATCGCGATGGGAGCGCCGTGCGCAGGCGACAGGATGTTGTTAGAAGCAAGCATCAAGGTAGAGGCCTCAATCTGTGCTTCGGGCGATAGCGGAATGTGGACCGCCATCTGATCGCCATCGAAATCGGCGTTAAACGCGGTACAGGTCAGCGGATGCAGCTTGATGGCCTTCCCTTCCACCAGAACCGGCTCAAAAGCCTGAATTCCCAAGCGGTGCAGCGTGGGAGCGCGGTTCAGCAGAATGGGGTGATCCTTAATGACTTCTTCGAGGATGTCCCAAACCACCGGGTCCTGCTGCTCAACCAATTCCTTGGCTTGCTTGATAGTGGTGCAGTGGCCGCGCTGTTCCAGGCGGTGATAGATAAACGGCTTGAAGAGCTCCAGCGCCATCTTTTTCGGAAGACCGCACTGGTGCAGCTTCAGCTCAGGACCGACTACGATCACCGAACGGCCGGAATAGTCGACGCGCTTGCCCAGCAGGTTCTGGCGGAAACGGCCTTGTTTGCCCTTCAAGGTGTCAGACAGCGACTTCAGCGGACGATTGTTCGCGCCGCGCAACACGCGGCCGCGCCGGCCGTTATCGAAGAGCGCGTCAACGGCTTCCTGCAGCATGCGCTTTTCATTGCGCACGATCACATCCGGAGCATGCAGCTCCATCAGCTTCTTCAAGCGGTTATTGCGGTTGATCACCCTGCGATACAAGTCATTGAGATCGGAGGTCGCAAACCGGCCGCCGTCCAGCGGAACCAGCGGGCGAAGCTCAGGGGGAATGACGGGAATGACGTCCAGAATCATCCATTCCGGCTTGTTGCCGGATTTACGAAAACTCTCGACGACGCGAAGACGCTTGGCGTGCTTCAGCTTCTTCTGCGCTGAAGTCTCCGTCTTCATCTTTTCGCGGATTTCCAGGCTGAGCGCCTCGATATCGATCTTCTTCAGCAGTTCCTTCACGCCCTCGGCACCCATCATAGCGACGAATTTGCCCGGGAACTCCTGGTCGAGCTGGCGTTTGCGCTCGTCGCTGATTACTTCGCCCTGCCTGAGGCCCGTGGCTTCGCCTGGGTCGATAATGACGAACGCTTCGTAATAGAGGACGCGCTCCAATTCGCGGAGCGTAATGTCCAACAGATAGCCGATGCGGCTGGGAAGGCCTTTGAAAAACCAGACGTGCGAAGAGGCGCTGGCGAGCTCAATATGTCCGAGCCGTTCGCGGCGCACCCGCGAGAGTGTTACTTCTACACCGCACTTATCGCAGATAACGCCGCGATGTTTCATGCGCTTGTACTTACCGCAGAGGCATTCCCAGTCGGCAACGGGCCCGAAGATCCGGGCACAGAAGAGGCCATCACGCTCAGGCTTGAACGTGCGGTAGTTGATGGTCTCCGGCTTGGTAACTTCGCCATGCGACCAGCTCCGGATTTTTTCCGGAGAGGCCAGGCTGATTCGGATGGAATCGAAGTCGGCGATTAGATTGGTTCTATCGTACGGAGAGGAACGATACATGAATTGTCCTTGAAAACCCTTTCACTCTTCTCGCGAACAACGGAAATCCGGTTCGCTTATGCCCGTTTCCAAAACAGCGGAGGAAGCGTGGGGCATCACTTTGACGCCCCTCCGCAGTATTCACCTAATCCGCGGCATGCGCCAGGTCCTGCATCTCGCGCGGCTTCTTCATCAGTTCCACGTCAAGGCAGAGGCTCTGCAACTCGCGGATCAATACGTTAAACGATTCCGGCACGCCAGGCTCCGCGGCGGCCTCGCCCTTTACGATTGCCTCATAGATTTTGGCGCGGCCGTAAACATCGTCGGACTTCGCCGTCAACAGCTCTTGCAGGATGTACGCTGCGCCGTAGGCTTCGAGCGCCCAGACTTCCATTTCGCCGAACCGCTGCCCGCCGAACTGCGCCTTTCCGCCGAGCGGCTGCTGCGTAATCAACGAATACGGTCCAATGGAGCGCGCGTGGATCTTGTCGTCCACCAGATGGCTCAGTTTGAGCATGTAGATGTAGCCCACGGTAACGGGCTGCTCGAATTGCGCGCCGGTCAGGCCGTCAAACAGCGTAATCTTTCCGGACGTGGGCAATTCGGCCTCGGTCAGGCGGGCCTTGATGTCCTTCTCTGTCGCGCCGTCGAATACCGGAGTGGCGAAGTGCAGCCCAAGCTTTTCCGCCGCCCAGCCGAGGTGCGTTTCCAGAACCTGGCCGACGTTCATACGAGAGGGAACGCCTAGCGGATTCAAAACGATCTCGACCGGAGAACCGTCCGGCAGATACGGCATATCTTCTTCGGGCACGATGCGGGCGATCACGCCCTTGTTTCCGTGCCGCCCGGCCATCTTGTCGCCAACCGAAAGCTTGCGCTTCATGGCGATATAGACCTTCACGAGCTTGATTACGCCCGGAGGCAGTTCGTCGCCCTTGCGCAGCTTGGCAATCTTCTCTTCGGTGATCTTTTCGAGAACCGCGATCTGGCGCGAGGTCATCTCTTCGATCTCATCGATCTGTTCGTTGAGGCGAATATCTTTGGTGTTGAGCCTCATGCGCTTCAGATCGCGAGCCCGAAGCTTCTCGAGCACATCGCGGTTGAGCGGGATCTCTTTCGAGAGCAGCTTCTTGTTGGTCTTTTCGTCGTGCAGGTCCGCCAGAAGCTCCTTGCCTTTGAGCAGTTCTTCCAGGCGTTT
>Ga0134126_10010864_pt1 | contig 11457 bp, 11 predicted proteins | sample KB31752_FD_96881 | JGI IMG/M metagenome (GOLD analysis project Ga0134126, IMG submission 96881) | Terrestrial soil microbial communities with excess Nitrogen fertilizer from Kellogg Biological Station, Michigan, USA - KB3-175-2 | ecosystem: Environmental > Terrestrial > Soil > Unclassified ... | reverse complement strand
TGTTGCTACCTGGTACTCACCTTGGTACATGTCCTAGGCGTAAACTACTGAAAGTAATGACGAATGAACTAGTGAGTTAAGGCTTTAAGCTTATTGATTCTCATCAGGTAATCTGGGTACCCTCCGTTTAAGGTTGTTTTTTCCTCAAAAGCAAATATTATTAGCGACCCTAAGACGATCGCTTTTGGGAAAAAGAAAACATCAGCAAAAAGATTGATAAGCGTACCGCGATTCGCGTTGGGGTACGCATTCCTCTCCCGCACGCACTTGACTGCCTTGTAAGAACGAAGGCACTAGAGCGTGAGTTCTGTAAGCAAGGTAAAACTGCTTGCCGGTTGACGCTTGCGGCCCAAGATCCCTGCGACGTCCGCCGCCATTTGCACAGGAGAAGAGATGCAAAAGGGGATCCTTGCCGTCGCGACAGTTTTATTGCTCTTTCCGGGGATGATTTTCGCCGGAAATCTCAAGATCGTTCCCACTACGACTCTCAAAGCTTTAACTTCGAACAATACCGGCGCCGCCGACAATTTCACCTCGCAAAGCAATGGCAATGCTGGCGCCGCAAACATCAGCAAGTTGGATATTCATTCTCTTCTGTATCCAGGGGCGCATACCAAGGTCATTGCCCACTTAATGCCCTGGTTCGGGGACAAACGGCACATGCAGGTCGGCTATCTCTCCTGGGACCCCGCGCAGATTCACCGGCAGGTCATGGACATGATCAGCCGTGGAGTGGATGGGCTGATCATTGACTGGTATGGTCCGTCGGACGACACCAACGTTACAGCTTTGCGCGTGATGGACGAAGTGGAAAAGCATCCCGGATTCACTTTCGCCATTATGGTGGACAAGGGCGCGATCCAGTTGCGCCCCTGCCTGCGCTGCACGCCGCAGGAAACGCTGGATTTGCTGCTGCAATATGTGGAGCAGAAGTTTATTTCGTCGCCCTCTTACATGCGCATTGATGGGCGGCCGGTTGTCACCAATTTCGATGTTGAACTGCACTTCCCCGTGGACTGGAAAGCAGCAGTGGCGACCATGACCTCGAATCCGATCATGATTTTCGAGGACGCGAATGGCTTTACCCATACAGTGACGGACGGCAGTTATTCATGGGTGCGGCCGTCAACTCACGACTTTGGCATGAACTATATGAACCAGTTTTACAAGGCTGGATTGGCGCATCCCAGGATGCACACGGTGGGAGCAGCCTATAAAGGCTTTAACGATACGAAAGCGTCCTGGGGATTGAACCGCATCATGGGCCAGCAATGCGGAGAAACATGGTTGCAGACTTTCGCCAAGATCAACAGCTTTTACAATTCTACGAACCAGTTGGAGATGTTGCAGCTTCCGACCTGGAATGATTATGAAGAGGCGACCGAAGTAGAGTCCGGCATTGATAACTGCCTCACGGTTTCGGCCAAAGTGTCTGGGAAATCCCTGAAATGGAGCCTAAGTGGCAAAGGGAGCGAAGACACGGTTGACCACTACCAGGTTTACATAAGCACCGACGGGAAAAATCTGATGCCTCTAGAACGGCTAGAAGCAGGCACCCATTCCATGGATGTGTGCAGCTATTCTCCAGCCAACGGAAAATATTCGCTCTTTGTTGAGGCTGTGGGTAAACCCACGATTCGCAATCAGATGTCGAGCAAGGTGGAGTTTCAATCCACTTGTGGTGGCTCGGAGACCAATATCCATATCGGCGCGACACCAGCGGCATTGACGATGAAATGGGGAAGCTCCGCTGCCTCGAAGGTAACCGTGATTCCGGTTTCAGGTTCTTTCGGTGACACGGTCGCTCTTACCTGCGCCGATTTGCCGGCTGGAGTGAATTGCACATTCAGTCCCGCTCGCGTAGTCCCAGGTAAGAACGGCGTGGTTTCAACTCTTACCCTATCCTCATCCTCGAACCAGCTCATTTCGTTAAACTCACGCATTCCTGGTCGAAAGGGCGATCTGGGAGCCATCTTCCTTTTTCCGGGCATGGGCATCGCGGGGCTGATGATTGTCAGCGGGGAAGGAACGCGAAAGCGAATGCTTCGCCTCGTGGCCGTTGCAGTACTTGCTGCAGTGATTGCCTGCCTGGCCTCATGCGGCGCCGCTAGTGGGAGCGGTTCCGCGCTCAACGCGCCGAATGGCGTCTTCAATATCGCTGTCAACGGCGATTCCGGCGCTCAGCATACTTCCACTATGCTGACGCTGATCATCAAGCGGTAGCTCTTCGGGCTGCCCGTAAGTGGAATGCACGCGTGCCAATTTTCGAACTGCGCGGTGCATAAGGAAAGAACGGAAAGGGAACCAGCGGGGCAGACGGCGAAGTTTGGACACCGACGTCAGACCGTCGAGGTTTCGCTGTAACTGGAAGCTCCTCAAGTATTCCCGCATGATTTCGGGCATGCTCATGCGCAGTGCAGCGGAAAAATTCTGCAATGCCATTTCTCGTTGCTTGACGGGATTTTCCAACAAGTCCACGAGACGATCGGAGAGGCGGTCCACGTTCACCGGTTCGAAAAGGTCAATGGCGATCCCTTCTTCATCGCGAAGCTGGCGAAAGTCTGGAATGTCGCAGGCAATCATGGGAACACCATAAGCGCAGGCCAAATGGGCCACGCCACTGGATCCCGCAGACGATGTGTAAGGCATGACCGCGACGCTGGCGCTCTGGAAAAGCGGGCCCACGGCATCTTCAGGAACATATCCAAGAAACTTGACGTTATGCAGGTCGCGGCACTGCTCCGCGACGGAACTCAAATATCCCTGCGCCTTGGGATGGTCCATGCCGCCAATCAGCAATTCCATGTTCGGGACTCGCTTCGAAGCCATGCCGAAAGCCTGAATCATGGGTTCGAGTCTTTTGTAAGTTCCCCATTTGCCGAATGCCAAAACGCGATGCGTTGGATTGCCTCGCTGCGAGAAAGCGGGATACTCCGGTTTTCCCGTAAGAATTCCGTGTTTGCGCACATAAACTACGCCGCGACCGTACTTTTTTCGCAGAACATCGCGGTACGCGGGAAGCAGCACGGAGACGGAATTGGAGAAGAGTAAAACTTGCGTGGCCAGAAATCCACCCACGCGATAGAAGATGGGGAAGCGTATCTGCGCGTCCTTCAGGTCTACCGTCTCCATCAATTGATGCAGGGTGACATGCGTGTAGTGTCCGCGCATGCGCACCATTGCAGGCAGGGAAACGCCGATGAATGCGGGGAGCGCTTTGCCGCCGAAACTGGCGAAGGCCAGGTTGAACCAGATCACATCAGGCTGCAAATGCTTGATGGTCCGCAGAAGGCGGCTGGCGTTGTTCAAACGGTCGAACGCCCAGCATCGCAGCACGTTGAACTCCGGAAGTTCACGCTCACCGGGGGCCAGATCATCGCCCAGAATAGTGAGAGATATGCCAGGGATTTTCTGCAACTCGCTGGCAATGTGAAATCCGTATTCGTTCAGTGCTTGATGGCTAGGGGGGAATGCCGTTACCAAACAAACATTCATGAGTTCAGCCGGAAGATCGCATGCCGGGACAACTTTCCCAGCAGCGAGAAATATTGCAGCGCTACGCGCACATCGGCTTTGCTCTTGCCCGAGTGCCGGGTTGCAAATTGAAACGGTATCTCAGCTGCTTTCTGAATTCTGCCCTTGACCAAAATCTCCAGCAAAATCTTGAAGCCTTCCGGTTGCAGATGCAGCCCGCTGATCGCGGAGCTGCGGACCACAAAGAAACCGGAGAGCGGATCTTTCACGCGGACGCCCCTGCGTTGCAACGGCATGGTGACCAGGGTCCCTACCTTGGAAATCAAACGCCGCGCCGCGTTCCAGTTCCCGACGCAATCCAGTTCCTTGACGGCATAGCGGCTGGCGATGGCAATATCATTTCCTTCGCGCACCGCGTTCAGCAATTTAGGGAGCACCTCAGGAGGATGCTGCAAGTCAGCATCAATCACACCGAGCAGTGTGGCGTCGGTATGGGCCCATCCGTGGAGAACCGCGCCCGCCAGGCCGCGTTCGCCGGTACGAACCAGCAAACGAATTCGCGGATCACGCCGCGCATATTGCCGTACCACATCGCCCGTACCATCGTTGCTATCGTCGTCCACTACGATCAATTCATAGTTCACGTTCGTCGCTGCCAGTGAGATTTGCAGGCGGTCAATTAACGTGGGAATGTTTCCAGCTTCGTTCAGGGTCGGAATAACGACAGCGAGTTTCTCGGCGGGACTTGAAATTCTCATTGGTAACGGTCCGTGTTCCCCTTCTGCGGTAACAATTCTGAAGAGCAAACGTTCGATGGCGCACCAATCTGAGATGTTGGTTCCACTAAGTAATCAAAGGCATCTCCCCATGCGCGATTGAGGAAAACACCTTAGGCGAAAAGAGAAAAATACGCGTCAGCAGATGCGTAAATTTTTTCTGAAAAATTAGGCAGGCACAATTGAGGTGAGGTCGTTGCCAGTGAAGGGATGCTGGAGTCGCGGCTCGATCTCACGCGAGATCGCACTATGAGCTTCTTCAATGTTCAGAGGAGGGATCACGGTGAGACCTGCAATGGTGGAGAGTCGCAAATACGCTTTGCGGTAACGATGCATGAAGTCCAGCGGATACTCCGGTTTGCGTGCGCGAGCAACCTCAGGAACGGCATCAATCAGAAAAGAAATATGAGGCTTGGGAACAAGTTTCAGAATGAAATTTGCGTAGCGGTTCGTGAACGACTGCTCTAACGGCAAGGTTGCGAGCTGGTCGTAAATGTAGCGATCAAAAATGATTACATCGGTCTCGCGAGTAAGCAGCCTGTTTACCACGCGCCGCAGCTTGATAGCGTCGAAAAGATAGAGAACGTGACGGCCGGCGATCAAATACCACTTACGCGCGTTCTTGTCATTGCGCTGCGCGGGCCTGTCCGGACGTCCAACTTCGCCATCACTCTGCAAAACTCTGCGGCTAAAGTCGGCGCGCAGGGAGGAGAACGCCACGACATTGTTCCAAAACTCCATTCGCCGCACGGTGAAACCGGAGTTGGCAAGGTCACTGCACAACTGTTCAATTTGAGTGCTTTTGCCGGAACCGTCCATGCCGGAAAAGCTAAGCAAAAGTGGGGCAGCTGGGCGGGGCGCCTGAGATGTATTTTTATTTTTCATGGATATTGACGATTGGACAGCGTCGGGCATTATTGCGCGCCTGGCGGTTTCGCTGGGCTTGCCGCGGAAAGCGCTGCAACGGTGCCCAAAGCAATCCCTGCTCCGGCAATGAAGCCCATCTTGATGAGAATGGAGCGCACCCTCCGCTGTTTCGCGGGCGCAATGGCAACGCCGGCCGGTTCCGAAAGAGCGCTACCGCTGATCTTGCCTTGCTGCGCGGCAGCAGTTCCAGTTGGTTGCTGGACCGGTACGGAGCCTGGGGTTTGCTGCTGTGCCGCAGTGGCGCCGGGACTGTCGGGAAGCTCTGGCTTTTGGACCGATTGAGCCGCAGGTGGAGCAATGGTCTGCGAAGAAGGTTCCGTGCTGGTCTGCGGTGGTGGCGTTGCCTGCTGGGCCAACAATGGAGCCACCGAGCAAACAAGAAAAAAAACAATGCCAGCTTTACAGGACCCGGATTTTTGATGGCATGCCATTCGAGGTTTCACTCCCCAGCTACGCAGCGGTGACCTGCATTTGGTCGCGCGCCGGTGCACCCACGAACTCGGGGGCTGCGAGCGGCGGCAAAGCTGCTGGTTGTTCCTGGAACATGGCGAAAACCGAATCCATACGCGTGAACTCGAGGAATATCTCTGCTTCCGGAGACATTCCTGAGACGCGAATCGTTCCGTCGTGTTGGGCCACCTGGTTCATGCAATGTAAAAGCGTTTCCAGCGCGGTGCTGTTCATTTCACGAACGGAGGAAAAATCGAGCACGACAGTACGGCATTTGGAGGCCAAGCTGGACTCCAACCTCTTTCTGAGAAGTCGCGTACTTTCTTGCGTAAGTCGTTCCGGCAACCTGATAATCATTGAGACGGGTTCTCCTTGTTGCTTCTTTCTGCACCAATAGAACTTTGAAGCGGCTTTTTCGGATGGCGTCCTGAGACGGCAAGCGACGTACTTTTGAGATGCGTTTTATTAACGGAAGGTTGACAGAGAACGCTGTGGCCACGTCTGCGATAAAAGAGATTTTGCTCGGGTCAATAAATTCAGAGACCGGGTCTCTCCCAGCAGTCGGGGATCGTGAATTGTGAGCACAGTCTTATGTTCCAAGTTGTACAACCAGCCGGGGCCGGCGAGCGCATTCTTCAGGTTCAAGCCCGGGCCCACGTAAGTGTTGTGAGTTACAAAACAATTTTCCAGCGAAGTCCCGCAATCTATCTGGCAACCATGCTCCAGAGAGACAGGACCGGAAATCACGCATCCCGCGCCAACCGTAGAGCGCGTTCCAATGTAAGCGGCACCAGTGACGGTGACCGTGGAATGAATGAACGTATCTTCCCCTGCATACAGGCCCGGGGCAATCTCCTGACCAACAGGGCGAAGATGACAGCGGTCCGCAAAAGCATCGCTGCATAACTGCCGAAAGTCGTCGAGGCCCCGCAGTGGGTTCAGATATCCGTTGAATGGGTAACGGCGGCGTTGCGGAATGGTTTCCGCCAACTGCCGGCGCAGAGAAGTCCCTTTCGCGCGTAACTCTGATGCCTGGACCAGCACCAGGCTGATCGGCTGATTGCCCAGGAAAACCTGCGTCAGTTTGCTGGCAGTGGCATCGTGGAACCTGAGAAAGTCTGCCAGATCGACTTCAACATATTGGCTAAGCTTCACCAATAAGAGCGTCTGAATTCCCTGGGAGAGAAAAGCCTGTGCGGCCTCCTCCCAGGAAGCAAAAGGCGCAGACTGCGTTAGGGTAAAACTGGACGCATAACCGCTATTTCCCTGGGACACTCCAGGAGCGTCAGAAAGAAACGTCACCTGGCGCGGGGCGATGGCCTCTAGATTACGGAGAAATCTTTGCAGGACGCTCTCACCGAGAACGTCCCACTTGACCAAGTCGGAGCCGGGATTCGTACGCGAAGAGGGCGTGGGAGCAATCCCATCCTCCGCTTCCCCCAATGTAATAATGACTCCGATCATCAGTTCTCCCGGTTATCTTTCCTGCGTCTCATTTATGCGCGATTCTCAACGAACTCAGCCACAGCACTCCGGGCCAGTGCCGATTCCAGAGGGAGCACACTGTCTTGGCTTGCTGACCACTTGCGTGGCGAGGCGTCAACGAGCGGCCGGGCAGTTTCCGTTTCCGGAACTTCTGGACGCGGGTAACCGAGGAGTTCGCGGATTCTCAATTTTGCTTTGTGAAGCTGGGACTTGGAATTTCCCACGGAGCAATTGAGAAGCTGCGCGATTTCCTGATGTTCGAAACCCTCTACTTCGTGCAGTAAGAAGATCGTGCGGTAGCCATCCGGCAATTCGCGAATGGCACGGGCCAAAGCAATCCGATCCACGGAACCGGTAAGACGGTCATCGCGGCTGCCGTATTCACGCTTCACCTGGCGCGCATCCTGATTGTAGGGTTCGTCGAGCGAAACCTGGCGCAGCGCTTTTTTGCGGAAGTGCATGAGCACGGTGTTCACGGCGATCCGGTAGAGCCATGTTGAAAGAGCGGAATCGCCACGGAAGGTAGCGAGCTTGCGGAAGACCTGCAGAAATGCATCCTGGGTCAAGTCTTCGGCTTCGGCGGTATTGTTAGTCATGCGCAGGCATACGGAATAGATGCGGGCCTTGTGCGCATGGAAGAGGGAAGCAAACGCATCGGAGTCGCCTTCTTGAGCGCGCCTTACTAGATCTAGGTCGGATTCTAATTTGGCGGTGGTGTTATTAGGGTCGCAGCTCACTGGAATCTCCTTGTATAAATTCGATTTTTAAATCTTCCTGCCAACTCTTGCTGGTAACGAACCATCTCGTTGCATGGACGAGAGTAGTGGCTAAGGACTTACGAAACCATCCGGTGCTGTCTGTATCCGTTCTCAGGAGTTGCTGTACCGCGTGAACTTACGAGTGAAAGTCGAAATTGACACGGCCTTAGTGAAGAGCAAAAAGCTACCGTTTCCTTAGAAAAGAAATACGGTGATTCCCGGATAGCAAACAGGATCTTGTCGGATAGGCACCGCAGCATCCTGGCCACGGATTGTCCGACAGGAACTAAAAGCCAAATCATTACGCGAAGTCTAGTGAAACGATCAGGGGATTTACATACCGCAGAGACTCCATCTGATTAGGGCTGCACTAATGACTAGAGCAGGCGTATCAACTTGTTCAATCTGTGAGTTCCCAATCTGTGTTAACGCGGGATAACCATGGCTTGGAAGGACAAGAACGAGAGTCGAACTGTAAAAATCTGGTTCGGCCCGAAACAATAACCAGGAATTGAATGTGAATAGGGAAGATTTAATAGTGAATGGAAAGGCCGACGGTTCCACGTCGGCCTTTTTGAATATCTGAGTTAGCGCTCGATCCTAATTGCTTTCCATCCCTACCTGGACTACGTGGACAATATTGTTGCGCACCGCGTAAAGCACGAGATCGCTGACTGAATGCAATTGCAGCTTGCGCATGATATTGGAACGGTGGGTTTCAGCGGTTTTCACGCTTAGGCCCAAAGCGACGGCGACTTCTTTAGTGCTTTTTCCCTCGGCCAGCAATTGCACAATCTCGCGCTCGCGGGGAGTGAGCCGGTTGCGGCCTGGCGCAATTTGAGCAGGATTGCTAGTGCCGCTTTTCAAATAACCTTCAAGCACCATCGCGGCGACTTTCGAGGTGAAATAGGTTTTATCGCGGCGCAAAGCTTCCACGGCGACAACCAGATCGCGCGCGGCATCCGACTTTAGCAGGAACCCACGTGCGCCGGCGTTCAATACCTCGCGCACTACCTGGTCGGAATCATGCAAGGTGAGAATCAAAACCTTGCTGCTGGGATTGGAGCGCAAAATCTGCCGGGTGGCTTCCAGACCATTCAGGCTGGGCATGCCAATGTCGAGAATCACGACATCGGGTTTAAGCTTCAAAGCTTTCTCTACGGCATCGCGGCCATCGCCAGCCTCTCCGCAGACTTCCCACTCGGATTGGGCTTGCAAGAGCGCGCACAAACCTTTACGCACGACTTCATGGTCATCTGCAACTAGAATGCGGAAAATTCCCACTGCCCACCTCCAACGGAACTTCGCTTGTTGGACACAAAATTCTGTCCTAAGTTTATTTATCTGCCTGGGAGCAACTATGACAAGACCTTAGCATGAAACTTGCCATAGCAAATCGTAGTGCAAAAGCAAGGACTTACAAATCTTGATTGCTTAGGGTCTGGTAAATCCTACTCGCTTGCGGCACATTCGTGAAGAGACCAATTCTCCCACGAAGACACCTAAGGAAACCTTAATAACTTGGGCAGGAGAAACCAATACAGTGTCCACTGTATATTCCTAAGGAAATATACAGTGGAAGGGTTATTGCCAATTTTGGATTATGCGGAAGCGGATCGGGCCAGACTGATTATTTCTTGCTCGTAGGGTGGATATGCCAAAATATTTTCCCCTGCCAAGAACTCTGAATCGGGCGATTCGTTCTGGAGAGTGCAGAATATCGCATCAAGCAGCGATTTCAGTGTTGCAGGGCTATCATGCAAGCCGCGCCGATGGATTGCAAGTTCTCCGATAGGCGGCACACGGCCTGCCAATTCCCAAGCGTCAGATTGCACGAAATCGGGGTGCTTGCACGCGAAAGCCGGGGGAAGGCTCTTCTGGCTTGCGGGCAAGATTTCCGCATTGAGCCATTGAATGAGCAATTCGCGGACGTGGGCGGCGCCGCAGGCGGACAAAACTCCAGGGTTAAGGGCAACGCCATTCTCCCAATGGATGATTCTGACGCGGTCCTCCCAAGGATTCTCCGCAATCAGGTACCAGTCCTGCGCTCCTGCTTTTTGTTTTCCGCAAATTGCACAAATACATGAGCTCATTTCATCGCACCTCTTTGGGGAGTCAAGTTCTTCATATTGGTCAGCATCACGGAATGTTGGTTAGCAAATTCTGAGGCTGCTGTTAGCTTGGATAACGGAACCGGAATAACTCCACGTTCTTTTTCGAACATTAAGGTAAGTCCGCGGGAGCATTGATCGCAGAGCCAATAGTGCTGGTGAATGGTGCGTGAGCGGTGGCGGAATTTGCTCGCCACGCCGATTGCACTGGTTTCGACGAGGAACAGCTTGCCTACATGGATGTCGCGGAACGTGACAGAGCAGATTGGATTTGCGCATTTGTGCAGCAAGTAACCCCCAAGCGAGTCAGCAGTGGCGAGGCTAACTATCCTGAGAAGTGCAAGGGAGATGCCAAAACGATTTTCCCTCACTCGCCACCAATCGCTTGAGAACACGGTGTTTATAAATCCGCTAACATGCGGAAAGAAGAATGAGTGACGAGCTTTGGGCAGGGCTCTGCCGAACGATCGTCAGAATGAAGGTAAATTGAACCTAACCCAATCTTTACAAGAGGTTTAGGAGAAGGATGCCTTAAAAATGGATTTCTTTGTTCAGGGCAAGCAGTCTGTTTGATATCCTCATAAGTTTTATCTGAGGTGATTGCCGTGGAACGGCGTGGCCAGAAATACCATCGAGAGCGGCTGGGAGAAGCGCTCCGCGAAGAAATACAGACCATTGTGGAAGGGGAGTTGGGAGATCCCCGCATTGGTTTGGTGAGTGTGAGCGAAGTACAGTTGGCCGAGGATGGGCGTTCGGCGCATGTCCTGGTTACGATGGACGGAAATGACGAAGAAGCGGAGCGTTCGTTGAAGGGACTGCAGGCCGCCATCGGGTTTGTCCGTCATGAACTAGTGGAGAGGCTTCATTTGCGCAAGCCGCCCGAGTTGCATTTTCAAATTGACCGCTCGCGGAAATACGAAGCGCGGGTGGACGAACTGTTAAAGCGAACTAAGAACGCAAAGAAGAAGACGGGCTTGCAGGGAATGTAGTCATGATGAAGGACGTTCTGCGGAGCATCGAAGAGCGCGAGCGGTTTGTTTTGACCTCGCACGCTCGTCCTGATGGCGACGCCATCGGCTCAGCGCTCGCCTTCTGTCAGGTATTGAAGTTGATGGGAAAACACGCCGATGTCGTGATGCGCGATGGCGTGCCACGCATCTACCAGCCGCTTCCATTCGCGGACATGGTTGTTCAGGCGGAGAGGGTGAACGGTAACTACGAGGCTGCGATTGTCCTGGAGTGTGACAGCATTCAACGCACGCGCCTTGCCGGTCTGGAAAAGCACTTTCTCATCAGCATTGACCATCATTTGAGTGGTAAGCCGTTTGGCGATGTGAATTGGATTGACCCCACGGCCGTTGCCACTGCGGAAATGATTTATCGCCTGGCCCGCGAAGCTGGGGTAAAGGTTTCGCCGGAGATCGCGACTTGCCTATATACGGCTCTGCTTACCGATACCGGTTCGTTCATGTTTGA
>Ga0134126_10010863_pt1 | contig 11457 bp, 11 predicted proteins | sample KB31752_FD_96881 | JGI IMG/M metagenome (GOLD analysis project Ga0134126, IMG submission 96881) | Terrestrial soil microbial communities with excess Nitrogen fertilizer from Kellogg Biological Station, Michigan, USA - KB3-175-2 | ecosystem: Environmental > Terrestrial > Soil > Unclassified ... | reverse complement strand
TTCAGCCCGCCGCACATGTACCGAGGGCGACAAACCCGGCCTATACCAGATCCGGGGCAACGGTAGCACGAAGCCAAGTATCAGGGCCAGTTGATCAAAAATCCTCGATGACATCACTTGGGCGGCACCGCGCGGGAACGCATCGCGTCGAGCCGACTCGCAATGCGTTGTCGAGCGCCCGCATGTCGCCGAGCTGCGTCCCGAACACGATTTTGCCAGCGGCGAGGCGGGATCTGAGCGAGGACTGACGCATGATTAGTGGCTTCTCGGCGTGCGGTAGAGAACCTTTCCTTTTGCCCGAATCTCGACATCGACGAGATAACGGTCGATCGTCGACGCATCGATCGTCATGCCGAGGCCCGGCGCGTCCGGCAGGTGCAGCAGCCCGTCGCCGTCAGGAATCAGGTGATTGCGCGTCAGCTCGAAGGCGAGTGGTTTCGGCTCGGCCGGAAACTCGCAAATCTCGTGCGCGGCCAATCCGGCAAAGGGCTGTAGCGAAGCGCAGAGCGCGAGATGCGTCGTGAATGTATGGTTGACGAAAGTGATTCCGCGCATTGCGGCGTAATCTGCGATCTCCTTGGCCGGCCCGATACCGCCGATACGCCCGGTGTCGATTTGGATGAAGCCCACACCCGCATAGTCGATCAGATGCCGGGCCATGTAAGGATTATGACTGCCTTCGCCCGCCGCGAGCCGGACGGCGCCCGCCTGTTTCGAGAGTGCACGATAGGCATCCAGCGCGCCGGTGACGAAGGGCTCCTCGAGCCAGAGGGCGCCGAATTCGTTGAGAGCGGCAAGCCGCTCGACTGCCATCGCCAGGTCGTCGACCCAGATCGCCCCGGCATCGACGAGGAGGGTGCCATCCGCTCCCAAGCCTTCGCGTGCCGCCGCGAGCTGGTCGCGGTCGGCCGCCGCGCTCGACTGGCCGAACGGTCCCCAACCCAATTTGACGGCGCGGAAATTGCGCGCGCGCATCGCCTTGGCCTTGGCCAGTGTGGTTGCCGGGTCGTCGCCGAAGAGGAGCGAGGCGTAGGGCCGCTTCGGGTACGCCGCGGCCGCGCCGAGAAGCTTGTAGACCGGTGCGTCGAAACGACGGCCGAGGAGATCCCAGAGTGCGATCTCGATGCCGGAGAACGTGTGGTCGGTTTGCAAGAGATCGAGACTGTTGCGCGCGACGCGGCGGGCAATGCGGCCAATATCGGCGATGTCATCGAGCCTTTCGCCGAGCACGGAGTCGAGAACGGGTTGGCATGCGCCGTGCGAGCGCGGGCAGACCGCCGCCGCGATCGAGGTGAGAGGGGAAGCCTCGCATTCGCCCCAGCCGATATGAGCGCCGGCGGCGACGCGAACCAGCAGCGCATCCTGGCTGCCATCACCCTCGGTCGTGATCTCCGGCATTGAGAGGTAGAAAAAGTCGACGGCATCGATTTTCATGGCCGACGCTCCATCGCAAATTTCCGGGACAGCATGACTCGTCTCGGCGGTTGCGTCGATCCCGCAGTGGCGATCAGACTAAAGTGCTCGATCCCCAAGCCGCGCGCCGCCCACTGAGAGTGTAGCCATGTGCATCATGCATCGCCTGAACTGAGGAGGTGGCCATGTCGGAGGTCCGCATTCTGAAAGTCGCCGCGGTTCCGTTGCTCGGCGAAAGCCCGAAAGGCGGTTGGTCGGCTGAAATCAAGCGTGACGATTCAATCCATGCGCTCATCGCCGTTCACACCGATGCCGGAATTGTCGGGCACGGCAGCGTCTTTACCGATGGACGATTGGTGGAAGCAGGGCTGAAGGTGCTTGAGCCGCTGTTTCATGGCGAAAATGCACTGGAGCCCGAGCGCGTCTCGGAGAAGCTCCATCAGAACACCTTCTGGATGGGCCGCGGGGGCACCCTGACGCATGTGATCAGCGGCATCGACATCGCGCTCTGGGACATTCTCGGCAAAGTTACGGGTCAGCCGATCGGCCGCCTGCTCGGCGGCACCTACCGGCGACGCGTCCAGCCCTATTGCTCGCTTCTCATGGAGATGCCGGACCGCATGCGTGAGGTGGTGACGGACTACCGGGCGCGCGGCTTCCGCGCCTTCAAGATTGGCTGGGGACCGTTCGGTCGGGCGCTCGACCCCGCTCTCGACGAGGCGATCGTGCGCGCTGCGCGCGAAGCGGCCGGCGAGAAAGCAAAGCTCTTTGTCGATGCCGGTGCCAGCGATGCCTATTGGCCGCACGGGCTCAAATGGGCGATCCGCACCGCGGAAATGCTGAAGGACTACGACATCGGCTGGTTCGAGGAGGCGCTGAAACCCGACGCGATCGACGATTTTTGCCATTTGCGGCGGGTCAGCCCGGTGCCGATCGCCGGCGGCGAGGTGCTGACGCGGCGCCAGTCCTTCCTGCCGTGGCTGAGCCGCGGGGCCTTCGACATCGTCCAACCCGATGTGACCAAGGTCGGGGGCATCAGCGAGCAGCGCCGGATCGCGTGGATGGCGCACGATTTCGGCATCAAGTATGTCGGCCATGGCTGGAACACGGCGCTCGGCGTTGCCGCCGACCTGCAACTCGCCGCCGCCTTGCCTGACGCCGATCTCGTCGAGTTCATCGGTGGCAGCGCCTATGTCGACGGCATCATGCAGACGCCCTTCGCACTCGATGTCGAAGGCTACCTTGCGATTCCCACCCAACCTGGGCTGGGTGTCGTCTTGGATCGGGAGAGGTTGACGCGAGTCGCCGCGGACCCGACACCGTTGTTCACGCCGTGACGCGAGTCCCATTTATCGGCCCGCGATCGCAGTATCGACGACCTGACAGCCGATGGGATGCCGCCAGGTGATGCTGTCGATCGCTACTCGAGGATTTTAAGAATTTCGACGTGCCTTTCGCCAGGTTTTTGGAACAGAGGCCGTCGCCTACAACGTGAGTTCAGGGGGCGAACCTCTTCAAAGCGGTGCTCGACGGCGCCCATCTCGCCGGAGCGTTCCTCTATGGCGCCCAGTTCCTGAATTGTGCCCAGCTCATCGCCACCCGGAATTGGCAATCGGCCTTCCGCGATGCCGCGCTGGGCTGTAGTGCTGCTATTCCCTAGGGGCCGCAACTCTTCCGCGGCCTGGGCGTAGGTCTCGACATTGGTGACACCGTTCGCAGCGTCGCTGCCGCGGCGATGATGATTGGTAACCGTCAGCTGAGCGGCGCGTCGCTCAACCTCCTCGCTCCGGCAAGGATGCCGGTGATCGTCAGCCGGTGCCGTTCGAGGAGGCAAAACGAGGAATCGAGCCGCTGCGCTTGGAACCCGAGCAATCTGTATTGATCTCGGATGCGCGAGGCCGCTCTCGGTCGCGACCTATTTCTGCCGCTGCAACATGACTAACGAGAGGTTAGTAAATGCGTCCTCATCGGCAATATCCTGACGTCAAAAGAAATACAGTTATTCAACACTTAAATACTCATGCATTACTCATGACCCCTCAACATTGATACCTAAGAGGGGGACCATGGAACGACGCGATTTCTTTGCGACAGGTGCAGCATTAGGGGTTGTTGGTCTCGCCAGCGTTGGTCACGTGGCGCACGCGGCAACCACGACGCCTAAGGTCGGCCCGTCGATCTTCGATTTCGGTGCAGTCGGCGACGGCGTGACCGATGACAGCGCCGCCTTCAGCAAGGCGCTTCAGGCTGCGGCGGCGCTGGGTCAGGTCGTTACCGTTCCCGGCCTCACCTATGCGATCGCGAAGCCGATCACCTTCGTATCGAGCGGCAATGTCGGGACTCTCTGGGGCCTGCAATGCGCCGGCGCGACGCTTCGCTCCAAGATCACCACCGGCGAGGACGTCATGTCGCTGACGTCAAATAATACGGTTCGTTATTTCCGCCTGACAGGCGGGCTGAAGATCGCCGGCAATGGTTCGGACGGCAACGGTCTCCATATCTTCGCGCCGGGCGGAGCGGTCTGGTTCTACAACGCGGCGATTGATGGACTTTCCGTAGAGGGGGTCGGCGGACACGGATTGCTGTTCGAAGGCAACGTTTTCGAGACCACCGTGATGAATTCCTATTTTCAGGACTGCAAGAAGAACGGCGCGACGTTCGCGCAGTCGAAGGGCGGCGTCGTCTCGGCAATCACCCTCATCGGTTGCTTCTTCAACCAGAATGCCGGCAACGGCATGTCGGCGACGAACTTCGACGCGCGGTACGGCGGGACCACCGACGTCCGCGTCATCGGCGGCTACTGCCGCGACAATTACGGCTACGGCTTCTACTACAACAACGGCACCGGTTCCGGTGCGATCGAGCAGGTCGGCTTCGAGAACAATTGCCGCGCTCTGTCGCCGGGCGATCAGAACGGCGCGCATGTCTACGGTCTTTCGCGCGTCAACATGCGCAATTGCAGCGGTTACAACGAATATGGTGGCGCAACCTATCTGGTGCGCGGCTGGTTCAGCGGCCTCACCTTCCTTGACGGTTGTAGCCAGGGCGCTGGCGGCGCCATGGCGGCGACCGGTCTGTCCCGGCTTGTCCAGGTCGATGGCAGCAGCGACGGCAACGTGTTGATGCGTGCCTGCGGGGGCGGTATCGCCGTCAAAAGCGGCACCGGCTGCACGTGGCAGGCGGAGAATTGCAGCGGTCCGTCACCGACCGGCACCCTGAGCATCCGCACCATAGTCACCAGCGTTTAACCATCTGCACGGGCCGGAGCTACAAATCGTGGCTCCGGCCGCATCTTTTTTGACGCCCTAATATGACCTTGTCGCCGTTATTCCCGCGTCGTTCCATCGCAACCCTGCTGGCAACGGTCGTCGTTGCCGGTTGGGCGGCGTCATGCGCGCAGGGTTGGATGGCGTGGACCACCTGCCTGTTCGGCTGGAGCCTGCTCACCTTGGCGGTGTACGACATCCGTTATCTGCGGCTTCCGAACTACCTCACGCTGCCGCTGATGCCGCTTGGTCTGGTCGTCGGGTACGGCATCGCACCGGCTCGTTTCCCCGAGCACCTTCTCGGCTGCATCGGCGGCTTCGTCGTCTTCGTTGTGATCGCCGAAGCGTATCGCTGGCTGCGCCGGCGCGACGGTCTCGGTCACGGCGATGCCAAGCTGATGGCCGCACTCGGCGCCTGGCTCGGCTGGCCGGGCCTGCCAAGCGTCGTGCTGATCGCCGCCCTGAGCGGCCTTGCGGCGGTTCTCGTGCAGGCCGTGTCGGAACGCGGCATGACGCTCGATCGGCCGCTGCCTTTCGGCGCTTTTCTTTCGTTGGGTGCTTGGCTGGTCTGGCTTTACGGGCCGCTCGCGCTGCGTTGACGGTGGGTAAGAACCGTCGCGTGTTTGGCAATATCGTCGGAGAGATTGATTGTCGTTAGTCCTGCCAGATCGACAGACATTCGAACGCTCGCTCGTCGAGCGCCTGCTGCACAGCGAAAAGCTGAATGCACCGTCGGTTGAGCGCGCTCTCCGCGTGCGTGCCGAAACCGACGACCGGCTCGAGGTGGTGCTCGCCAATCTCGGCCTCGCCAGCGAACAGGACATTGCCGAGGCGACCGCCAGCGAGCTTGGTCTTCCGGTCGTCCGCGCGGCCGATTTCCCCGATGGCCCCATCCTCGAGACGAAAATCAGCACGAAATTCCTGCGCGAGGCCTGCGTATTGCCGCTCGATCTGAGCGACGACGAGATATGCCTCGCCATGGCCGATCCGCTCGATGGCTACGCAAGGCGCGCCATCGAGATGAGCGCCGGCCGCATCGTCCGGCCGCAGATCGCGACGCGGTCGGATATCCAGGCCGCACATGAGCGGTTCTACAACCGCGGCAACAGCCAGCTCGGCCAGCTCGTTCAGGAGATCGCGGACGGCGACGATTCCGGCACCATCGAGGACGTCGACCGCCTGCGTGACCTGGCGAGCGAAGCGCCGGTGATCCGTCTGGTCAACCTGCTGATCGTTCGCGCCATCGAGGGCCGCGCCTCGGACATTCACGTCGAGCCTTTCGACAGCCGGCTGCTCGTGCGCTATCGCATCGACGGTATTCTGCAGACGGCGGCCGAACCGTCCGTTCGCCTGCGGGCCGCCGTCGTCTCGCGCATCAAGATCATGGCGCGCATGAACATCGCCGAGCGGCGCCTGCCGCAGGATGGCCGTATCCGCTTCGCCTTTCGCGGTCGCGACCTCGATCTGCGCGTCTCCACGATGCCGACGCTGCACGGCGAAAGCGTCGTCATGCGCATTCTCGATCGCACCAGCCTGGTCAATGACTTTAGCGCCCTCGGCTTCCTAGCCGACACCGAGAGCAAGCTGACTGAAGCGCTGGCGCGGCCGCAAGGCATCATGCTCGTCACCGGTCCGACGGGAAGCGGCAAGACGACCAGCCTCTACACGGCGCTCCTGCGCCTCAACCTGCCCGGCAGCAAGCTGTTCACCCTCGAGGACCCGATCGAATACGAGATCGAGGGCGTCAACCAAATCCAGGTCAAGAGCCAGATCGGCCTGTCGTTCGCTCAGATCCTACGCTCGGTGCTGCGCCAGGATCCCGACGTCATCATGATCGGCGAGATTCGCGATCGCGAAACCGCCGAAATCGCTGTCCAGGCCGCGCTGACCGGCCATCTTGTCCTGTCGACGCTGCACACCAATGACGCGGCCGGGTCGATTACGCGGCTGCTCGACATGGGGGTCGCTGATTACCTTGTCACCTCGACGGTCAACGGCGTGCTGGCGCAACGGCTGGTTCGTCAGCTTTGCCCGCATTGCCGCGTGCCGTATCAGGCATTGCCTCAGCTGGTCCGCCAGATCGGCATCGCCGACGCGCGGGCCAGCGAGACGATTCTCTACCGCGCGGCTGGCTGCGAGGTCTGTCGTGGCACCGGCTATCACGGACGCACGGTGGTGACCGAGATTCTCACCATGACCGACCCGCTTCGCCGACTCGTACTCGATGGCGGCGATGCGCGCGCCTTGCGTCAGGCGGCTGTCGCGAGCGGCATGCGGACGATGTATGCGGACGGCACGCTCAAGGCGCTCGCGGGCATCACCACCATCGAGGAGGTGATGCGGGTGACGAGCGACAATTGAGCATGACAACCTATCGTTATAAGGCGGTATCCGCTGACGGGCGAATTACCGAGGGCGAACTCGTTGCGGCGACGCAACGCGAGGTGGTCGCACAGCTTCAGGCGCTCGGTCATGTTCCCATTCAGGTCGCCGACACCACCAGTTCATGGCTGCACGCCATCCTCACGCGCGAGCTCTTCGGGCGCCACTCGCCGCCGCGTCGTGCCCTGGCGGCGCTGATCCGCCAGCTCGGGATACTGCTGCGCGCCGGCCTGCCGCTTGACCGCGCTCTCGAGATCCTGTCTGACGTCGCCGAGCGCAAGACCGAATCCGATACGCCGCGCCGGCTGCTGAGCAAAATCCGCAGTGGCGTTGCGCTCTCCGATGCGATGGCCGAGGAGCCGCTGTTTCCTGATTTCTGCGTCAGCATGGTTCGCGCCGGCGAGCTGAGCGGCTCGCTCGAAGCCGTCCTCGATCGCCTGGCCGACTTCGTCGAGCGTTCGGAGATTGCCAAGGCCAAGATCAAATCCGCCCTGCTTTATCCGGTCGTCGTCATGATCGCCAGCGTGGTCTCGCTGGGTATCCTCTTCGGCTTCGTCGTGCCGCGCTTTCGCCCGTTCTTCGAAGATGTGCATGCACCGCTGCCGTTCGTCACGCGAGTGGTTCTCGAAGCCGGCGATCTCTTCCAAAACTATTGGTGGCTGCCGCCGCTCGTTCTCGCCGGACCGATCATCTACCTCGTCCGCATGGTTCGCGATCCGCAGCGCCGGCACCGCTGGGACGCCGTCATGCTGAACCTGCCCCTCTTTGGCGCGCTTACCGTCAAAATCGCCATAGCGCATTTCAGCCGCATCCTGGGAACGCTTTTGAAGAACGGCGTGCCGCTGCCCAATGCGCTCAAGATCGCCGGTGGCACGCTGCGCAACCGCGTCCTCGTCGAAGCGATCGCTGGCGTCACCGCCCGCGTCAAGGAGGGTAAGGGTCTGGCCGAACCGCTGGCGCAGGCCGGAATCATTCCCGCCCTGGCGCTTCGCCTCATCCGCGTCGGCGAGGAAGCGGCGCGTCTCGACGACATGCTAATCGAGGTGGCGACCGTCTACGACTGGGAGACCGCGCACAGCATCGATCGGATGCTGTCGATGCTCGGGCCGGCCCTGACGGTCGGGCTTGGGGTGGTCGTTGCCCTGGTGATCGGCTCCATCATGATGACCGTCCTCAGCGTCTATCAACTCGCAATTTGAGAGAACCTTCGATGGCTCAGTCACGCACCACACAACGATTCCATCGCAATCACGGCAACGAGGCCGGTTTTACCCTCGTCGAGATGCTCGTCGTCCTTGCCATCATCGGCATGATCACCGCGTTGGTCGGACCACAGGTCATGAGCTATCTCGGCCGGGCGAAAGTCGACACGGCGCGCGTCGAAGTACAGAACCTTGCCACCGCCCTCGATCTTTTTCGGCTCGATGTCGGGCGCTATCCGAGCGAGCGGGAGGGGCTGCATGGGTTGGTGGCGAAGCCGAGCGGTATAGATCGCTGGAACGGACCTTATTTGCGCAAACGGGGTGACCCGCTAGACCCGTGGGGCCGCGCCTATGCCTATCGGCTACCGGGAAGCCATGGTGCCTACGACCTTTATTCGCAGGGTCCCGACGGCACCTCAGACGGCTCGGACGTTCAGGGCGTCAAGAGCTGGTGATCGACATTGTCGGAACGTGGCCTGACGCTTCTCGAAGTGCTTGTGGTCCTCGGCATCACGGCGCTGCTTCTGGTAGTCGCCATGCCGATGATGCCGACCGGCTCGACGGCGCTTCGCGTCGAGAGCACGGCCCGGGAGATCGCCGCCGATCTGCGCGAAGCGCATGCAGCCGCGATCGCCGGCAATCGAACGGTGGTCTTCCGTATCGATCTCGTGAGCGGGGTGTTCGGTCATGAGCGCGCGAAACCGCATGGCGGTCATAATGCCGGGATCCAGCTTGCGCTGTACACGACCGATGAGCAACGCGCCGGTGCGGGCGCGGGCACCATTCGGTTCTTCGCTGATGGCGGCTCGACCGGCGGCGGCGTCGCGGTCGGCGTCGGCGCGCAACGGATCATGGTTTTGGTCGACTGGCTCACGGGCCACGTCTCGGTCGCGCCACGGACTACCGCCGTTGACCCATGACGATCGCGGCTTCGCCCTCATCGAGGTCCTCGTCGCCTTCACGATCGCGGCGACGACGCTCGCCGTCTTGTTCCAGCTTTTTTCGACCGATCTGCAGAGTGTCGACCGCGCCGACGCTTATGCGCGTGCCACGCTGCTCGCCGAATCGCGGCTGGACAGCATCGGCGTGGCCGAACCTCTGGCGCCCGGCATGCTGGCCGGGCGGTTCGACGACCGCTTCTCCTGGAAAGTCGCGATCGAGCGGTTCGTTCCCGACGACGAGTCCGCAGCGCCATCCGCGTCGGTTCTCTATCACGTCCACGTCACCGTGCTGTGGCGCGACGGGCCGGCCGACAGCGCCGTATCGCTCGACACCCTACGCATGGCCCCTGCTGCCAGCGGCACGACATGAGGATGCCGCTTGCCATGGCCGTCCGCCGATTCGGAACCTGCGACGGCTTCACGCTGATCGAGGTGCTAATCGCCGCGAGCCTGCTCAGCTTCTTGGCGGTGCTCCTCATGGGCGGCGTACGGTTCGGCACCCGCGTCATGGAATCCGGACTTCAGCGCGCCGATCACACCGCGCGGATGTCGGCAGCATTCGGCTTTCTCCGCAATCGGCTGGCGCAGGCTCAGCCGCTCGCGCGCGAACCGGACGACAAGGGAAACACGCCGATCGTCTTCGCGGGCGAGCCAGACAGCGTCACCTTCGTCGACGTGACGCCGCCCTACCTCGCGGTCGGTGGCTATGAGCTTCTCACCATCGACAATGATCACCAGGGCGGACATGGCCGGTTGGTTGCCACCTGGCGCGCTTATCACGGGACCACCGTGCCATCATCCGATGCCGCCGCCCGCAAGACCATCCTATTCGACGATGCCGCGACTGTTGCATTCCAGTATTTCGGCAGCGCCGCTCCGAACGAGCCGCCGCGCTGGCATTCGACCTGGCGCGCCCAACCCGGCCTGCCGTCGCTCGTCAGAATTACCGTCGACCTGCCCGATAGACGGACAAGCCCGGAGCTCGTCGTCGCACTGCGGCTTGGCCGCGATGCACTCTGAATACCCCGCCGCCGTGGCGCGGTTCCACCTCAACCCCTCACCGGAGGACCATCGGCATGCGCACCGCCTACGATAGACTCCGCTACGCCGGCCGGTGCCTGGTGCGATGGTGGCTGGGTGAAATCGGCGCGCTCGTTCCGGCGGCGATCCGTGACAGGCTTTCCGGCCGCAAGGACCTCCTCGTTCTCGCGCTATTCGACGACGATGTCGTTCTCACCCGCCATCTCTCGGGAGATGAAAGAGTCCTTGGCCGGACCAAGCTATCGGCGGCGCGCGAGTCAGCGGATACCGCCATCGCGGTCGCTATCGGCGATCCTGATCTCCAGCGCCGCATCCGCCGCGGAACGCTGCGCATTTGTGTTCGGCTGCCGGCGGAAAAGGCTCTTACGACGCGCATCGGCCTGCCGCTGGCCGTCGAGGAGAACCTGCGACAGGTGATGGATTTCGAGCTCGACCGACGAACCCCCTTCGCAGCCAAGGATGTGCATTTCGCGCATCGCGTCATTGCGCGCGACGAAGCCACCGGACAGATCCGGATCGAGTTGACGGTCGTCACGCGGCCCGTCGTCGCCGCCGCGCTCCAGCTGGCCGAGCATTTCGGGCTGAAGCCGACGATTGTAGACGTCGCCAGCGACGGCCAGGGCGGTTCGGGCAATCTTCTCCCGGAAGACGACGTCCGTACGGTCCGGCGGCCGCGCGTCCTGCTGCGGCGGGCGGCGTGTATCATACTTTTCGCGCTCGCTGGGGCCACCCTCTACCGACCCGCCTTTCTCGCGCATCAAGCGGCGGAAGAGCTCACGCGTCAAGTGCAGGACGCCAAGCACGTCGCCATCGAGGTGGCGCGCCTGCGCGACGAGAGCGACCAACTCGCCGGCGATGAAAGATATCTGGTCGACTACCGGCGCAGGACCCCGACGGTCAGCGAGATCCTGTACCAACTCACCCATGCGCTGCCCGACAATACCTGGCTGGCACAATTGACCCTCACGCCGAACGAGGTGCAATTGAGTGGCTTCTCGATCTCGGCCTCGTCGCTGCTTCAGCCCATCGGTCAATCCTCGCTCTTCGCCGAACCGCGATTTCGTGCCGCGGTGGTTTTCGATCCCAGCATCTCGCGCGAACGGTTCGATGTGGTGGCTACGATTGTCAAAAAAGATACGCCATGAGCGGCGCCTTATCCTCGATTTTGCGCTCTACTCTCGCCCTGACAATCCTTGGTGCATTGCTGTTCGG
>Ga0134126_10010862_pt1 | contig 11458 bp, 6 predicted proteins | sample KB31752_FD_96881 | JGI IMG/M metagenome (GOLD analysis project Ga0134126, IMG submission 96881) | Terrestrial soil microbial communities with excess Nitrogen fertilizer from Kellogg Biological Station, Michigan, USA - KB3-175-2 | ecosystem: Environmental > Terrestrial > Soil > Unclassified ... | reverse complement strand
GTCGGTCGGCTCCCGTAGGGGACTGGAGTTACTTGCTACGGCGGGAGTGGCGCGATACTACGGCGAAGGAGACAAGCACGGCGGCTCGGGAGAGCTGCCGATCTGCCTCGCCACCCCGTGCACCTCGGTGACGTCATTCGCGACTCTTGACACCTTCGAGCCGCAAGCCGTAGGAGCTCATCTTTCAGTCGGAAATCTCGGTACTGCCCCGATATACGACGCCTACAACCCTGGCAATAAAGTCATGACGGCAGTTGGCGCTACCATCAACGTCGGCCCCAACCCCGGCACGCAGGGAGAGGATTTGGTCATGAGCGCATCGATGGTTTTCCGTGCACCCGTCGCACCGCCGGCTCATAACGCCTACCTCGTGACCGGCCCCGTGAGCTACGTCTGTAGCCCGAACCCCGCGAATCCGTCGGCAGGAACCTTCAGCCGCTACTCGGGATATGCCATCACGGCGGGACAGGCGGTCCCGCCAGTCGGTCAGGGCGCACTCATCGCTCACAATGTCTCATCGTGCACCATCTCATTCCTCAGTGCCGCCTCGGGTTATCCATACGGAGAGCTCGCCATCGTGACGGTAACTCTCGCAAGCGGCGGCGAAACCCTCGAGGTATTTCTCGAAGTGCCGACGGAGTACGATCAATGACTCCGCTCGCCGGGCGCTCAGGCACCAGCGCCGCCAGACAGGCGGGCTTTTCGCTCGTCGCGGCCGTCTTCCTCATCGTAGTTCTCGCGGCGCTCGGGGCTTTCGTCGTCCAGCTGGCGATGAGCCAGTATCAGGGCGCAAACCTCGAGCTGCTCGAGGCGCGCGCGCAGGCCGCCGCGGAGGCGGGAATCGAGTACGGCGCGAACCTCGCGTTGCGGACTCCTCCTTCTCCTGCTTTCTGCGCCACTCCCATCAGCTACCCCTTCGTTCTGACTCAGGGAGCGCTCAAAGGGTTCGCCGTGACAGTGGCCTGCACGCCCACGACGCATCAGATCTATTCCGGCGCGCCGCCCGCGCAGAACTGGGTGGTCTACACGCTCGCCTCCACCGCCTCCTACGGCACCTACGGCCGCCCAGACTATGTAGCGCGGCGCGTCACACGCAACGTCACCCTCGCGCCGCCCTGAGCCTTGCTCCCGACTATACGCGGCGGTGTTTCAGCATGCCGGGCGCGGGCGTGCCAGCCGAGCGCTTCCTTCAAATCCCCGATCAGGTCCTCCGCGTCCTCGATTCCCACCGACAGCCGGATGAGTCCATCGCCGATGCCGAGCTGCGCGCGCATGGCTGCAGGGAGGGAGGCATGCGTCATGAGCGCGGGATGCTCGATCAGGCTTTCGACTCCGCCCAGGCTCTCGGCGAGCGAGAAGAGGTGGCAGCGCTCGAGCATGCGGCGCGCATCATCGAGTGAGCCCTTGAGCACCGCAGTCACGATTCCGCCGTAGCCGCCCGTCATCTGCCGGCGCGCGAGCGCATGTTGGGGATGGGTCTGCAGCCCGGGATAGTACACGCGCTCTACTTTAGGGTGACTTGCAAGGAACTGCGCGACCGCGAGCGCATTCGCGCAGTGCCGCTCCATCCGTACCGCCAGAGTCTTGATGCCGCGCAGCGTCAGGAAGGAGTCGAACGGGCTCGACACGGCCCCCACCGCATTCTGCAGATACGCCAGACGCTCTGCCAGGGGGCTGTCCGTACGCACGATCGCCGCGCCTCCCAGACAGTCGGAATGGCCGTTCAGATACTTCGTCGTCGAATGCACGACGATGTCGAAGCCGTGCTCGAGCGGCCGCTGCACGAAAGGCGTGGCAAACGTGTTGTCGCAGACGCTGAGCAGCCCTTTGCGACGGGCTGTCGCCGCCACTGCCGCAAGGTCCACGAGCTGCAACAGCGGGTTGCTGGGGGTCTCGACCCAGACGAGGCGCGTGTTGGGGCGGATCGCCGCCTCCAACGCCTCGGGCCGTGTCAGATCGACGAATGACACCTCGTGCCCCGCCGACCGCTTGCGCACGTTCTCGAGCAGCCGGTAAGTACCCCCGTAGAGATCGTGCATGGCGACGACGTGCGAGCCCGCATCGAGCAGCTCGAGCACGGTCGAGCTGGCCGCCATGCCGCTGGCGAAGGCGCAGGCCGCGCCGCCGCCCTCGAGGTTGCAGAGCGCCGCCTGCAGCGCGTCGCGCGTCGGATTGCGTGTCCGCGAATAGTCGTAACCCTTGTGCACCCCCGGGCTCGGCTGCACGTAGGTGGATGTCGCGTAGATCGGCGGCATCACGGCCCCGGTCAGTGGATCCGGTTGCTGGCCACCGTGAATGGCGCGGGTGGCGAAACGCAGTTGCTTGTCGGTCATCATGCCCTCAGGTTCTGCGGCGCAGCCAGTTGAGCAGGTCGATGCGGGTGACCAGCCCCAGGAAGTCGCCGTCTTTCATCACGATCGCCACCATGCCGCGCTTGAAGATCTCCATGAGCTGCTGCACGGGGGCATCCACCGGCACGGTGACCAGATGGCTCTCCATCGCAGCGGTGACCGGCTCGCTGAAGTGGTTGGGATTGGCGAATACCTCGAGCAGGATGTCCTCCTCATCGACGATGCCGACGATGCGGCCGTCGCGCATCACGGGAATCTGCGAGACATCGTAGAGCTTCATGCGCCGATACGCCGCCATGACCCCCTCTGAGGCCTGGACCGTGACCGCCGCACGCTCCCAGTGACGCCGCGCGATGAGATCGCGCAGATCACCGAAGCGCTCGCGCTCGAGGAATCCCTGATCCAACATCCAATAGTCGTTGTAGACCTTGGAGAGATATTTGTTGCCGCTGTCGCACACGAATGTGACCACGCGCTTCGGCTGAGTCTGCTCGCGGCAGTATCTCAGGGCTGCCGAAATCAGCGTGCCGGAGGAGGTCCCCGCGATGATGCCCTCCTTGGCGAGCAGCTCGCGGCAGGTCTTGAACGACTCGGCATCCGGAATCGTATAGGCCGAGCGGACGCGGCTCAGATCCGCGACCGGCGGCACGTAATCTCCACCGATGCCCTCGACCAGCCAGCTGCCGTGCTCCTGTGGCATCTTCCCTGTCTTGACGTACTCGGCCAGCACCGATCCTGACGGGTCGGCCAACACGGCCTCGGCATTCGGCGCCACGCGCGCGAAATACCGCGATAGCCCGGTTAGCGTGCCGCCCGTACCAACACCGCAGACGAAGGCATCGACGTTGTGCTCCATCTGCTCCCAGATCTCAGGCGCCGTCGTCTCCTCATGTGCACGGGGATTGGCGGGATTGCCGAACTGGTTGACGAGGAAGGAGTTGGGTGTCTCGCGCGCCAGGCGCTCCGCCAGGTCGCGGTAGTACTCCGGGTGCCCCTTGGTGACGTCCGAGCGCGTGAGCACCACCTCCGCGCCCATGGCCTTGAGGTGGAAGATCTTCTCCTGGCTCATCTTGTCGGGGATGACCAGCAGCAGCCGATAGCCCTTCTGCGCCGCCACCAGCGCGAGGCCGAGCCCGGTGTTGCCCGCGGTCGCCTCGATCAGCGTGCCTCCGGGAGGCAGCCTGCCTTCGCGCTCGGCCGCCTCGACGAGGTAGAGGCCGATGCGGTCCTTGATCGAACCGCCAGGGTTCTGATTCTCGAGCTTGAGAAAAAGCCGGCACGGGCCGGTATCGAGACGCTTGACGGCGATGAGCGGCGTGTGGCCGATCATCTCGAGGACGTTGCTGTAAGACTGGGGCGGCATGGAAGCTCCTCCGAGCCGAAGTGCCGAAACCCGCAATTCTACGCCACCCGGCGATGCGGCCCGAAGCTATCCAGCGGCCGCGGGCCGCCACTACTGTACGCGGCGAGTGCGCGGCCCAGCGTCGCCGTGGCGCCCGAATTCCGTTAAAATCGGCGCACCTGCGAGCGGATCCCGCCCGCTCTCACTCCCTTCCGAGACTCCATGCCGACCGGTGACGGAATGACCGACGCTTCCCGTGATTCCATTCTCGTGCGCGGCGCGCGCCAGAACAATCTCAAGAATCTCGACCTCGACATTCCGCTCGGAGAGCTCGTCGTAGTCACCGGCGTGTCAGGCTCCGGCAAGTCCTCACTCGTCTTCGACACGATGTATGCCGAAGGTCAGCGCCGTTATGTCGAGACTTTCTCTCCCTACGCGCGGCAGTTTCTCGACCGCATGGACAAGCCGCAGGTGGACATGATAGCCGGCATCCCGCCGGCCATCGCCATTGATCAAACCAACCCAGTGCGCACGTCGCGCTCGACCGTCGGCACGATGACGGAGCTCAACGATCATCTGAAGCTGTTGTTCGCGCGCACCGCAATGCTCTTCTGCGAGTGCTGCGGCCGGCCGGTGCGACGCGATACCGCTGAGAGCATCTACGACGATCTGCGGGAGCGCGCCGCGGCATGGCGCCCGCCCGAGGACGCCGGAAGCGATCCACGGCTCTTCCTCACCTTTCCCGTGCCGGTGCCCGACAGCTTCCAGGAGGGAGAGGTCCGTGCGCTGCTCGAGAAACAGGGCTACACCCGATATTTCGAGCGGCCCGATCAGCCATCGGCGGCGGCCCAGCAGGCGCGGCCGGCGGCCGTCAAGCGCGGCCCCTCCCGCACACGCGGCAAACGGGGTCAGTCCGCTCGCTCCGTCGCGCGGGCCACCACGGTTCTCGAGGTCGTGCAGGACCGCTTCCGCGCCGGCCAGGCCGAGCGCGGCCGCGTCCTCGAATCGCTCGAGACCGCATTGCGCGTTGGCCGTGGGCGCCTCAACGTGCAGGTCGTCGACGACAGCGATCCGCCGCGGCCGCTTGCAACGTGGCGCTACTCGAGCACGCTGCACTGCGCCGAGTGCGACCGCTCTTATCAGGAGCCGACTCCCAGCCTCTTCTCGTTCAACTCGCCGGTAGGCGCATGCGACAGCTGTCGCGGCTTCGGGCGCACCATCGGCATCGACTACGGGCTCGTCATCCCCGATGAGACCCGATCGCTGCGCGGCGGGGCGGTGAAGCCCTGGCAGACCAAGTCCTATGCCGAATGCCAGGAGGACATGGAGAAGTTCGCAAAAAAACGCGGGATACCGCTCGATGTCCCGTGGCGCGAGCTCAAGTCCGAGCACCGCGACTGGGTGATCGAGGGCGAAGGCCACTGGAACAAGGGTGTCTGGTACGGCGCGAAGCGCTTCTTCGCCTGGCTCGAGAGCCGCTCCTACAAGATGCACGTGCGGGTGCTCCTTTCCCGCTACCGCGCCTATACACCCTGCGAAGCATGCGGCGGCGCGCGTCTCAAGACGCCGGCGCTCCTCTGGCGTGTCGGCAACCGCAAGCTTGCCGATACCGCCGTCGAAGCCGCGGCGCGCTTCCGGCCCCGCGGCGCCGAATGGAGCGAGGAAACCCTCCAGAGCCTCCCGGGCCTCTCGATCCATGATGTGATGCTGATGCCGGTGGAGCGGGCATGCGAGTTTTTCCACCGGCTGGAGCTGCCGCCCCCGCTCGATGAGGCGGCGGATCTCCTGCTCGGGGAGATCCGCGGACGCTTCAGCTACCTCACCGATGTCGGCCTCGGCTATCTCACGCTCGATCGCCAGTCGCGCACGCTCTCCGGCGGAGAAGTGCAGCGGATCAACCTGACGACCGCGCTCGGAACCTCACTCGTCAACACGCTCTTCGTGCTGGATGAGCCGTCGATCGGCCTGCACCCGCGCGACATGCGGCGCGTGATCACGGTGATGAAGCGTCTGCGCGATGCCGGCAACTCGTTGCTCGTGGTCGAGCACGATCCGCAGATCATGCTGGAGGCCGACCGCATCCTCGACATGGGGCCGGGCGCAGGGGAGCGCGGCGGGGAAATCGTCTTCTTCGGCACGCCGGGCGAGATCCGGCGCAACGGCGCCTCCCTCACGGGGCAGTACCTGAGCGGCAAGCGGCGAGTCAGCGCCGAGCGCCCGGCAATCGCCTCGAGCGTCGGCCCGAGCAGCGAGGTCGTCGCCGAAGCCCGCTCCAATCGCTGGCTGGAACTGCGCGGCGCACGACAACACAACCTCAAGGACGTGGATGTCAGGATTCCACTGAAGCGCCTCGTCTGTGTCACCGGCGTCTCCGGCTCCGGCAAGTCCACGCTGATCGAGGACGTGCTCCATCCCGCTCTCCTCAAATACCACGGCAAGCCGACCGAGGCGCCCGGACTCTTCTCCGGGCTCGCCGGCGCCGAGCTCATCGACGATGTCGTCATGGTCGATCAGACCCCGATCGGCCGCACCACCCGCTCCAATCCCGCGAGTTACGTCGGCGCGTTCGATGCCATACGCAACCTCTTCGCGGCGGAGCCCGCCGCGCAGGAGCGCAAGTACACCGCCGGTACGTTCAGCTTCAACTCCGGCAACGGCCGTTGTCCGACGTGCAACGGCAATGGCTTCGAGCACGTCGAGATGCAATTCCTTTCGGACGTCTACCTGCGCTGCCCCGACTGCAACGGCCGCCGCTATCGGGACGAGGTGCTCGAGATCAAGCGTGAAGGCACCAACGGCCGCCGCGCCAGCATCGCCGATGTGCTCGACATGACCGTCACCGAGGCGCTCGAGTTCTTTCGCGACTCGCGCGAGGTCGCGGCGCGCCTCGCGCCCCTGTCGGATGTGGGTCTCGAGTACGTGGCACTCGGACAGCCGGTGCCCACTCTCTCGGGTGGCGAAGCGCAGCGTTTGAAGCTCGCGGGCCACCTCGCCGAGGCAGGCTCGGTGCTCTCGAGCACCACGCACAAGGGCAAGCTCTTCCTGTTCGACGAGCCGACCACGGGCCTGCACTTCCAGGACGTCGCGAAACTCCTCACGGCATTTCGCAAGCTGCTCGCGGCCGGCCACTCGCTGCTCGTCATCGAGCACAACCTCGATGTGATCCGTGCCTCCGACTGGATCGTCGATCTCGGGCCCGAGGGCGGCGAGCGCGGCGGGCGCATCGTCTGCGCGGGTACACCGGAGGAGGTGCGGGTCAACCGCGAATCTCACACCGGCCGCGCGCTCGCGGACTATGCGCGAGCGCTTGCCGGCGGCGAACCGACTACCCCCGAGAGCGGGGCGGCCGGCGTGGTCGCGGAGCCTGCCGCTGCCTATGTGAGCAGGAAGGGCAACGGGCGCGCCAGCAAGGCGGTGGTCATCCACAATGCCCGCGAGCACAACCTGAAGAGCATCGACGTGCAGATCCCGAGGGACCGGCTCACGGTCATCACCGGCGTCTCCGGCTCCGGCAAGTCGACACTTGCTTTCGACATCCTCTTCAATGAGGGTCAGCGCCGCTATCTCGAGTCGCTGAACGCCTACGCGCGCCAGTTCGTCCAGCCGGCCGCCCGACCCGATGTGGACGCCATATTCGGGATCCCGCCGACGGTCGCCATCGAGCAGCGCACCAGCCGCGGTGGGCGCAAGAGCACCGTCGCCACATTGACGGAGATCTATCACTTCCTGCGGCTGCTCTACGTGAAGCTCGGCACGCAGTACTGCCCGGACTGCAATGCCGCGATCGAAGCGCAGAGCGCCGCCTCGATCGCCGCACGGCTGCTGCGCGACTACAAGGGCAAGCGCATCGCACTCCTCGCTCCCCTGGTCGTGGCACGCAAGGGCTACTACACGGATCTGGCGAAATGGGCTGCGAAGAAAGGTTTCAAGACGCTGCGCGTCGACGGCGCCACCCTTTCCACGTCACAGTGGCCACGACTGTCGCGCTTCAAGGAGCATACGATCGAGCTTCCGGTGGCAGAGATCGACGTCGGCGCGAAGACCGACACGGCGCTGCATCAGGCGCTCGCTCGGGCGCTCGATTTCGGCAAAGGTCTGGTTCATGTGTTGGGTCCGAAAGGTGACCGGCCCACGGTATTTTCCACCAAGCGTGCCTGCCCCTCCTGCGGACGCAGCTTCGCGGAGCTCGACCCGCGCCTCTTCTCCTACAACTCCAAGCACGGCTGGTGCGAGAGCTGCTATGGCACCGGCGTGGAGGTGCCCGCGGAGCAGGACGAAGCGAGCGCCGGCGTCGAGCCTCGCGGCGATGACGGCGACGATGAGGCGCCGGAGACCTGCGCGGGTTGCGCCGGCAAGCGGCTGAATCCGATCGCACTGAGCGTACGCTTCCGCGAGCGCTCCATCGCGGAGCTCGCAGCCGGCTCGGTGGCACAGGCGGCGGAGTTCTTCCGCCGGCTGAAGCTCAACCCGCGGGAGCAGCAGATCGCGCGCGACCTGCTGGCTGAGATCCGCGCGCGTCTGAAATTCCTCGATCGGGTGGGACTCGGCTATCTGCAGCTCGACCGCTCGGCGCCGACACTCTCGGGCGGGGAGGCGCAGCGCATCCGGCTCGCCGCCCAGCTCGGCTCGAACCTCCAGGGAGTGTGTTACGTGCTCGATGAGCCGACGATCGGCCTGCACCCCCGCGACAACGCCGTCCTGCTCGACTCGCTGGCGGAGCTGTCGAGCCATCGCAATACGCTCGTCGTGGTGGAGCACGACGAGGAGACCATCCGCCGTGCCGATCACGTGCTCGATCTCGGCCCGGGCGCCGGCGTGCTCGGCGGTGAAGTGGTGGGCGAAGGCACGGTGAGGGATCTCATTGGCAGCGCACGCTCGACTACCGGACGTTTTCTCCGCCAACCGCTGCGCCATCCGGCCCAGCCACATCGACCCGTGAACGGACGCACGCCATACCTGAAGCTCGAGCGAGTACTGCTGCACAACGTACGCGGCGCAGACGTGCGCATTCCGCTCGGCAGACTCGTCGTGATCACCGGAGTCTCCGGCTCAGGCAAGTCGACCGTGGCTCGCGACGTACTCTATGCAAATCTTCGCCGGCAGCTGGGCGATCCGACTCACCGGGCCGCGGCGGGCAAGCGCCGGGCGAGAGGCCCGGAGCTCATTGGCTGCGCCGGCATGCGCGGCCTCGAGCTGGTGGACCGCGTGCTGGAAGTGGATCAGACGCCGATCGGCAAGACGCCGCGCTCCTGCCCGGCGACCTATATCGGGCTCTGGGATGACATCCGGCGCATCTTTGCTGCCACAACGGAGGCGCGTCTGCGCGGCTATACGGCGAGTCGCTTCTCCTTCAACACCGCTGGCGGACGCTGCGACGCCTGCGAGGGACAGGGCGTCAAGACCATCGAGATGAGCTTTCTGCCCGACGTGAAGGTGCTGTGCGACGTGTGCGGCGGCAGGCGATTCAACACCGAGACGCTGTCGGTTCTGTGGCGGGAGAAGAGCATAGGAGACGTTCTCGCCATGGATGTCGATGAGGCGGTCGAGTTCTTCCGGGCGCACTCGCGCGTACATCACGCGCTGAAGCTGCTCCAGGACGTGGGGCTGGGATATCTCACGCTCGGTCAGCAGAGCCCGACGCTCTCGGGTGGCGAGGCGCAGCGTATCAAGCTGGTGGCCGAGCTCGCCAAGGTGAGAACGGAAGGCGGCAATGGCGGTGAGGGCACGCCGCCGCCCGGCCCGCGATCCACGGCCAGGCATACCCTCTACGTTCTGGATGAGCCGACGGTGGGTCTGCACATGGCGGATGTCGAGAAGCTCATCCACGTGCTGCACCGGCTGGTCGGCGCCGGCAACACGGCGGTCGTGGTCGAGCACAACCTCGACATCATGGCGGAGGCCGACTGGATCATCGACATGGGTCCCGAGGCCGGTGAAGGCGGTGGCCGCATCGTCGCGCAGGGCGCGCCGGTCGAAGTGGCGCAGCGCAAGCGGGAATCGCATACGGGCCGCGCGCTCGAGCCCTTCCTCAAAGAGCGCACTTGAGCCGCGCGGACGGCGCATAATCCGGCCGCCATGCAATTCTCGAGTGCCGTTGCCGCCGAGCTCGTCTGCTGGAAATGCGGCGCATCGCTCGCCGCGCTCACCTTACCGCTGCGGCGCCTGGAAGAATGCCCGAAGTGCCGGGCGGAGCTGCACGTGTGCCGGATGTGTGTCGACTACGACACGAGCGTCGCCAAGCACTGCCGCGAGCCCACGGCCGAGGAGGTCCGCGAGAAGACGCGGGCCAACTTCTGCGATTTCTTCAAGCCCCGGCCGGGCGCTTACATCGCGCCCAATACCGCCGAGGTCGACAAGGCGCGCGCCGCCCTCGACAAGCTATTCGGGAAGTAACCCTCAGGACTTTTTGACGCGCTCGCTCAGACGCTCGAGCAGCCGTGAGAACGGCGTATTCTTCTGGAGCTCGACGCGCAGATGCCGCACGCCGGTGTCGTTCAGCGACTCGCCGGTGCCGGAGTCGATCGCAAGCTCGTTGGCGCCCAGGATCTCGAGCGTCTCCTCCAGCGTCTGTGGAGTGCGGCGCTCGCGCGCTTCAACCTTGCTGGTGCTCTTGCGGGCACTGCGGGTCGTTGGCGCCGGTGGTCGTGTTGCCGCAGCCGGCTTTGCCACCGCTGCAGGAGGTTGTATCGCTGGTGCCGGCGCGGCAGCCGGAGCCGGCGCGGCGCGCGGCGTCTCGTCCTCGATGAGCTTGAACTCGTTGTCCTCGCTCGTGGGGCGCTTGCGTGGCCCGCCAACACCGGTAAAACGCTGGTTGTCTTCAGTGGCGCGCCCACGCTCCTGCGGGCTCACCGGCACCACGGCTACGGAATTGAACTCTGAACGCACGTAGTAGGCGACCTGCTTGGCCGAGATCGCATCGTTGAAAAACCCCAGGCGCAGGCCGTACCACTTGCGTCCCTCGCGGCTACCCTCGACGGAATAGAGCGTGTAGGCGCTGAAGATGGCCAGCGGCGGCACGTTGTTGAGCTCCACCGGCTGGACCGACCACTGCAGCTGTACCGCGAAGGAGACCGGGTCATTGTGGGAAACCGCATCCTTGAGGGCGCGCCGCGTGCCCGTGTCATCGGGCTTGAGCAGCGAGATGCCCGATTCGGCGGCGGCATCGGCCTGTAGGACCGGTTGCACGGGTACGCTTTCTTCGTCGCGGCGCGTCTCCAGAAACTTCAACACCTGAGTATCGGTGAGCGTGGCGTCTTCGGCGGGCTCACCGCGCGGGAGCGCCGGAACCTGCATGAGACGCGTCTCTCCCGTGGAGTCGTGCGTATCGAGCGCCGCCAACACCTCCTTGACATTGGAGTTGGCGAAAGCCGGCCTGACGGCCGGCGGCTGCGCGCTGGGTCGAGGAGCCGATGGCGCGGCCGGCCTCGGGGCCATGGGCTTGGTGGCGATCGGCCGGGCCATCGGCCTGGGGCGTGCGCCCGGCGCGACGGCCGCTGGCGGCACCATCTTGACGGATTCAGGTCGGGCAACAGGGCGCGCCCCGCCGGCCGCGACATTGCTCGGCCGGGCTTGGGGCGGCGGTACACGGGTCGCATGTGCCGCAGGCACCGTCCGCGCCGGAACGGCAGGGGCAGAGGGCCCAGCCTTGGCCGGCGCCGCTATGGCGCCCTGAGGGCGCTTCTGACCCGGCTGCGGGGTTACCTTCGCTGCATGTGGAGCCGCGGCGCGTGCCGGGGGTGCCGCAGTCACAGACGGTGATGCGGGT
>Ga0134126_10010861_pt1 | contig 11459 bp, 8 predicted proteins | sample KB31752_FD_96881 | JGI IMG/M metagenome (GOLD analysis project Ga0134126, IMG submission 96881) | Terrestrial soil microbial communities with excess Nitrogen fertilizer from Kellogg Biological Station, Michigan, USA - KB3-175-2 | ecosystem: Environmental > Terrestrial > Soil > Unclassified ... | reverse complement strand
CGGTGATGAGAACGCCGGTAGCGCTTCCTCCTCAAAACGAAAGGAGCGCGTCATGCAACGACGACGTTTCAAACAGACGGTCCCGCTGGAGGAGCGGCTTCGCAATCAAGCCGAAGCTGACCGCGAACGAGCCAAGACACTTCCGCCCTGCCGCGAGCGCGAGGATTTATTGCTCCGGGCAAGACGAGCCGACACCGCTTCGCATCTCACCGAATGGCTCACCTCGCCTGGCCTGCAACCTCCAACGTAATGCGAGATCCGAACCAAGCGAAAAGGCCTCCGGCAAAACCGGAGGCCTTTTGTTTGCGCGCAAGACCGCACTTGCGCCGCGTTCGTGGCTTTGCTGTTCACGCCCTTGCACATCGCAAGCGATTGTTGCCTGCTGTTGGTCGTCGTCTCTTCGTCCATCGAACGGATGTCCTTGCTGACGATGCCCATGCTTCTCTCCTTACCTGATCAGAGACCGGTCGGTGAGCCGCATCGGTGTTCCCAGGGCGAGGTGTCGCGAGCCGCGGAGCAAAATGCAGACGTGGGCACTTGCTGTTCCTCTGTTCGCTTTCAAACCTGTTCCACTCGCGAATTCATCATGAGGCCGGAACGGGATCGGCGTCGGACACGTTCACAGGCATGGAGCGCTTCTTCCTTGCCTTGATCGTTTCCGGGTTACTATTGGCAGTGGCCGCAGCGTCGTTGTTTGTGGCGACGGGTGCCGACGACCGCACTACATCAGTAGTGAATCTTCCGGCCGCACCCAGCACGTTCGTACAGAAGCTGAAACGTCACGAGGCCCAGGAGCGCGAAGATCACCGTTAGCGCTCGGACGGGCTGGGCTCGGGGGCGCCCGTTTCCATCTTCTGGAATCCGTGATCGCCAATCAGCCGCTTCGTCGGCAAATCGTCATCCGCTTGTTATCAGCCAAAACTAGCTTCCATGTCGGACTTTGGAGTCCTGGCAAGTCATCCTGTGAGTGTTTCGGCGTGCGTGCGCCGGAGTGATGTTGCGTTGTCTGCGTGCGGCCGGCGTCGCCGCTGTCAGTTTGGCGTCGATGTGGTGTCGCCGGCCGGTGCGGGTGCTTGAAACCATGGAGGACCGAAGCTGAGTTCTGCTACAAGGCAGAGGTCTGCTGTGAGTCCTCTGCCATGATCCTCGTCTTCGGCTCGCTCAATATCGATCTGGTCACGCGCGTGGCCGTCATTCCCGGCCCCGGCCGTACCGTGCTCGCGCCGTCCTATGAAACCCATTTCGGCGGCAAGGGCGCCAACCAGGCGGTAGCCGCCGCGCGCATCGCAGGTCGCGGCAAAGTTGTGATGGCGGGGCGGGTCGGAAAGGACGGCTTCGGCGATGAGGCGATCCGAAACCTCGCGGCCAATGGTGTCGATACCGGCCTGATCATTCGCGCCGGCGAGCCGACCGGCTGTGCCTTCATCACGGTCGATGGCTCCGGCGAGAACGCGATCACGGTGGCGAGCGGCGCCAATCGAGCCACGAGCGCAGCCGACGTGCACGCCCCGCGCTTGAATGCCGATACGGTGCTGCTGCTGCAGATGGAGGTGCCGTTCGCGGAGGCGCTGGCAGTGGCGCGCCGGACCAAAGCCGCGTCCGGCCGCGTCATCTGGAATCTGGCGCCGGTGCCGGAGAAGATGACGGGCGGCATGATCCGCGACCTGCTTGAAACCTCGGATTATCTCATCACCAACGAACATGAGACGCTGGATGCAGCTTCAGCGCTCGGCCTGGCGCCAGGCGACTTCGAATCCGCGGCAGCGTCGCTGGCGAAGGCGGGCCAACTGACCTGCGTCGTCACCGCCGGTGCGCAAGGCGCCTTTGCGTTCGCGGCGAGCGGCATCCGTTCCCACGCGCCCGCGCTTCAGATCACCCCGGCCGACACGACGGGCGCCGGCGACACCTTTGCCGGGGCCTTCGCCTGCCTAATCAGCGAGAACGCAGCATTGCAAAAGGCGCTGGAAGCCGGCTGCGAGGCTGCCGCGCTGAAATGCCTCAAGCCCGGCGCCCAGGACGGCATGCCGGCGCGGAGCGATCTTAGATCGCTGGCAATGAAATCATCCTGAGTGCCGCCAACGAAGTCGAGCACCTTTAATTGGCTCGTCATGCCCGGCCTCGTGCCGGGCATCCACGTCTTTCTTGCCGCCTGATAAGGCGTAGATGGCCGGGGCATGCCCGGTCATGACGACCGGTTCAAGACGTCGCGGCGATCTTCTCGAGCACCGGCGGCTCCTGCGGCCTGGCAATCGCCTCGACCTCGTCCCACCGCGCCAGGAACGCCTCGACGCAGGTGGGATCGAACTCGATGCCCTTCTTGTCCTCGAGATAGCGGCGGGCGTCCGCGAGCGGCATCGCTTCCTTGTAGGGACGTTTGGTCGTCAGCGCGTCGAACACGTCGGCAACCGCGACCACGCGCGCCGCGATCGGAATGTCGGCTCCTCTCAGGCCGATGGGATAGCCCGAGCCGTCCCAGCGCTCGTGATGGCCGGCGGCAATCTCGGCGCCGATCTGGATCAGCTCGCAATGGCTGTCCGCCAGGATATGCGCGCCGATGGCGGCATGGGTGCGGATGATCGCCATCTCGTCGGCATCCAGCCGTCCGGGCTTGAGCAGGATGCGGTCGGGGATCGCGACCTTGCCGACGTCATGCAGCGGCGCGGCGAGGTAGATGTCGCGGCAGAGCCGCGGCGACAGCCCGAGCTGTTCGGCGATGACGCGGCTATATCGGGCGACCCGCAGCGTATGCTCGCCGGTGTCGTTGTCGCGATATTCGACGGCGAGCGCGAGCCGCAGAATGATCTCCTCCTCGCGCTCCTGCAATTTGCGGGTAGCGGCTGCCACCTCGCTTGCGAGATCGGCGGCGCGGTCATTCAGCTTGCGCACGGCGAGGCCCAGCCGGATCAGATTGCGCAGGCGGACCTGCATCTCCAGGCTCTGTGGCCGCTTCGGCAGGAAATCGGTGGCGCCGGCTTCCAGCGCCTTCATCCGCACCTCGTCGCTCTCGATCGAGGTGATCATCACGAAGGGGATTTCGGCGAACTGCGGAAAGGTGCGAAGCTCGCGGATGAAGCTGATGCCATCCATCTTCGGCATCTCGTAGTCGACCAGCACGATGTCATATGCACGCTGCATTGCAGATGCGATGGCCTGCAATGGATCGGAGAAGGCCGTCACCTGCACCGTGCCGGCGGCTTCCACATGCCGTTTGAGGAAATCGAGGGCGGAGCGGCTGTCGTCGACCAGAAGCGCTTGCGTGAGCATTGAGCAGGTTCCGTGAGGCAAAACTAGCGTGCGACGCTATCCGCCTGCGATTAATGCTCGCCTACTTTCGGTTTCTCCAATTGCGTGAACCAATTCGCACGAGAACCCGCATCGGTTGCATTTTTCGAAAAATACAGCCGCCCCCGTACTTTCACGGTGGTTTGGTTAACACCTTAATTACCATGACAGGCGACATTCTCTGCGGCGGAATCACCCATCGTCGGCGTGGTTCGCAACGAAAAATCAGGTGCAAGTTTAATGGCCGAGTCGACAGAGCCCAGACGGCCGCCGCTGCGGTTGCCTCAGGACTGCAGCATCGCCGCGATTCGCGGCGTTTACGACCTCATCCGCGAAGCTTTCAGGCGCCAGGATTCAGTCGAGATCGATTGTTCCAGCGTCGCCAAGGCGGACGTGACGTCGATCCAGCTCTTGCTCTCGACGACCAAGACCGGTCAGGCCAGCGGACGAGAGGTGATTCTCACCGCGTTCTCGCAAAACCTTCGCAACACCCTTCGCCGCGCCGGATTCACCAATGAAGCGATTGCGGGACATCCCTTCAACGAAAAGAAAGATGGCGACAAATGGCCACAGTCCTGACTGTCGATGACTCCCCGAGCATCCGCCAGATGATCAAGGTCACCCTTGAGCCCGCCGGTCACAGCGTGATCGAGGCTGGCGACGGTGCGCAGGGCCTCGCCAAGGCGCAGTCGAGCCGCCCCGATCTCGTCATCACCGATCTCAACATGCCGACCATGAACGGCATGGAACTGATCCGCGCGCTGCGCAAGCAGCCGACGCTCACCGGTCTTCCGATCGTATTCCTGACCACCGAGTCCAATGACGCGCTGAAGCAGGAAGCCAAGAGCGCCGGCGCCACCGGCTGGATCACAAAACCCTTCAAGCCCGAGCAACTGCTCGCGGTCGTCGCCAAGCTGGTACGGTCATGAGCAGCATCGATCCGACCGAGGTCTTTCGCCAGGAAGCAAGCGAGCTTTTCGAGACGTTGGAAGGAGCGTTGCTGGATCTCTGCCAGCGGCCGGATGATCGCGAGCTGGTGGATTCGGCCTTCCGCGCGCTGCACACCATCAAGGGCTCCGGCGCGATGTTCGGCTTCGACAAGGTCGCAGCCTTTACCCACGAGTTCGAAACCGCTTTCGAACTGGTCCGCAAGGGCGAGATCAAGCCCACCCAGGAGCTGATCGCGGTGGCGCTGGCCGCCAAGGATTACATTCGCGCCCTGATCGAGGCGCCCGAGAGCACCGACTCCATAATTGGCGAGGCCATCCTCGACGATCTCAAGCAGTTTGTCGCGCTGCCCGGGGCGCCGGCGGAGCCGGTGGTCGTGATGGAAGAGGCGGGAGCGGCAAAGCCGGCTGCCCATGCCGGCTGGCGGCTATATCTCGAATTCGACTCCCATATCCTCTGCAACGGCTCCAATCCGCTCGATCTGCTCGACGACCTCTGCAAGCTCGGCTCCTGCTTTGCCGTTCCCGTCATCGACGGCATTCCGCTGCTGGAAGAGCTCGAGCCGGACCATTGTTATCTGAAATGGGACGTCACCCTGCACAGCGATTGCGACACGGCCGCGATCGACGACGTCTTCATGTTCGTCCAGGATGAAATGAAGCTGACGCTGACGCCGCTCGCGGCGCAGGCGCAAGTGGCGATGCCCGAGTCCGCCCCGCAGATCGAGCTGGTTGAAGCCGAGCCGATCGCCGAGGTTGCTCTGCCGGCCGGGGCAGCGCCGGCGCCCGTAGAGACCAAAGAGCCGGCCGCGAAGGAAGTTGCCGCCTCCGAGCCGCGCCGGGACGAGCCGAAGCGCTCGGAAAACATCGCCACGGTTCGCGTGCAGGCGGAGCGCCTCGACGAGCTGATGGACCGGGTCGGCGAGCTCGTGATTGCGCAAGCCCGTCTGACGCAATTGGCGGCGTCGGGATCCGATCTGTCGATCAAGATGATCGCGGAAGAAATCGAGCGCCTGGCTGCAAGCCTGCGCGACACCACCATGGGCGCGCGCATGGTTCCGATCGGCTCGCTGTTCGGCCGCTTCCGCCGCCTGGTCCACGACCTCTCGCGCGATCTGAAAAAGCCGGTCGAGTTCGTGACCTCGGGCGAGGACACCGAGCTCGACAAGACCATGATCGAGTGTCTGGCCGATCCCCTCGTGCATCTGATCCGCAACGCAATTGACCACGGCATCGAGGACAATGCCAAGCGCGCCGCGGCCGGCAAGACCGAGAAGGGCTGCATCGAGCTCACCGCCGTCCATTCCGGCGCGCAGGTGCTGGTCACCGTCAAGGACAATGGCGGCGGGCTGAACACCGCGCGCATTCGCGCCAAGGCCGAAGAGCAGGGACTGATTGCTCCGGGTGCGACGCTCTCCGACAACGAAATCCACCAGTTCCTCTTCCATCCGGGCTTCTCGACTGCGCAGACCATTTCGGCCCTGTCCGGCCGCGGCGTCGGCATGGACGTGGTCAAGCGCACCATCGAGAACATGCGCGGCTCGATCGATCTCACCACCAGGCCCGGCGAGGGAACCACGGTCACGCTGCGCCTGCCGCTGACGCTCGCGATCATCGAGGGACTTCTGATCCGTGTCGGCTCCGGCCGCTACATCATTCCGCTTTCGGCGGTGGAAGAATGCGTCGAGCTGATGCCGGAAGACCAGCGTTCGCGCGGCCGCAATTTCCTCAACGTGCGCGGCAATCTGGTGCCGTTCCTGAAGCTGCGCGAGCTCCTGGCCGTGCCGGGCGCACCGGACCAGCACCAGAAGACCATCATCATCTCCACCGGCGAGACCCGTGTCGGCCTGGTCGCCGACCAGATCATCGGCAATCACCAGACCGTCATCAAGTCGCTGTCGAAGCTGCATTCCGATGTCACGATCTTCTCCGGCGCGACCATCCTCGGTGACGGCACCGCGGCGCTGATCCTGGACGTGGCGCAGCTCGTTGCCGCAGCCCAGGCACAGTCGGAAAAGCAAATGAACGAGGCCGCCTGATGTCGAACGGTCCGCAGCAAGTCCAAGCCCAAACCGCGAGCCAGGAAGGCTCGATGCAGGTCGTCATGATCGGGCTTGGCGATGAGAAGTTCGCGCTCGATGCCGGGCTGGTCCGCGAGATCATCGATCCCGTCCCCGCCACTATGGTGGCTGGCGCAAAATCCTTCGTGCCCAGTGTCATCAATGTGCGCGGCAACGTCATTCCGCTTGCGGATCTGCGCATCCGCTTCGGCATGCCGCTGACCGAAGACTCTGCCGACACGCGCATCGTCGTGGTCGAGCTCAACATCGACAACGAGCCGGTACTCGTCGGCGTGATGGCCGACAAGGTCTACGAGGTCACCGAGATCTCGCAGACGGACGTACAGCCGACGCCGCGCGTCGGCATGCATTGGAAGCCGGAATTCATCCGCTTCATCACAAAGTGGCGTGAAGAGTTCGTCATCGTTCCCAGCATGGAACGCATCCTTAACTGAGAGTCTCGGCTGAGACGTAAGGGGCTACAAATATGAGGTTTACGGTCAAGGCTAAGCTCGCCAGTGCGTTCGGAGTGATCATTGCGCTTTCCATGGTCGCGGGCGGCGTCGCCTACCAGAAGCTCGGCGACATGATGTCGACGACTGACACCATGGTCCTGCGCGCCAAACGCATGGAACGAGCGATGGAGATCGAAAAGCAGCTCCTGTCGCAGGTTCGCGCCGAGAAGAACGCCATCATCGGTACGGAGGCCGAGGCCGCCGGGTTTGCGGCTGAAGCGCTCAGGTCACGCGAATCCGTGCTGAAGACGAAAGATGAGGTTTATGCGCTCGCGAGCGAGGACGGCAAGAAGCTGCTCGACAATTTCGCGACCATCTACGCCAAGATGGTCACGTATCAGGACGAAGAGTTCAAGCTGGCCGAGACTGACAAGGCTCAGGCCAACGAGCATTCGCGCGACGGCCAGAAGATCGTGAACGACGCGCTCGCGGCCATGAGTGCCTATGTCACGAATACCAAGAAGCAGATGGCCGAGCATGCGGTCGTGTCCAAGGAGGAGGGGCTGCGTGCCCAATCCCTGCTGCTGACCCTGATCGGCGCCTCGCTCGCGATCGCGATCGCCGCCGCGATCTGGATTTCGCTCAATATCAGCCGTTCGCTCGCCCGCGCCGTCGACCTGGCTGGGTCGGTGGCCAACGGCAATTTGAGTCACACCATCCCGTCTGCCAGCAATGATGAAGTCGGCGATCTCATCCGTTCGCTCAACATGATGGTCGAGAAGCTGCGCCAGATCGTGGCAGAAGCGCTCACCGCCGCCCAGAACGTCTCGGCCGGCAGCCAGGAGCTTTCGGCCAGCGCCGAGCAGCTCTCGCAAGGAGCCACCGAGCAGGCGTCTTCGGCGGAAGAAGCCTCCTCCTCGATGGAGGAAATGGCTTCCAACGTGAAACAGAACGCCGACAATGCCAACCAGACCGAGAAGATCGCGGCGCAATCGGCCAAGGATGCCGAGGCCAGCGGAGCGGCGGTCGGCCGCGCGGTGCAGGCGATGCAGACCATTGCCGAGAAGATCACCATCGTGCAGGAGATTGCCCGCCAGACCGACTTGCTCGCGCTCAACGCGGCGGTGGAAGCCGCGCGCGCCGGCGAGCATGGCAAGGGTTTTGCGGTGGTTGCTTCCGAGGTGCGCAAGCTTGCCGAACGGAGCCAGGCGGCCGCTGCCGAGATCGGCACGCTGTCGACCGACACCGTCAAGGTGGCGCAGGAAGCCGGCGACATGCTCTCCAGGCTGGTGCCCGATATCAAGAAGACCGCCGATCTCGTGGTCGAGATCACCGCGGCCTGCCGTGAGCAGGACGTCGGATCGGCGCAGATCAACCAGGCGATCCAGCAACTCGACAAGGTCGGTCAGCAGAACGCGAGCGCTTCGGAGGAAGTATCGTCAACCTCGGAAGAGCTGGCCTCACAGGCCGAGCAGTTGCAGTCGACGATTTCCTTCTTCCGCATTGATGAAGCCAATCGTGAGCGGGCAGCAGCCGCGGCGCCGGTGGACCATGCGGTCAAGCAGCTCAAGGCCAAGGCCGCCAGCATGGCCGCAGCCGAGCGCGGCGGACACAAGCCGGTTGCCGCCAAGCCCGCGCCGCGCCGTGGGTTGAAGGTCGCAAACCGCAGCGGCGGCTTTGCCTTCGCCATGGATGACGGTGGTGACGACCGGGACGCGGAGTTTCAACGTTAGATCTCGCGGCCATGTGCGCCGCGCGTGAAGGCCCGCGCTCATCCGCTTTATCACCAAGTGGAGCAACGAGTTTGTGATCGTACGAAAACATGGACCGCATCCTCAGCTAACGCCCGTCTAGAGGCTCAAATGAAACTGTTCGACAATTTGACTATCCCGCGCAAGCTTATCCTGGCCTTGGGGCTCATGCTTGCATCGATCATGGCGGCTAATATCGTGATCTACCTGAAATCAGCTGAAGTGCAGCAGACGACGGTGTGGACGCAGCACACGCAGGAAGTCCTCGCGGCTGCCAATGGCGCGCTTAGCGGCATGATCAACCAGGAGACCGGTTACCGCGGGTTCCTGATCGGCGGCGATGATAAGTTCCTCGACGCGTACAGAAGGGGGCAGACGGATTTCGAAGCGATCGTCGCGAAAGGGAAGGAATTGACCGCAAACAACCCCGCGCAGGCCTCCCGATTTGATGAGGTGCAGAAGGCGGGCGAGAAATGGCGGAAGGACATTGCAGAGCACGCCATCAGTCTGATGGCGAACGAGCAGACCCGGAAGGAAGCGCAGGACATTGAGCGCAGCGGCGCCGGAAAGGCCGTCATAGCGGTGGTCCGTACGAAAGTCGGCGAAATCATCGGAGCTGAACAAGCTCTGATGACGACGCGTCGCCAGGCGCAGGAGTCAGCCTTCGACATCATGACCAAGGTGATCTTTATTGGCATGGGAGCCAACCTGATCATCGCTTTCGGGATAGGGCTTTTGCTGACGCGTACCGTTGCACGTCCGGTATCGGCTGTCGCGGCAAAGCTGGCGAACCTTGCAACGCCCGTTGAAACGGGGCGTCGCGACGAAGTAGGCAAGATGGAAGGCAGCGTGCTCGCTGTCGAGAGCGCCTTTCAGGATATTGCCCGGACGGTGACTGCCGTGTCCATCGGAGATCTCACACAGACAATAGAGAAGGCTTATGGCGGTCAGGCCGAGGAGCTGAGCGACAAACTGAAGTCGATGACAATTAACCTGCAAGCGACGGCCTCGCTGGCCGACCAGATTGCGCAGGGTAATCTCCTTGTCGAGGCCAGGCGGCTGTCGGACAAGGATACGCTTGGCATCGCACTGGAGCGGATGGTCGACAAACTCCGTCAAATCGTCGCCGAGGCCTTGACCGCGGCGCAGAACGTCTCGGCCGGCAGCCAGGAGCTTTCGGCCAGCGCCGAGCAGCTCTCACAGGGCGCCACCGAGCAGGCTTCGTCCGCGGAGGAGGCCTCGTCCTCGATGGAGGAGATGGCGTCCAATGTGAAACAGAACGCCGACAACGCCAACCAGACCGAGAAGATCGCGGCGCAATCGGCCAGGGATGCCGAAGCGAGCGGCGCGGCCGTCGGTCGTGCAGTGCAGGCGATGCAGACCATTGCCGAGAAGATCACCATCGTGCAGGAGATCGCGCGCCAGACCGACCTGCTTGCGCTCAACGCCGCGGTCGAGGCGGCGCGCGCCGGCGAGCATGGCAAGGGCTTTGCCGTGGTCGCTTCCGAAGTGCGCAAGCTCGCCGAGCGCAGCCAGGCGGCCGCGGCCGAGATCGGCGCGCTGTCGACCGACACCGTGAAGGTCGCTCAGGATGCCGGCCAGATGCTGTCGAAGCTGGTGCCGGACATCAAGAAGACGGCGGATCTCGTGATGGAGATCACCGCGGCCTGCCGCGAACAAGATGTCGGTTCGGCGCAGATCAACCAGGCGATCCAGCAGCTCGACAAGGTCGGCCAGCAGAACGCCAGCGCGTCCGAGCAGGTGTCATCGACCTCGGAGGAATTGGCTTCGCAGGCCGAGCAGTTGCAGTCGACGATTTCCTTCTTCCGCATTGATGAGGCCAATCGTGGGCGGGCAGCGGCCGCGGCGCCGGTGGACCATGCGGTCAAGCAGCTCAAGGCCAAGGCGGCCAGCATGGCCACAGCCGAACGCGGCGGACACAAGCCGGTTGCCGCCAAGCCCGCGCCGCGTCGTGGGTTGAAGGTCGCAAACGGCAGCGGTGGCGGCGGCTTTGCCTTCGCCATGGATGACGGTGGCGACGACCGGGACGTAGAGTTTCAACGCTAGGAATAGGCGGGCCGCTGAAAGGCGGCCCGCAGCAAATTGGGAATAGGGGCTGAAAATGAGATTCTCGATCAAGGCCAAACTCGCGGGGGCGTTTGGTACGGTTATCATACTTTCGATGGTCACCGGCGCGATCGCCTACAACAAGCTTTCCGCGCTGAGCGGGGCAGAAGAACGAACCGTCGCGCAGGCGCTGCGCCTGAAGATGGCGGCCGACGTCATGGACGGCATCCAGGGCCAGCAGCGTTCGGAGTCGCGCATGATCTACGCGAACAACGAGAAGGATACGCAGGACAATTACAAGGCGATGCTCGCGCGGCGCGACAAGGTGCTGAAGCTGCGCGACGAGCTCTACGGCAAGGCCAGCGAAACCGGCAAGCAGCTGCTCGACGCGGCAGCTGCTCCAATCAAGCGCATGAACGAGCTCGAGGAGCAGGCAGGCAATCTCGCGCTGCTCAACTCGAACAACAAGGCGGCCGAGCTCTGGAAGGGCGAGGGACAGCCGGCGGTCCGCGACCTGGATACCACGCTCGATTCCATGATCGCGGAATTGAACAAGAACGCTTCCGAAAGCCAGCGTCTGGTGACGCTGCTGATGACCGCCAAGTACGACGCGACGCGTATCGCCCGGGCGATCATCTCGGCCTATACGGCTTCGAATGTTGGCGATGTCGACGCTGACGTCAAGGAAGCCCTGCAGAAGCTTGCCGCCGTTAAGGCCGACGTTGCCAAGCTGTCCGCCGAGCAGACCAGCGGCGCCGCAACCGCGCTTGCCGCCGAGCTTGATCGCCTGACCAAGAGCGCGGAAAAGGCGGCGAGCCTCGCCTCGGAAGCCGGCAACATCAAAGCGACCGCGATTGCGAGCGGCGACGGCCGCAAGGCTTTCGATGAAAGCCTCGG
>Ga0134126_10010860_pt1 | contig 11459 bp, 14 predicted proteins | sample KB31752_FD_96881 | JGI IMG/M metagenome (GOLD analysis project Ga0134126, IMG submission 96881) | Terrestrial soil microbial communities with excess Nitrogen fertilizer from Kellogg Biological Station, Michigan, USA - KB3-175-2 | ecosystem: Environmental > Terrestrial > Soil > Unclassified ... | reverse complement strand
AGACCGGCGTTCCCAGCGTCTCCATCGCCGTGGTCCAGGATGGACGGATCGCCTATCTCAAAGCCTATGGCATGGCGGAGCTGTCGCCGCCCCGCGCGGCCACCACCAGTATGCGCTATGCGGTGGGCTCGATCTCCAAGCAATTCACCGCGGCTGCGATCCTGATGCTGGCGGAAGAGGGCAAGCTGTCGCTGGATGATCCCGTGGGCAAATACGTGCCGGGCCTGACCGAAGGCGACCGCATCACCATCCGTCAGATTCTCAGCCACACTTCGGGCTATAGCGACTTCTGGCCCCAGGATTATGTGTTCCCCGACATGCGAAAGCCGGGCAGCGCTCAGGCCATTCTCGACCGCTGGGCCAAGGCGAAGCTGAGCTTCGAGCCGGGCACGGACTGGCAATACTCGAACACCGGCTTTGTGCTGGCGGGCGTGATCGTGGAAAAGGTCTCCGGCGAAAAGCTGATGCAGTTTTTGGGCGAACATATATTTCAGCCGCTGCACATGACGGGCGTGGTCGATTTCGACAATGGCCAGATGACGGCGGCGGACGCCAAGCCCTACAGCCGTTTTGCACTGGGCCCGCCCCGGCCCGCCGCCGAGATGGGTCCGGGCTGGATGCTGGGCGCGGGCGAGGTGGCCATGCGGCCAGAGGATCTCGCCTTGTGGGACATCAGCGAGATCAATCGAAGCCTGTTGTCGGCCAAGTCCTACGCCGCCCAGACCACCTCGGTGCTGCTGAAATCTGGGCGCGACACCAATTACGGCCTGGGCCTCACCGTGCGCACGGTTCACGGCCGGCGCCAACTCGAACATGGCGGCGAAGTCTCCGGATTTACCAGTGAAAACCGCATCTATCCGGACGACCGCGTGGCCATCGTGGTGTTGACCAACTCCGACTATTCCGCCGGAGCCGCCCGGGACGTGGCCGATGGCATCGAAGCCGTCCTGTTCAAGGACCCTGACAAAAGCCGCAACGCGCGCGCTTTGTTCGATGCGCTGCGCCAGGGCAAGCTGGACCGCGCGAAGCTCACCGCGAACGCCAATGACTATTTCAGCCCTCAGGCGATTGCCGACTTCAAGGACAGTCTGAGCGCACTGGGCGAGCCCAAGGGATTCAAGCTGCTCAATTCAACCCTGCGCGGCGGCATGACGGCCGAGGTCTATGAAGTGGACTATGCCACCCGCAAGCTTGAGGTCGTGCTCCGCGCCATGCCGGACGGAAAGATCGAGCAATTCATGGTCTATCCGATGGCCGAATGACGTTGGGTCCCGGGCCCGTCACTTGGCGGGCGTGCTGACCGATATGAAATTCGCCGTCGGCTTGCCGTTCGCCCCCGTCATGGTGTTGGCGCTCACTTCGACGCCCGGCTTAAGCCCCGCGACGCCCACATCGACCATCCTGGTCATAGTCGTGTCCTTGCTGACGATCACGTGCCGCGTCTGGGCCTGGCCGTAGTCGATATCAAGCTCGTCGCCCTTTGCGGTATGGGTGACCGACTTGACATGTCCGTTGGTCATCATCAGTCCGGGCTTGTTCATGGGGGAATTCACGTTGGGCCCCATGTCCATCAAATGGACTTCATTCGCGGTGCCCGTGCCGTCCCCGGTCGTCTGATTGGCCGTGCCAAGATAGGCGCCCGCCTTGATTTCGCCGGCCGTTGCCGGCTTGCGGATCAAGACCCGCGTTTGCGGCGTAATCGCGATATCGACATCGCCCTTATCCGTCGCAAGAACGACGCCGGTTGCGGTGGCCGACTTGACCGTGCCGGCAATCCGGACGCTCTGGGACGCCGGTTGCGCACCGGCGGCCGCAGTGGTGCAAAGAACCAACGCCAGCGAGATGATGTGAGAGCGCATGATATTCTCCTTCAGGAACACATTAGCCGATTTGGGATGGATACGTCGAACGAGGCATTCCGAACGCTGTCATTCCCGCTCTTAGCTTTATCTAACCGTGAAATGTGCCGGGGAGTCATGGGGTTTGTGTCATGCGCGGCTTTTTTCGCAGCCGCACAGGGGAGGAGGCGCAACACAAATTGATCAAGAGACTCAAAGGTGTTGGAGGCAGCCGAAGCCAAACTTGGGCGCGGTGCTGCAGTTTGACCTTCATGGTGGGATAGACGGAGTCGCGGGAGAGGATTACCGTCTCCCCCATGACATATCAGGTAAGATTTGAAGGGTCGGAAGGCCGCGTCCTGTCGGACCAGTTTGAATCCCTGTTGGCTGCGCGCGCCTATGCCGAGCAAAATCGGAAAAAGATTCCGGCGGCCATCATGGTCATCGCCGAACTTGATGAGAGCGGCCGGGAAACCAACAACCGCGAGACCGTGAAGCTCTGAAGCCAGGCGAAATGGACGCGGAAATCAACAGAATGATCTTCCGCCTCCTGGCCGGTCCGGTCTGCCTGGCCGTCATCATATTGATCCTGGCCGGACAGATGGATGTTTTGGTTTTGGCCAGGTGAGCGGTCGGGGTTGATGGGGTCCGCGCTGGAGGATTAGGCTAGCGTGGGGAGGGGCGCTGATCGCCAGATCAAGGTCTATTTCTCTACCAAGAGGGGTTACGCCCGCCTCTCCCCGCTTCGTTCGCTATGGCCGCGTGGCTGATCGAGGAAAGGGAACTGAACACATCATGCACCATGTGTGGGTTTTCCTGAAAATTCTGATTGTTGCGAAGCTGCTGATCCTGGCGGTGGCCGCCTTTTTTCTGTTCAGGCCATTCATGCGCGAGTGGCGGCGGATCGATCCGAGGTCTAACGCCTAGAACAGCATCCCTGTCGGCTCGCGCACTTTCACCGCTCAAAAAGGTCCACCGGACCTTTTTGCCCTATAGGACGCGGTTCAACTTTGGCCCGATATTCGCGGCGCATCTTCCAGTTCACGCCTTCCCTGGTCTTGAGCATCGCCTTCAGCTCGGCGGTGGTGGCGGGTTCCTCGCCGATCCATTTCGCCCAATCGCTGGGCTCCAGGATCGCGGGCATGCGGTCCGAAGGGAGCGCGGCGATCATCCGGTTGGCGGGCACCGTCACCATCACACAGGCGATCAGGGGCACCGCCGCGCCCACGTTGTAGCTGCGCCAGACGAACGCGATGCCGGTTTTCGCCGCGTCGGGCTCGAAGACATGCTGCTCGCCGCTTTCCGGCGCTTCGTTGAACGTCTTGACCAGGACGATGCCGCGTCCCCCACTTTCTTGGCCGCCGCGGAAGGCATCGGCAAAGGCGCGAATAGTCTCGATGGTTTCGGCGCGGGCATGGATGGGCTGGGGCCGCCGCCAGTCGTGCGCGTGGGGAAAACCCCAGCGCGCGGCGATCACGCGCCGCTCGCCCCGCGCCTTGTCCCAGATCAAAAGCGGCACCAGGCCCATGACGCGGAAGGTGACTTCGTAGTCGTCCTCGCCCTTGTTGTCGCCTTGATCCGCTTCAACGGACACAAAAGCGTCCGTCTCGCTCCATGACGCCATCGCTGTGAACTTGCCGCACATGGCTTGGTCCTACGCCGATTCGGGCCGGACGGCCCACCACGCGCGGCCAGTCATGGCCGAAAAAAGCGGCACGAACTTGTTGAGAAAAGGCGTTTTCCCGTGCCTCCGGATCGATTCGAGGCGTCGTCACAAAGCAAGGAGCAATGCATGAACGATGAGTTCTGGAACACGATCCTGAGCGGCATTCCGGGCGGCTCTTCGATAGACGATTTGGTCTACCGTCCCGGCCAAAACCCGGCGGGTCCGCCGCTCGATGATTTGGTTTATCGCCTTGGCCAAACTGGTGCGACGGGTGCTTTGGCGCCGCCGGATGCCAGTGTGCCTTCGATCGAGTCATGGTTGGCGACCGGCCTGCCGCCCAGTGTCATCGCGAAGTATTTTTCGCGGCCGGATAGCGCAAGCGCGGCGACGTCGCCATCATCGGGGCTCGCGCCATCCGCGCCTTCACTCGCTGGGCCGGGCGGTCCCTACGACCCGGTATCGCCGGCAACAAGCGGCGCGAATGGACTCGATTTCACCGGCTTGGCGAGCGACGATATCTCAAAGCTGCTGTCTCATTTGCAAAACGCCGCAGCATCTCAAAGCGTGGCGCCGTCGAATCCTTCAACAGAAGCACCCGATCCGGCGTTGGGCCAGCGGGCGATGGATGCGCTCAATGCAGAACTGAGTAGGCAAGAGATTTTGGGAACAATCTATCCCGCTTTTGAAACCGCGCTCGGCGCCTGGTCTGATGCCGCGCAGCCTATCCAGCAACAATATGGCGCGGAGCTGGACTCGAAAATCTACTTAACCCGCGACGGCTGGCAGATCGGTCCGGCCTACAGCAGCGGTTCGCACACAACAGTCCCTATCATTCAGGATGGTGGAATTCCGGGCAGCATCTACTGGGGTTACATCCATACCCATCCTGACAATGTCGGAATGGGTTTCGGGGACAAGGAGTCAGGGCGGTTGCATTGGGAGGGCGGACAGCGGGGAGGCTTTGCGTACCTCGCCCGTCCGAACGGTCAGATCGACGGTTGGGCGCCGAACAGTGACCCGAACCAACCCCAGGGCCCGTTATTCGTGATCCGTCCCCCGACGCGGCAATAGAGCGAAAATTCCGAACCGCCTATGGCGCTTGGTATGATGTTCCTGTATTGTTCTCCTTCGTGAAAACCACCGGAGGCATCATGAGATGGCGCTGGGCCTGGGTCGTTCTTGTGGGGTTGTTGGCGGGCATGCCCGCGCGCGGACAATCGCCGGTGCATGAACAATCGTCAGTAAACGGACGAATTCTCTCGCTGGGCCCGGGCGAAACATGGCTGGACATGCCGGTTCTCACCCAGGACCCGAATACGCTTCAGATTCCGCCCGGCATCAGAGTTTCGCAGGTGCTCACGGGTTGGCGGACGCAGGATTGTCCCTCCGGCGCTTACCTGCATATGAAGCGTTGGGTGTGTTTCGATTGGTATAGAGACTTGCTGACCTCTCCGGGCCCCTATTACGGCAAGGACATTCGCACGCAAGGCTTCATGCGCGTAACGCCCGGTGGTCAAATGTTCCTCGTACCCAGCCGGGAAATTAACGAGGGGCCTGAAAGGATCCGCGTTGAAGGGTCGGCGTCGTCCTTGCCGCCCCTAAAGGATGGAGATGCGGTATTCGTCGCCGGCACCTTTGAAAAGGAAGATGCAGCGCATGCGCCCGGCCTGGGTGTCTTGTCCAACGCGCACGATGTTGTGTTTGCGGAATTTACCGCTTGGCCCGGTGTAGACTCGCTTCTTCCGCGCCTTCAGTTGAAAACGCCGGAAGCGGTTGCAACCGCGCCGCCTATGTTCGGCATTGCGCCTCAACCGCAATGAGCGCCGACGAGACGGTGATTGACAGATTTTCTCTGTTCTCTGTTCTCTGTTGGAGTCTGGACCAAAATTTGCGCGCGGTTCATACAACGGTGGCGTTGGACCGAGACTGATCGGCGATATCAAGAAAGGTGATACTGGAGCGGCGGCTGGAGAGTTCAACGCCAATTATGTCACCAAGAACGTGAACGGCACACCGACGAAGGTATTCGTTAAAGGGCTTTACAACCGCAATACCGCCGAAGAGAATATGTTCGTGAACAATGACTATGGCGGTAAGCCCTGATTCAATTTTCTCACCGGACGGGTCGGTATGCCGGCCTTATCCTTGGGCTCATAGGTTTTGCCGTTTTTTCTTCTTCCGGTGCGAATGCCGGCGAAGAATGCCGCAAGACCTTGGGAAATAAGCAGGCGGAACGTCTGGCGTTCCAGTGCCTGCAGGTTGAGACATCGATTCATGCTCCTTGCAACCCGGCCGCCACCTGCGCGGATATCGTGGGCGAGATCAAATTCGGGTGCTCCGCTCTGATCAAGGTCCCCGCCAGCAATGGCCGCCTTACCGCGCATCAAAAAAATCTTCTGAGCCTGCCGAAATTCTGCGCCAAATATTTGGCTGGTCCGTAAGACGAACGCTCGTTCTTGCGCCGGAATCACCAATCTTGCCGCCGGCCGGAAAATCCGCGTTCTGCCGAGGTGCGGCGGTAGAGCGACACAATTCCGCCCGGGTCAATTCAGGTTCGCTTGCGCGCGTCCCCGCGAATTATCGCTAGCGCATCTGCTCCCACATCAGGCGCTCTTCGTCCAAGGTGAGGCGCTCCTCGCTGCCAAAGTCGCCCCGCGAAATCACGCCCACGATCCGGCGATTCTCCACCAGCGGCAGGTGACGAAAGCCGCCATCCCACATCAGGCGCAGCGCCTCGATCGCGGGTTTGTCCGGCGCCATGGTGACGGGATCGCGGGTCATCGCCTCCTTGAGCTTGACTTTGCTGCTTTTGCCCGCGGCCAGGACGCGGCGCACCGCGTCGCGCCCGGTGAAGATGCCCGTAAGCCGGCCATCCCTGTCGCAGACCAGCACCGCCCCGGCCTGATGCTCGCGCATGCGCTGGCACGCGTCTTTGACCGGGATGATCTCTTCGAGGATCAGCGGATTTCTGTTGCACACGATGTCAGACAGGCGCCGCATTGTCATCTCCCTTCCGGTATTTTGCGGTAACGGAGCGTTTTTCCTCCGGTTCCGGAAAAGTGAAGGGTGTTACACGCCGTTGAACCTCTCCGGGTCTTCGCCGCTGCCTTAAACGAACAATCCCGCGCGGGCTTTTTCGTCGATTTGGATCCAGCGGCTCCGGTGCACGTCCATATTGTTGGCGAGAAAGCCCTTGACGTAAGGCCTGACCAGATTGCCGTTCACCCAGAAGAACAAAGGCATAAAGGCCTGATCCTTGAGCAGGATCGCCTCGGCCGCCGCCAGTTTCGCGCCCCGGCTTTCCAGGTTCACATCCTGGGCCGCCGCATCCAGCATCCGGTCGAACGCCGGATTGGAATAATTGCCCCAATTGTTGCCGCCGCCGGTGCGGAAGATGTCGAGAAAATTCGAGGCGTCGTCGAAATCGGCCTGCCAGCCCGGCTCCGACAATTCGAAATCATGCTCCTGGATCTGCTTGTAGAAGATCTGGGCGTCGGCGGGGATGATCGAAATGTCGAGCCAGATCAGCGCGAACATCTGCTGCAGCGCCGCCGACATCGAGCGGATATAGCCCGCGGCAGTGGAACGGATCAGATAGGTAGCCTTGAGCCGGTTGTTGGGGCCGAAGCCTGCTTCCCGCATCAGGGCGCGCGCCTGGTCGTAGCGCGCGGGGTAGGACACGGCCTTGAAATCCAGCGCGTTGCCGCCGGGGAAATTGGCGGTGTTGGGCGGCACCAGATTATAGGCGGGCAGATACCCCACCGGCACGATCTTGTCCGTGATCGCCTCGCGGTTGATGGCGAGGTTGATGGCCCGGCGCACGCGGATGTCGTCGAACGGCTTTTTGGTGAGGTTCGCCTGCACCATGTCCAGGATCAGTTGCGGCACCGGATCGATCAGCTCGGGCATGTGCTTTTTGATCCAGCCGAACTGGTTGTTCTCCAGCCGGTCGGTGGCGTCCAGTTCTCCGGCGCGCAGACGGCGCAGCCCGGCGCTGTAATCGTCGGTGGGATACCAGATCACGCGATCGAGCTTCACCTGGGCGGCGTCGAAGAAGCGGGGATTCCTCACGGCGGTGATGTGGTCGTTGGGAATCCATTCGGTGGGCATGAAGGCGCCGTTGCAGACATAGGTGCCGGGCCTCGCCCAGTCGCGGCCATGTTTTTCCACCACATGGCGCGGCACCGGCATCATCGAATTGTGGGTGAGCATTTCCGGCAGATAGGGCGCGGGATGTTCCAGATTCACCACCAGGGTGCGCGCATCTTGTGCATGCGCACCCAGCGCTGAAGCGGGCAGGTGGCCGGCGTTGATCTTCTGCGCATTCTTGATGATGTAGGGAAAATAGGCATAAGACGCGGCCAGCTTGGGATCGAGCAGCCTCGTCCAGGCGAAAATGAAATCGTCCGCCGTCAGGGCCACGCCGTCGGACCAGACCGTATCGCGCAGATGGAAGGTCCAGGTGAGGCCGTCCGCCGAGGTCTCCCACCGTTCCGCCATGCCGGGGATGGGCCGCGCCATCGCGTCTTCAGTCGTCAGCCCCATCATCAGATCGCCAATGATATAGAACTCCCATGACGCGTCCGACAAAGTGGGATCCAGCGTGAAGGGCTCCGCGGCGTTGCCGAAATAGAAAGTGCCGGGCTGGGGACGGGCGTGGCGTGTCGCGCTTTTTCCTTTGATCGCCCAGGCCGCGCCCGCGATCGCCGCTATCGATCCGCCCAGGATCGCCCGCCGCCGGTTCACTTTGTTCATGTTTTCCGCGGGCCGCGCTCCTGCCGGTTCCCGGCCATTCTGCCAGCATCGCCATAGCCTTGGCGACGGAAATCCCTTTATATTGAGGCAAAGGGAACATGCCGGGGACATCATGACACGTTTGCTTTGCACCATTGCTTTGCTTTCCGCCGGGTTGGCGGCGCTCGCCGCGCCGGCAACGGCCGATCCCACCCGCGACGACGTGCTGGCCAATCTCCAGCGCTGCGCCGGGTTCACCGACAACCACACCTGGCTCAATTGCTATTACGGCGCGGCGCAACCGATGCGGGCTGAGTTGGGTCTCGCGCCCGCGCCGGATTCGCAAGTGAGCCTGATCAACAGCGCGCCCGTGCCCCAGGCCCCACCGATGCGGAGCGCGTCGGCCGCCAGCCCCGCCAAAAGCGGCGCCGGTTGGTTCAGCGGCATCGGCGATATCTTCGATCTCAACACCAATTCTTCCGCCGACAGCGATTTCGGCTCCGGCGCCATGCGGCTGGCGTCATACAGCTATGGCAAGGACGGGCTCTTCACCGCCACCTTGGCCGATGGCGAAGTCTGGACCCAGTCGCCCTATGACGATCTGCGCGCCCATTGGAATGGGCCTGCCACGGGCTACACCGTGATGGTGTCGGCGGACATGTTCGGCAGCCACACCCTCAAGGTGAAGGGCGACCACGACTACCGCGTGATCCGGACCAAGTAGCGCCCGCCTGAACTCCTCACCCTGAGCTTGTCGAAGGGTGAGGAGCGACCCGCAGGGTCAAAATGGTCCAGTGGACCATTTTGAGCGACGAACGCCGCGAGCTTGGGCGAGCGGCCGGATGAGGACTGCATCATCCCGTCGCGCTCCCATGCTTCGACAGGTTCGAGCCATGAGGAGATCCATCAAAATTCCTGCCGCGCTGCTTGCCTTCGGTGTTTTCCCGTATTGCAAAATGTTGATACCAACCTATTATCGGGCCACGAATTTGCGGAGGGATCGCCATGACAAAGAAACGGATTGCGGCGGGGACAATCGCGCTGGGCTTTCTGTCAACCGCCGCCGCATTTGCAGCCGATTCCGCGTATCCGAACATGGCGCCGGCAGCGCAATACATGATGGCGAGCCCCGCGGCGGAAATCGCCCTGGCCCGGAGCGCGGCGCCGCCATCGATTTCGCGCGACGCGGACGTGCTGGTGCTGGGCGCGCATGGCTATGAAACGGCGGTGAAGGGCAAGAATGGTTTTGTCTGCCTGGTGGAACGCTCGTGGAACGCCGACTTCAAGGATCCCCTATTTTGGGACCAGAATATCCGCGGCGCCGACTGCCTCAATCCCGAAGCCGCGCGGGCCATGCTGCCGCATTACCGCGAACGGGCAAACTGGGCGCTGGCGGGCGTTTCGAAAGCCGACATGCTGGCGCGGACCAACGCTGAGATCGCCGCGCATACCTACGTGCTGCCGGAGCCGGGCGCGATGTCGTTCATGCTGTCGAAAGACCAGCGCCTGGGCGCGCAAAGCAATCACTGGCACCCGCATCTGATGTTCTTTGTCGCCAACATGAAGGATGCGGCCTGGGGCGCGAATTTTGCGGACTCTCCGGTGCTGTTGGGGGTGAGCGGCTCCGATCCCATCAAGATATTTCTCGTTCCCGTGGGCAAATGGTCCGACGGCACGCCTGCGGACGGAATGGACATGAAATAACGCCGCGCCAAGCCTGGGCGAAACTGGTAAACCGCCGGCCGCTTCGGTGGTGAACCTCTTGATAACCTTACTTCCCTTTGGCGATTGGTTGCAGGACCGAGGACGCCTATCTTCCGCCCGTTTTTGGCGCCCCCGCGCCAGGGAGAGTCCATGAGCTGCGTAACCGGACCGTCGAACCTCAACGTCAGCCCCTATCTGACGTTGGCCCTGTCGCGCATTCAGGCGAATACGCAGGCGGCGGCGCCGAAAGGCCCGGCCCCGGCTCCTTCGAGCGCCGCAACTCAGGTGCTCAGCAACCAAACTCTCGGCGCGCTGGTCGCCATGCAGGCCGGTTCTGACTCGAACGGGGCCTAATCAAATTCCGCCACGAAATGGCCGGGCGCGACTTCCATCAGGCGCGGGCGGTATTGCACGGCGTTTGGATCGTCGATCCGCTTTGACTTGAGAAAGGTCAGCTGCGCGCGGCTGTCGAGCGGCGAGGGAAGGTCGCCGGTCAGCAAGGTGCGTGTCTTGGCGCGCTCCACTTCCGGATCGGGCGTGGGCACGGCCGAGAGCAGCGCCCGCGTATAGGGATGGCGCGGGTCGCCATAGAGCCCCGCCGCATCCGCCGTCTCCACCACCCGCCCCAGATACAGCACCATCACCCGGTGCGAAAGCTGGCGCACCACCGCCAGATCGTGGCTGATGAAGATCAGCGCCAGCCCGGTTTCGGCCTGGAGCGATTTGATCAACTCCACGATTTGCGCCTGGATCGAAACGTCCAGCGCGCTCACCGCCTCGTCGCACACCACCAGCTTTGGCCGCACGATCATGGCGCGGGCGATCCCCACGCGCTGGTTCTGCCCGCCCGAGAGTTCGTGCGGATAGCGGTTGATCCACTGGGGATCGAGCCCCACATGCGCCATCATCTCGCGCGCCCGCGCGCGCACTTGGGTTCGCGACAGGCCGGGCTCCAAATTCTTCAGCGGCTCGGCGATGGACACGCCAACAGGCATGCGAGGATCGAGGCTGGCAAGCGGGTCCTGGAACACGATCTGGAAATCGCGGCGGCTTGTGCGGATTTCCTTCTGCCGCGCCTGGGTCAGATCACGGCCCAGCCACACCACTTGGCCTGCATTGGGGGGGATCAGTTGCAACACCGCCCGCGCCAAAGTGGATTTGCCGCAGCCCGATTCCCCCACCACGCCCAAAGTCTCGCCCGCGCGCAAGGTGAAGGACACGCCATCCACCGCGCGCAACGCCTTGGTCTTGGCGAAGAAGCCATCGGCTTTGACCGGGAAAGTGACTCGCACATCCTTCACGTCCAGCAACATCTCGCCGGGATTGGTCGCAAGGCGGACGGGATCCGTCAGGCGCGGCATCGCGGCCAGCAGCATCTTCGTATAATCCTGCTGGGGCGCATGGAAGATCGCGTCCACTGGCCCGCGCTCCACCACTGAGCCTTCGCGCATCACCATCACCTCGTCGGCATTGCCCGCGATCACCCCCATGTCGTGGCTGATCAGGGCCAGCGCGGT
>Ga0134126_10010859_pt1 | contig 11459 bp, 6 predicted proteins | sample KB31752_FD_96881 | JGI IMG/M metagenome (GOLD analysis project Ga0134126, IMG submission 96881) | Terrestrial soil microbial communities with excess Nitrogen fertilizer from Kellogg Biological Station, Michigan, USA - KB3-175-2 | ecosystem: Environmental > Terrestrial > Soil > Unclassified ... | reverse complement strand
TACTTTCATTCTCCTCAGAGCTTAAATACCCTGCTTACCTGAATAAGAAAAACGAAACCATACGGGATATTGGTAATATGGTAATTCCCGAAGGAACAACCATTTCATGGAATTTCTCTACCCGAAATGCTTCTAGTCTGGTTTTAAGTTTTGATAACTCAACTCCCACTTTATTAAAGTCAGAAGCTGAGAGTTTTACTTATTCAAAAAAAATACTCAAATCATCTCACTACAAAATAAACTTGGTTAACCCAGAGGCTACAAATACCGAAGCCATAGACTATTCAATAACTATAATTCCAGATTTGTATCCCACCTTAAAAGTGGAAGAATATAAAGACAGCTCTCTTTATTCCTATGTAAGTCTCGGAGGATTCATAAGTGATGATTATGGGTTGGAACGCTTCCGGCTTTATTATAAAATTAACTCCTCCAAAGATAATACCGACAAAAAGTACCTCTCGCAGACAATCCCTTTCAATAAAGGCAGTAATAACCAAAGCTTCTTTTACAACTGGAATATAGATTCATTAAATCTAAAATCTGGGGAGACACTGGAGTATTACCTTGAAGTATGGGATAATGATGGAGTAAATGGAAGCAAAAGCTCCAAGTCTCAGATTTACTCATTCAAAATTCCATCCGAAGAAGAAATAGAGAATGAAATCGCCAACTCATCTAAAAATACGGAAAACAGTATTGACAAAGCTTTGTCTAAATCAAAGTCTCTTAAAAAAGAAATAAGTGCTTTGCAGCAAAAGCTTAAAAGCAAGGATAACCTTAACTGGCAGGATAAGAAGAATCTTGAAGAACTACTTAAGAAACACGAAGAGCTGAACCAAGAGCTTGAAAAATTGAAAGAGCTAAATTCTGAACTGAATAAGAAAGAAGAGAAATTCAATGCTCCCGATCCGGAAACAGCTTATAAACTGGAGCAATTGCAAAAGCTAATGGATGAGATGCTGGACGAAGAGACCAAAAAACTTTATGATGAGCTTAGAAAACTATTAGAAAAACAGGATACCAATACCAATCTGGAAGATGTTCTAAAAAAGCTTGAGAGCAAAGACAATACCCTTGAAAAGGAGTTAGAACGGACGCTGGAAATGTTTAAGCAAATTAAGCTGGAGCAAAACCTGAATGAAGCCATAAAAGATCTGAAGGAGCTTACAGAAAAACAGGAACAACTTTCTGAAAAGACATTAGACAAAAAAGCAGATACTGAACAACTGAAAGAAGAACAGCAGCAGCTAAAAGAAGATTTTAAAAAAGTAGAGGAGAAGCTTAAGGAGATGAATGATATTAATAAATCACTCTCCAAAGAAAACCAGAAAGATCTTCAGGAAACTGCTCCGGAACAAAATGAAATAAAGCAGGAGATGAACAATAGCTCAGAGAGCTTGGATAAAAACGATAAAAAGAAATCTTCGGGTTCACAAAAAAAGGCAGCTGATAAAATGAAGCAGATGCAGAAAAGTCTATCAGATATGCAGCAAAAGATGCAGAAACAGGAGAATCAGGAGAACATTGATGATTTAAGAGACATCCTTGAAAATCTTCTTACCCTTTCCTTTGACCAGGAAGCGCTGATGAAAGATTTCCGCAAAGTGAATCAAACAGATCCTCGCTTCGTAACGCTTTCTCAAAAGCAGCTAAAGTTAAAGGACGATAGTAAAATGATTGAGGATAGTTTACTAGCCCTTGCAAAACGAGTGTTCCAGATACAGTCTTTTGTAACTCGAGAAGTTGGTAAAATGAATGCAGCCATGGACGAAAGCATAGAAGCTATAAAAGAACGTCGGGCCGACATTGCTACAGGTAAGCAGCAGTTTGCAATGACCTCTATCAATAATCTGGCATTATTATTAAGTGACGTACTTAAAGAAATGCAAAGTTCATCCAGTAGTTCATCACAGGGTAGCAATGCTTGTAAAAAGCCAGGTAAGAATAAGAACCCTTCAAATATGGGTGAACTACAAAAAGCTTTGAACGATCGAATAAGTCAACTGCAAAAAGGTAATCAATCCGGAAGGCAATATTCAGAAGAGTTAGCAAAGCTAGCTGCCCAACAAGAGATGATACGAAAAGCATTAAAGGAATTGGAGAATAGTAAGAACAAAGGAGGTAAAGAGGGCAAATCTCCTGAAGGAGGAGGAACTGGAGAACTATCAAAAGAAATGGAAAAAACGGAAACAGACCTCGTAAATAAACGTATTACTCCTGAGACAATACGCAGGCAACAGGATATACTTACCCGATTATTAGAAGCAGAGAATGCTGCACGGGAACGAGACACTGATGAAAAGCGAGAGTCTAAAACAGCGAAGCAGTTAATGGATAAAGTACCACCATCGCTAGAAAAATATCTGAAAGCAAAGGAAAAGGAAATAGATCTTATTAAAACCATCTCGCCTTCACTGATGCCTTACTATAAACAGGAAGTAAACGAATATTTTCAGAAAATAGAAAATAAGAATTAAATTGCAATGACACAAGAAACTATGACACCGATTAAAATACAGCTTCCTTCACTACCAGAGAATATACGAATTGTAGAAAGCTTTATTGATAATGTTAAGGACAAGTTTAACATTACAGATGACATGTATGGAAATATAATGGTAGCTGTAACAGAATCGGTGAACAATGCTATTCGTCACGGCAACAAGCTGGATAAAGATAAGAATGTAACCCTTTCTGCAATATGTGATGACGGTTACAGCCAGCTTAAATTTATTATTGAAGACGAAGGGCCAGGATTTAATTATGAAAACCTGGAAGACCCAACAGCTCCTGAGAATTTAGACAAGCTTGGAGGAAGAGGTATATTTTTAATGAAACACTTGTCTGACGAGGTTGCATTCAAAAACGGAGGTAGAACCGTAGAGTTAACTTTTTATTTTTAATTAATGCCCCTTCCCGTCATTAATTTCTTTTCAGAGAAAATAACATTTACCCCTAAAGACAAAAGAAAACGAAAAGCCTGGATTACCGAAGTAGCACACAGGGAAGGATACCAGATTAAAGAAATTAACTACATTTTTTGCTCAGATAATTACCTTCTGGAAATAAACAGAACTTTTTTAAATCACGATTACTTTACTGATATCATAACCTTCAATAATTCTGAAAAGAAAAAGGAATTAGAGGCAGAGTTATATATAAGCATCACCAGAGTAAAAAATAATGCCCAAGAAGAAGGAATTTCTTTTGAAGAAGAATTAAACCGGGTAATGATTCATGGAGTCCTTCATCTAATAGGGTATAAGGACAAAACAAAACAGCAAAAGGAACTAATGAGGAAAATGGAAAATAGTTCCTTAAAGCTATTCAAACAGGGTGTTTCACGTGGAACACCTAAATAATTAACCAAACTATTGATTAACTTTGTAGAAACGTTCCACGTGGAACAGCAAATATATGTTTAAGGAATACGATGTAATTGTGGTAGGGGCAGGGCATGCAGGTTGTGAAGCTGCTGCTGCTGCTGCTAATATGGGTTCAAAGGTATTGCTAGTTACAATGAACATGCAAACCATAGCCCAAATGTCATGCAATCCGGCCATGGGGGGTATTGCTAAGGGACAAATAGTACGTGAAGTGGATGCCCTGGGGGGATTGTCAGGAATAATCTCAGATAAGTCTGCTATACAGTTTAGAATGCTTAACCTTTCAAAAGGGCCCGCTATGTGGAGCCCACGTACCCAAAACGACCGAATGAAGTTTGCAGAGGAGTGGAGACTAGCATTAGAGAATATCCTTAATGTAGATTTCTGGCAAGAAATGGTTTCAGGACTTATTGTAAAGGACGGAAGAGTCTGCGGGGTTAGAACATCAATGGGAATAGAAATAGCTGCTAAAGCTGTTGTATTAACTAATGGAACATTTTTAAATGGAGTTATACATATAGGGGAAAAACAATTTGGAGGAGGCAGAACAGCGGAGAAAGCTGCCACAGGAATAACAGAACAATTAGTAGAATTAGGGTTTGAAGCTGGAAGAATGAAAACAGGCACCCCCCCTCGTATTGATGGGCGTTCTTTAAACTATAATAATATGGAAGAGCAGAAAGGGGATGAAAACCCTTCTAAGTTTTCTTTCGAAGATACAGAACCTCTAAAAGAACAAAGAAGCTGCTTTATTACCTATACCAATCATGCCGTACATGAAGTATTAAAAACAGGCTTTGATAAATCCCCCATGTATGCAGGAAGAATTCAGGGAAGGGGTCCTAGATATTGCCCTTCTGTAGAAGATAAAATAAACCGTTTCGCAGATAAAGAAAGGCACCAGATATTTGTGGAACCGGAAGGTTGGAATACAATAGAAATATACGTTAATGGCTTCTCTACATCCTTGCCAGAAGATGTACAATACAATGCCCTTAAACTAATTCCAGGCTTTGAGGATGTTAAAATGTTCCGCCCTGGATATGCTATAGAGTACGACTATTTTCCTCCTATACAGTTAAACCTAACCCTGGAAACTAAGTTAATACAGAATCTGTATTTTGCTGGGCAGATAAATGGAACAACAGGTTATGAGGAAGCAGCCTGCCAGGGATTAATGGCAGGAATAAATGCCCATAACAAAGTAAACAATAAAGAACCATTCATTCTGAAGAGATCAGAAGCATATATAGGAGTTCTTATTGATGACCTGATAAATAAAGGTACTGAAGAGCCATATCGGATGTTTACTTCCAGGGCAGAATACAGAATACTGCTTCGTCAGGATAATGCAGATATACGCCTTACTAAAAAAGGATACGAATTAGGCCTGGCATCAGAAAAAAGAATGAACAGAGTAGAGGGTAAAATTAATGCCATAACAGAATTAAGGGATAAACTTAAAAAGATAAAGATTAATCCTGACGAAGCTAATCCTATACTTATGGAAAAGGAGTCAGCATCCATAAAAGAGAAAGTATCTTTATATAGTTTAATAAAAAGACCAAACGTAGAGTTAAAGGACTTTGAGAAACTGTCTGAGAGCTTAGGTTTAGAAGGTGTCAATCCTGAAATTATGGAACAAGCTACAATAGAAGTGAAGTATGAAGATTATATAGAAAAAGAAGAACAGATAGCTAAAAAGATGTCTCAATTGGAAAACTTAAGTCTTCATAAATTAAATTTTGATACCATTACAGCATTATCAGCCGAAGGAAGGGAAAAGCTTAAAAAGATAAATCCGTTAACTATTGGCCAAGCATCCAGAATAAGTGGAGTTTCTCCTGCAGATATTTCTATACTTATGGTATACCTGGGTAAATAAGATAACATAAGTATGATTAAATATTTTTTATTTGCCCTTGTAGCAATAGCGGCAAACTTTTTATTAATACGATGTGCTAACATTCAACCTCCAACCGGAGGACCTAAAGACATTATACCGCCCCAGGTAAAGAAAACAATTCCTTCTGACAAGACTATAAATTATAAAGGCAATACAGTAGAAATTCAGTTTAACGAAGACATTACACAATTTGGAGAGGAGTTAATTATAACACCCTACTATTCTAAAAAATTGGATATACATGTTATACATAATAAAGTTAAAATTGAATTCGAGCAACTAGATTCAAATACTACTTATACAATCAATTTCAGGGAACAAGTAAAAGACTTTACAGAAAAGAATGCCCTCGTAAATTATACATTTACTTTCAGTACAGGTCCTTACTTGGACTCTCTCTCAGTAAAAGGTCAGGTCATGGACTTAATGACTAACCAACCAGTTAGTGGAGGCATAATAAGTTTATATAGATTAAGTGATACAAGTAAAGTTTCTAAAGATAAACCTTACTACTTAAGTGAAACAGATAAAAAAGGAAATTTCTCAATAAACAATGCTAAAGCAGTAGATTATAGAATCTATGCTCTAAAGGATGCAAATAATACTATTAACTTCGATAATCCTGGAGATCTAATTGACTTTGATACAATCCATCTCTCAAAGAATATAAAAGATTTAAATTTTAAGGTATCCAAAATTGACACTACATCTCCTAAACTAATTCATGAAACTAATCTTACAGAAAATACTTTTGTTCTACGTTTCTCTGAAGGGGTAAAAGACTTTAAACTTATTTACAAAGACAAAAAATTTAAGACACTGCTTTCAGACGATGCACGTGATCTGAAGATATATAATGAAAAAAACCTCCCTCAAGATGACAGCATACCTATGATTGTTTTTGCAGAAGACTCTCTTGGAAATTCAGACTCTCTTAAGTTCAAAATTGTATTTGAAAAAGGACTGAAAGGAAATAAAGATACTAAGAAAAAAGAAGAAGTAAATGCACAAATTATAAACAAGGTTTTACCCACTGATAAGTCATTTCCTCCAGATACTACAAACATAAAAATATATCTTAAAGACCTCTGGACGCATATTCATCTGGATAGTCTCTCCTATATTGAAGATTCAATTCCTGTAAAACTTACCTCTAAAGAAATTATAGAAAACAAAGAACTTGGGTTATTAGAAATAAAAAAACCTAACAAAGCTAAAGACTCCATTTTATTAATTCTTAAGAAGAGCCTATTCATAACAATTAATAATGATACCTCTGCAGAACAAAAACTAAAATTTAAGACTAAGAAACTAGAAGATTTAGGAACCTTAAGTGGTATAGTTAATACAAAAGAAGAGAGTTACATCCTTCAGTTATTAGATAGTAAATACAGTCCTATAGCTTCTCTTAGAAACCCTAAATCTTTCGAATTTAAATTTCTAAATCCGGGAGCATATTATATAAGAATTCTCGTTGATAAGAATAGAAACGGAAAATGGGATCAAGCTTCCTTAGCTAAAAATACAAAAGCAGAACCCGTGTTTTTCTACCCTGAAAAAATAGACATCAGGGCAAACTGGGATATACAGGATACTGTTCTTAAATTTTAAAGTTTTCAACAAGAAAGTGTAAATAATACCTTAAAAAAGGGTTGAACAGTGTAGAAAACTAATAGTTTTTATAAAGGAGCCTGAAAGATTAACCTTAAGTTCAGCTTTCTTATACTTCAAATAAACTTTTCAATACAAATATTAACAAAACAAGAAATTGAAAAGCTGTTAAAAAGAAATATTAGAAAGTTAATAATAATACAATACTCTGATTTACAGATATTAATTTATGTGAAAGCTTGTTAATAATTTAAAACAGTTAACTGTTTGTTAACAATTTATTTAAAAAGAAGAAGGATAAGTTAATTTTCAACAAATCAACAGCCCTAATAAGTAATGATAAATTAATATTTAAATAATAATTAATTAATATTATTAGATATGTTCAAACTATATAACCAGCGGTTCCCCCTAATTGTTTTATTTTTTTTAATTGCTTTAATTTACAATCATAAAGCAGTTGCCCAGTCCGCCGAAATAAAACTTGCTAATGAATATTATGAGAACAATGAATTAGAAAAAGCCCGCAGCGTTTACGAAAAAATTTCCAAAAATGAATCCCAGTTACCTGCCATATATAAAAACTACCTTTCTACTTTAAAAAAGCTAAAGGATAATGAAGCCGCCGAAAAATTTATAAAAAGAGTAATGCGCTACTACCCTGATATCAATTATCAGATAGATCATTACCTTATTATAAGTGAAATGCAAAATGGAAAATCCGAAAAAGAATTCGTTGCCATAATAAATCAAATAAAAGGGATTCCACCCCAGGTAGAAAAAGCAGCAGAATACCTAATAACAAACGGGCGGCTTGATAAAGCAAAAGAAATTTACCTCACTTCAAGAAATTTTCTAAAAGATCGATACTTATACACATTTAATTTGGCCAAGCTTTATCATTTGCTTCATGAAGACAATTTAATGATTGATGAGCTTTTAAATTTCTTAAAAGACAACCCCTACTCAATAGAGTCTGTTAAAAACGCATTACAGGGTCTAATTTCAGACGATAAAAGGTTTGATGAGTTAGAGACCGCTCTTTACTCTCGCATTCAAAAGGACCCCGACGAAATAAGCTATAACGAATTGCTATTATGGCTCAACATCCAGAAGAAAAAATTCGGAAAAGCATTTATGCAGGCAAAAGCCATAGATAAGCGTAGCAAATCCTATGGAGGGAAAATGATTGAAGTAGGAAAAATAGCTTTAGAAAATAAAGACTACGACAATGCTATAAAGTATTTCGATTATGCAACTACCGAGTATCCAAATAGCCCACATTATTTTATGGCTAAAAATCTGCTCATCAGTACAAAACAGGAAAAAGTAAAAAACACCTACCCTGTAGATAGAGCAGCTATTAACTCATTGATTTCAGAGTATAAAGATTTAATAGACAAAGCAGGAAAGAATACTACTACTGTAGAAGCTATGCGTAATATGGCAATGCTATATGCTTTTTATGTTGATAAAGACTCTGCTCTGACAATGCTGGAAGAAGCCCTAAAATATACCCGTCCAACCGACAAGTCTGCTGCACAAATAAAAATGGATATGGGAGATATCTATTTATTAAAAAACGAACCTTGGGAATCCACACTACTATATTCACAAGTAGAAAAAATGCAAAAGGACGAACCTATGGGATATGAAGCAAAATTAAAAAATGCAAAGCTTGCTTACTACAGAGGAGATTTCCAGTTAGCGCAAGAACATCTTAATGTGTTAAAGCTCGCTACATCCCGCGAGATAGCTAACGATGCTATGGACCTAAGCATTTTCATTCAGGATTATCTGGTTTTCGATTCAACAGGAACAGCCCTTAAAGAATATTCTCAGGTAGACCTGTTACTTTTCCAGAATAAAGAAGACTCTGCTTTAGCATTATTAAAAAAACTTGAAAAAGAGTACCATGATAATTCTATCATGGATGACATCTATTTTTCTGAAGCAAAAATTTATTCCAAAATCGGACAATATGATAAAGCAATTGATGCGTATGAATCAATAAGAAAAAACTATGCACATGATATTCTTGGGGATGACGCATTGTACAATGAAGCGCTTCTTTATGAAGAAAACATAAAGGATAAAGAAAAAGCTATGAAATTGTATTACACATTAATGACAGAATACACAGGCAGTATATATGTTGCCGATGCCCGCAAAAGATATAGAGTATTGCGGGGAGATAAGGTAAATTAACTTTACGGAGTAAAAATATATTTTTCTAATTTTTTTCTATTTTGACTAACTTTAAAAGACCCATAGTATGGAAGTAACACGAGTTTTTGATCTTTTACCTTATCAGTTGGAAAAATTTCCTAAGGAGGATGCATTGGCAACAAAAGTCAAAGGTACATGGGTAAAGTATAGCACTAAAGATATTATAGAGCAGGTTAACCAGTTAAGCCTAGGTTTCATTAAACTTGGCGTTGGCAAAGACGATAAAGTAGCCATAATATCACAAAATCGTCCGGAATGGGTTTTTACTGATTTTGCACTACAGCAACTCGGCGCTGTTAGTGTACCTATTTATCCCACACTTACTGCGGAAGACATTCGGTTTATATTTAGCGATTCAGAAGTAAAACTTGTCTTTGTTTCTGATAAAGAACTATACGATAAATCAAAAACCGCGTCAGCCGGTATAGAAGGCTTTAAAGGAATATATACGTTCTCACCAGTTGACGAAGCAAAAAATTGGGAAGATGTAAAGGCATTAGGTCAGCAATCAGATAAGCCATTACTAGAAGAAGCAAAATCAAAAGTAAAAGGAGAAGACTTATTAACATTAATATACACATCCGGCACAACAGGCAACCCTAAAGGGGTAATGCTTACTCATAATAATCTTATTAGTAACTACAAGGGGTGTATGCCACTCATGCCGGTAAATCATTTCGATAAAGCATTAAGTTTCTTACCGCTATGCCATGTGTATGAGCGTATGCTTTGCTTTTTATACTTCGCGACTGGTGTGTCCATATATTTTGCAGAAAGTATGGATACCATAGCAGATAATTTAAGAGAAGTAAAACCGCACATGTTTACTACCGTTCCTCGTCTGCTCGAAAAAGTATACGAGCGAATAGTAGCTAAAGGAAGCGAGCTGGAAGGGTTGAAGAAAAAATTATTTTTCTGGTCATTAAAACTAGGAAACCAATATGACATACAAGGTCATAATTCACTGTGGTATAAAATACAATTATTCATCGCCAATATACTAGTATTTAAAAAATGGAGAGAAGCTTTAGGAGGTAACATTAAAGCAGTAGTTTCAGGTAGTGCCGCGTTACAACCCAGACTTGCTCGAGTTTTCTGGGCAGCTAAAATAAAAGTAATGGAAGGCTACGGGTTAACAGAAACCTCTCCCGTAATATGTGTTAACCGTTGCGATGCCAGAGAAAACAGAATAGGAACTGTTGGTCCTGTAATACCTGGAGGAGTAGAAGTTAAAATAGCAGAAGACGGCGAAATATTGAGCCGTGGCCCGCATATAATGAAAGGCTACTACAAAAGACCAGACCTAACAGCAGAAGCCATAGATAAAGAAGGTTGGTTCCATACAGGAGATATAGGTGAATTTGTAGAAGGTAAATACCTTAAAATTACCGACCGTAAAAAAGAGATGTTTAAAACATCTGGCGGTAAATACATTGCACCACAACTAGTAGAAAATAAATTTAAAGAATGTAATCTCATAGAACAGATAATGGTAGTAGGAGACGGACAAAAATTTCCTGGTGCACTCATCGTTCCTAATTTTCAGAACTTGAAGAGCTGGTGCGAGAAAAAGGGAGTAGCATATACTACCGATGATCAGATGATTTGCAAAAAGGAAGTGTTAGATAAATTTCAAGGTGAGGTAGATAAGTTAAACGAAAGTTTTGCACAATATGAGAAAATTAAAAAATTCGAATTATTGCCAAAGCTATGGACAATAGACGCCGGAGAGCTTACGCCTACCCTAAAGGTAAAAAGAAAAGTAGTTACGGCTAAGTGCAAAAACCTTATTGATAAAATGTATTCAGTAAATGAATAAAAGTCTTTTAAATATAATTAGTATAGGCCTGGTTGTTATATCAACATATTCTAAAGCACAGGTAAATTCAGGGAAGGGAACATATACTTTTCCACAAAATAAAAAGTATATGTATGGAATAAAACCTAGTAATGCTAATTCCAAAGATGCTACAAAGTCCTATGATGATTGGATGACTGAATTTCTTATACCTAGCAAAACAGTGCCACAATTATACGGTGTCAACTATGGTGGGGATGTAACTGTTTCTGAGGGCATAGGCTATGGTATGTTGCTATCCGCTTATGCGAATGATTCGGTTACATTTAATGGACTTTGGAGATTTTACAAAAAGTATAAAGACGCTAATGGGTTAATGAATTGGCGAATAGGGATTAATAATTTACCAACTACTGATGAGTATGCCTCGATACCCATAACCTTTAAAGGTTGTACGCCCACAACCACCGATTGTACAATTAATGCACTCCTCGATACAGGATGCAACAACTACAACGTTATGAAT
>Ga0134126_10010857_pt1 | contig 11460 bp, 12 predicted proteins | sample KB31752_FD_96881 | JGI IMG/M metagenome (GOLD analysis project Ga0134126, IMG submission 96881) | Terrestrial soil microbial communities with excess Nitrogen fertilizer from Kellogg Biological Station, Michigan, USA - KB3-175-2 | ecosystem: Environmental > Terrestrial > Soil > Unclassified ... | reverse complement strand
TTATTAGGCAAACATTTATTATCAAACCAGAGGCAGCCACCATGCCCATGCAATACGAATACACGGCAATTCCTGAAGCGCAGATACCGCGCGCAACAGATCCGGTTTTTCAGCATCTGCTCGATACTTATGCCAGCGAAACCAACAAAGTGGTGAGTTTGTGGCGGCAGTTTGCCAGGGAAGACATGGCTTTTAAGCCGGCAGACAAATCGTCCACCGTGCTGGAAATTATGAAGCACCAGCTCCTTTCCGAGCGACGATTTTTTGCCGAATTCATTGGTCTGGGCGGCGAACCCGAGGCCGCCGCGCTGCTGCCGCAAGAGCTCACGCCTGAAGGCTTTTGGCGACGCAACCAGGAGCTGTGTGCGCCCCGGCTGGCGCGGATGGCGGATCGCGATCAGAAATGGTGGCTGGAAGTAGTGCCGTTTTTTGACGTCCAGCGGGAACGCATCTGGGTGTTCTGGCGCCGCGTTTTGCATACCACGCACCACCGCACTCAACTCAGCGTTTACCTGCGGCTCTTGGGCAAGCCGGTCCCGTCAAGTTATGGCCCAACAGCGGACGTTACCTGGAAAGGCGCGGATCCCACGCGCAGCGTGGAGGCGGCGGGAAGAAAATAGGGCTTCAGCGGGCCATGGCGTTATCCGCCAGCAGAAGAACGATCGATGTAACGAACACAGCGACAAAAACCATTGCGCCCCAGAATGATTTTTTACCCAATGTCTCCATAGATCCGCCCGTGCAACATTCTACTTTTTTGATGCGATAAACCCGATTTGGATGCAGCAGGTGCAGAAGACTTTTGGGTAACTTGAATCGATAGCATTTTGCGAAGCTAGGCCGAATACAACGCTCTAACAATGACATGCCATTCCGAGGAACCGAGCCTTATTGCTGTCATGATCTCTGGAATGCTTCTGCGAGGGACGAGGAATCGGCTCCGCGCGTCTCAAGGGTTGGATCCTGCTGCGAACACGGAGCGCCGCTTCACCGCCTCGAAACTCGTCCCCGATCAGGCGCGATTGTTGAAATCCTACAAAGCAGCGGAGCAGTTCCCTCATCGCTCGGCTCACCAAGGCTCGCCGGGATTCGGGACGGCAGATCGAGCGGGATGAAGCTTCGATTCACGGAAACATATCGAGAGATCGAAACATACCTTCGCAAATCCGAACCACAACCTCGCTGCGCCGGACACTTTTCACCTGCACAGTTACTTTCTTCGATACCTACTGAACTGGTGATCGCCCACGCGGCGGCAGCTCATCCATCGCCACCACGGAGCTGTCTCCTTAGTGAAGCTGGGAAACATAAAAGTTGTTGGCCGCACGTTGAGTTGAGTGCCCGTTCCCGCTGGTGTAATGCCCTGTTCCGGTGGCACAAGCAGTCCGATCTCGACCGGCGAAACCGTCACAAATTTCTCGTCTATCAGTCCTGCTCGCGCCATGCTTCCATAAAGCGTTGGGCCGCCTTCACAAAGCAGATGCTCGATTCCCATCTCTTTGCGCAAACTGCGCACGGCCGCTGGCAGGTCGATGGTTTTGTCCTGTCCGGAAATAATTACGCGCTCGGGGTCAAGCCTCCCTTGCAGACGCGCCGCTCCCGCCTTCGTGGTAAGAATCAGCGCGTCCATCTGGTCGCCGTCAAACACGCGATAAGCCCGGGGATCGATACTGCCCGAGGCTGTAACAAAGATCACCTTCTCGCGCTTGCGGCCAAGCTTGGCGCGCAGCTCACGCAGAGATTCCTCTTCAATCCGATAAACAGGTCCGCGGCCTTCATTCAGCTTCGGCGCGCTTAGTGTCTCTTCCACCAGCGTGTGGATGCCGGTGATGATCGCATCAGCATGGGCGCGCAGCAGGTCCATCAGCCAGCGGTCTTCCGCCGATTGCGAAATATCCGACCCCGCAGCGTGCTTGCCTTTGAATGAGGCTACGCCATCAATAGACTGAACAAAATTGGCGTAAGTCCACGGGCGCTCCGCATGCGCCGGAGGGAAGCCCAATTTTCCATATGGAGCAAAGGCGGGATGCTCGATGCGGGAAGGTTCAGCGTCGTCAAATAAGATTTGAAAGTTGCGCACGGCAGTACGTTACCTCGGCCTTTAAACCAGGGAATTTATCTCGGAGCAGTGCAACACGTAACCGCGCGCTTTCCCCGATTTAGTCGAATCGATTTCCCGATATTGCGCTCGGGAGCGATCCGGAATGCCAATGTCTGGCAAATAGGGGGTCAAATCTGCAGAAATCCGGTTTACTCTCCATCGATAAAGGTTGAAGAAATGTTCCGGCAACAACTCAGTAGAGGCGGGGAGGCCGAAGTCAATGACGCAGGCCGCTTCAGACAGGTAGATCACTTCAGCGCAAACGCGATACTCGAAATTAGGAAGGACAATTACGGATTTGGACTGCTCACTGACGATCGCAAGACCTTCGTCGCTCCAAAACTCGACTGCAAACCAATCAAAAACTTCTCCCACAGAACGGTCTGGTTCACCGTCGCTGATGACCCACGCCTCATAATGAAGATTCCACTCAGCCGGTAGGACGACGTCAGTCATTCGTGTATTTTACAGTGCGTTAGCTAATTATCTTTTTGGGAGAACGTGTGCAAATGTGCCAGAAAGGCCTGCTGAACGCGGCTCAGATAACGGCCTTTTAGCGTGACCACGCCAATGGTGCGCGAAGCGCGGTCGTCTGCCACGGAGACATAGGCGCAATCGGGCCGCTGCTCCACCGCCATTTCAGGAACAATAGATATGCCCAGTCCGGCGCCGACCATGGCCAGAATGCTGCTAAACTGGCCGCTTTCAAACACAATCTTCGGCACCACGCGCGCGCGCTTGCAGACTTCAATCGCGGTATCGCGAAAGCAATGGTCTTCCCGCAGCAGAAGAAAAGGCTGGTCGCGCAATTCCTTGAGCATGATTTTTCTTTTTTTGGCCAGCCGGTGCGCCCGCGGCATAATGGCAAACAGCCGCTCGGTGCGCAGGTTGAAAGTTTCCAGGTCATGACCGCGCAGCGGCATTGCCAAAATGGCAAGGTCAATCTGGCCGGCGCGCAGCCGGTCCATCAGCCGGGCCGTAACGTCTTCTGCCACGTTAATGGAAGCCTGAGGATATTTCCGGGAAAACAGCGCCAGCGGCAAAGGCAGGAAATACGGGGCGATGGTGGGAATCACGCCAATGCTCACCGGCCCGGCAACCGCCGATTGCCTCTCGGCGACTTCGTCCTTCGCGGCCTTCAGTTCGCCCAAAATGGCACGGGCGCGGGGAAGAAATACCTGCCCAAATCCCGTCAACCGGACGGTGCGTCCCAGGCGGTCAAACAATCGAACGCCGAGTTCTTCCTCTAATTTCATGATCTGCTGGGACAATGAAGGTTGCGCAACTTGTTCTCGTTCGGCTGCGCGCGTGAAGCTGCCAGTCTCAGAAACCGCGCAGAAATACCGGAGTTGGTGGACTTCCATAGTCAGTGCCTATTAAATTCAGTCCAATTATATATTGCGCTTATAGTAAATTCAGCACTATTTTGAGCAGCACCAGTGGCAGCCCCTGCCAGGCCCCCGCACCGGGACCGCCGGTTGCCAATGGCGCATGAGATGGGCCATGGCTGAATCATGTCAGTAATTAATGTTCAGGAAGCGTTTCTCACTGTAGCTCTTGCGGCGGGAAGCATATCACTGTCCAGTTGCTGAATGGCGCTCAGGTTTCAGGAAACGTGCGTTCCTTTGATAAGTATTCCATCGTGCTGGAAACCAAGATGCAGGAACAGCTCCTCTTCAAGCACGCTGTTTCCGCGCTGCTGGTCCGCTGAAAAATAAAGCGCTGCACTGATACGGCGCCACACTGCGGCAACCGCACCGTAAGCACTAGAGCAGAGGGATCAGAGCGCGCCATTGGTTGGACTGCGCCCTTACGCTTCGCCCTAACGGGCTTCGCTTCAGGGCGCAGTCCAAACTCACAACAACTTAAAAGGGGGCATTTCTAATGAGTTAAGCAAGGGGACATTTCTAATGAGCATTGACACAACACATGGCTTTATGTTGACGTTTGGTCCAGTGTCCCTTATGCTGGCGTCCTCCTGATGGCACGGGGGGGCACACATGCAGCGTCCGAGCAAAAAAATGAGATCCTTCATGGCTTTGCTGCCGTTGTTTCTGTTAGCGGGGGACTGGCTGTTTTTTCCCACTTTTTTTCAAGCGCCTCAATCACTGCTGATAAGTTCCATAATGTTTGAGGAGAACCCTCATTCTCCCCCTCCCAGAATAGGATCTATTTCAGGTCACAATGTATTTTGGGCGGAAGATGGGGATCCTGCAGATGATTCCTATGTGGAATATCTGGACAATGGGCCGAACGGGTTAGTAATTGATGTTGACCTGACAAACCGTAAAATAGGGCCGGCATTCAGGGGTACTCTTCGAAAACTAATGCGCTTGGCCCCGGCAGAATCCAAGAAGATGATCGAATTGACATATAGCAGCGATCCGGCTCCGGGAGAAATTTACGAACTAGACATTCAAAGTCCAATTAATCAATTTCGTATTAAACACCTTTACATAGTTGGCGTTAACTACGAGTCTGTCCCAGAAGAAAAGCAGAAGCAGGTGATGAGCGGCCTTAGGAAAGTCGTTGCTTCAGCAAAGAAAACCCGAACCACAAACCTCGTCATACCCATGCTGACCGTAAACCCTGGTAACCCTAAGTACTTGCAATTTAATCAGTTCTTTCCAATAGCAGTTAAACCATTGGCGGACACGGGGTGGTATCCAAGGAATGTGTATTTTTCATTCCTTACCCCCGAATGGGACAACTATCTCACAGAAGCAAAAACCGCATTGGAGAAAGCATGGAACGACCAGCGGCAAGAGATGCAAAAAGAATCAGTTCTGTTCCATGAAAATTTCCGCTTGGTGTTGGTCTGCTGTTCGCTAGCTTTAGTCGTTAGTTTAATTACATTACCAGCTACTTGGGACCGAATTGCAGCAGTGCTGCTGCTCTTCACGGGGATCGGGTTCGGGGCGATAGAAGCGGCAGATAAATTGATGCCCGGGTATAGTGCTGAAATCATGCTGTGGGTTCATATTATAGTGCTGATAGTAATAGCTGGCGGTTTTCCTTTCTTAGTTCGTTGGGATCCGAAGAAGCTATTTAGTCCGACGGTGAACAGATGACAAATATCCCTGTTGCAAGTGCAATCCGAATGGTGCTAAGTGATGTTGGCTATACCAACGCCTTACCAACGTGGTTCAACCTCCATGTGGACTCAAAGAAGCGGGCCGACGACATAGCCAAGCTTGTCTCCCAATATACCACTCAGATCCCGGCTGCGCCTTTTCCTGTCAATGTCCCGAAGCGCTACGGCGGCAACCGAAAGTGGGTGATCCCGTCTGTCAACGATCAGATGGTATTGCAAGCCTGCGCGCTGTCGCTCACCATCGCTATTGAGAATGCGTTGGACCGCAAGAAAGTATTTAGTCATAGGTTAAATGCAGATTCCTCCAAACCTTCTCAGTTTTTGCAAGACCAATGCGATGGCTATGCTGAGTTTCAGGGACAGGCCGGCCTCAGAAAATGCACGCACGTCACGATACTAGATCTCGAAAATGCGTTTGCGAGCGTTGATCGAAAAAAGCAATTCATGCCATTTATTCGAAAAAACTCGCCCGATACAACTGTTGCAGACGTGTTGGAGCACTTGCTGCAGGGTTTCTCGGGCAATGAATCCGGCATTCCCCTTGTAAATGATTCTTTGTTTTACCTCGGTAACGGGTATTTTTCAGAAGTGGACGCAGCAATCGGCAAATACGTAACAACTGATTTTGTAAGATTTGTCGATGAGTATCGTTTTTTTGCCAACTCCCAAAAAGATGCGGAAGCCCTGGCCCGGGCCGGCAGCCAACAGCTCAACGCGCTTGGATTTCGGATAAATGATTTGAAAACAAAAATACTTCAGGTGCCATTACCCCAAGCAGAGGAATACTGCCGCAAAGTACATCCGCTGAGTGACAGCACTCATATGAGCGAAGACACCTATGCTACCTCCATTCCAAAATCGCTGCCGCCGGAACAGGCGCTACAGATATTGGAGTCATCCGTTCAGAAACCCGGAACGCTCTTGAACGATGGCGCTGGACGATTTGGGGTTATCATCCTGAATCGCCTTCGGGATACACTGAAACCAGCAGAGTTCAAGAAGAAGCTGGCTGAAAACCAAGCCTTGCTGCAAGCTGGCCTGCCATTGCTACAAAGATACTCCAGAAATGGGGAGGAAGCATGGAGAACTGTTTGCCTCATCTTTGTTCTTAAGAATTTCGATGCACAAAATGTGCGCGACAAGAAAATCGCGAAGGACCTCACGGATACTCTGAATACCGTTGGGAAAACAACGGAAGCTCCTGAAGTCGCCCGGCTGTGGGCCAAGCGTACTCCCGTCGTAAATGCGGATGAAATGGTAGACAAACTACACAGCATGAACTATCTTGAAGCCGGCGAAGCTCTATACGGAGGCAACTGAAGTGAATCGCAGACAATTTGTAAAAACTGCCGCAGCCGCTTGCATTGTGAAATCCGTGTCGCCAGTGTTGGCCCAAGATGGTCTGCAGATGCCGCGAATGATGTTTCATATCGCGGGCGTCCGGTTTAACCGAATCGCTGTGATACCACAACCAGGCTGCTATCTCACATTAGCGTGGGAAGGTACCGGCGACCTGACAGGCTGCGCGATCTTTGCCTCAGATAACCAACGCCTTGGCTATGTTCCTAAGGCTAGTTTATCTAAATTGAAATGCTTTAGGAAACCTGTTGCATCGCTGGTCGACGTGGACCGATATGCTGTACCGTGGAAGCGTTACACAGTGACCATCACTGAAGCAGATTTGCACGCATAAGCACCGCGTGGTTCTGCCTCCCGGCATGCGCCAGCTTTCAGAGCAGAGGTCAGCTATCCGCTTCCGGGTCCCAAGCGCCGTTTAAAAATACGGCGCAATCATAATCAAGGACTTTTAAGTTTTTCTATGAGTAGCTCAACGCCTCCGCAGCATGATTTGAGTTCGCTGCGCATTGACGATCGTTCCCGTCCCGCCGCGAAGACCGGCAGGCGGTTGGGACTGTTCGCGGCAGCTGTGGGCGCGGTCTTTTTGTTGGGCAGCCTGCTGCTGGCATTCCGATCACAAAAGCCCATCGTTGAAGTAGCCATGGCACGGCCCGTGAGCGCAGCAAAGGCTGAAGCCCTGCTCAACGCCAGCGGATACATAACTCCCAGGCGTCGTGCCACGGTTGCGGCAAAAGTTACCGGTCGAGTGGAGCAGATTTATGCGGAAGAAGGTTTGCACGTAAAGTCCGGCCAGGTTTTGGCAACTCTGGATTGCTCGCAGCCGAACGCTGCGTTGACGTCTGCCAAAGCAGATCGAGATGCCACCGCCGCGGCCCTGGCTGATCTTCAAGTGCAGTCAGCCAATGCGGACCGCGAAGCAGTGCGCGCGCAGGGCTTGCACACCGCTGGAGTGATCAGTCCGCAAGCGCTGGACGCGGCCAAAACTACTGCGGAGAGCCTACATTCGAAAATTGCCTTGACCAAAGAGCAGGTACGCGCGGCGGACTCGCGCATTGGCGTGGCCAAAGAGGATTCGGACAACTGCATTGTGCGGGCGCCGTTTGATGGCATTGTGGTCTCAAAAGACGCGCAACGCGGTGAAATTGTTTCACCTATCTCTGCTGGCGGCGGATTCACGCGCACGGGCATTGCCACCCTGGTAGACATGAATTCGCTTGAGATTGAAGTGGATGTAAACGAATCGTACATTGCGCGCGTGCAGCAGGGGCAGCGGGTGAGCGCAACGTTGGATGCGTATCCTGACCGCGAACTTCCTGCCAAAGTCCGTACGGTGATCCCAACGGCGGACCGGCAGAAAGCCACGGTGAAAGTCCGCATTGCCTTTGACAAGCTCGATGACACGATTCTCCCTGACATGGGCGTGAAGGTAGCATTCTTGAGCGCTGCTCCGCCGCCGGGAAAAAACGCAGGCAGCGAAGCGCGGGCGATCATTCCTAAGTCCGCTGTGTGCAACGATGGCGGAAAGCAAATTGTCTATCTGATTCGGGACCAGAAATTGGAGCGCCGAGCGGTGAGCCTGGGAGCGGAGCGAGGCAGCGATGTGGAGGTCCTGGCCGGACTTGTTCCCGGCGACAAACTGGTAGTGAACGGCGCGGACACATTGCACGAAGGCCAAGCGGTGGAAGTGAAACAATAAACGTAAGCAGCAGGAAGGACTTCAAAATGGTGCGTGTGGATGGAAGCGGCAATTCAAACAGCCTGATACAGGCACGCGGCCTGGGCAAGACTTATTCCCGTGGCGGCGAGCAGATACATGTGCTGCAGGCTTTGAACCTTGACGTTGAAGCCGGCGAATTCGTGGCCTTCATGGGCCCGAGCGGCTCAGGCAAGACCACGCTGCTGAACCTTCTGGGCGGCCTGGATGTTCCTTCGGCAGGCAGCATCACGGTTGCCGGGGACGAGATCACCCATATGTCGCGCAGCCGGTTAACGCAATGGCGCGCGCGGCACGTCGGCTTCATTTTTCAGATGTACAACCTCATTCCTGTGCTTACCGCTTTTCAGAATGTGGAGCTGCCTCTCCTGTTGACCAGTCTTTCCAAAGCCCAGCGGCGCAAGCACGTGGAAACAGCTCTGGGCGTGGTGGGGCTGAGCGATCGCATTCACCACTTTCCAAGACAGCTTTCCGGCGGACAGGAGCAGCGCGTGACGATTGCGCGCGCCATTGTTTCCGATCCAACGTTCCTGCTCTGCGACGAGCCTACCGGCGACCTGGACCGCAAGAGCGCGGACGAGATCATGGAACTGATTCTGCGGCTGGTGAAAGAATATAAGAAAACCGTGTTGATGGTGACGCACGATCCTGTGGTCGCCGCGCGCGCTGATGTGACACTGCATTTGGAAAAAGGCGTGCTGGTGGAAGCCGACCGGTTGCAAATGGTTTCCAACGGAGGTGGGCGATGAAATTCCTTGGACTCATTCGCGCCAATCTGTTTCGCAAAAAGATCCGTTTCATCCTGACCATTGGATCGTTTGCGGTGGCACTGTTTCTGTTTGGCGTGCTCGCCGTGGTGAGAATGGCTTTCAGCGGCGGCGTTGACATTGCCGGGGCCGACCGCCTGGTAGTTATTAATCGCACATCCATCATCCAGCCGCTGCCGCTGGCATATGCGGACAAGATCAAGAGAATTGCCGGCGTCAAGGAGATCACGTATGCCAACTGGTTTGGCGGCGTTTATCAGGACGAAAAGAATTTCTTTCCGCAGTTTGCCATTGACGTGGATGACCAGCGCAGGGTCTATCCTGAATTCGATATCCCAGAAGAGCAATGGCAGAACTTTGTGAAAGACCGCCAGGGCGCAATTGCCGGCGCGGCCACGGCCAAGCGCTTCGGCTGGAAAGTTGGCGACCGCATTCCCATCAAAGGAACTTTTCTCGGTGGCGTGTGGGAGTTCAATCTCGATGGCATCTACCACGGTACGCGGCAAGCCGATGATGAAACCCAGTTCTGGTTCCAGTGGAAGCGGTTCGATGAACAGGTACCGCCGCAGTACAAAGGACATGTTGGCTGGTACACCGTAAAGGTCGAGCATCCGGACGATGCCCTGCGAATCTCCAAGGCCATTGATGCTGAATTTTCCAACTCACCTTTTGAAACGCACACAGATACGGAGAAAGCGTTTGCCGCAGGATGGGTGAAACAGTTTGGCAATATTCAATTCCTGATTATGGCGATTGGCGGAGTGGTCTTCTTCACGCTGTTATTAGTCACTGGGAACACCATGGCCATTGCAGTGCGCGAGCGGACAGGCGAGCTTGCAGTGCTGAAAGCCGTGGGTTATTCAGACCGGTTCGTCCTGCTCTTTGTCCTATTTGAATCGCTGCTGATCGCCATGATTGGCGGCGCGCTGGGCCTTGGCCTTGCCAAACTTTTCACGCTGGGCGGCGATCCCACGCGAGGGCTATTACCTTTTTTTGTCTTGCCCGGCAAGGCAATTTTGACCGGATTGGCGGTAACGTTGGCAGTGGGTGCGGTCAGCGGAATAATTCCAGCTATTGGCGCAATGCGCTTGCGTGTGGTTGACGCGCTGCGGAGAGTGTGAGATGGCGATTCCTGTTGTTTACAACTTGCGCAGCGTGAAAGAACGCTGGACCTCGGCAGTCGTTGCCGTGCTGGGTATCGCTGGTACTGTTGGCGTTTTCATTGCCATGCTGTCACTGGCTTTCGGCTTCAAGGCGACTCTGGTTTCTTCCGGCTCCAATGACAACGCAATGGTCCGGCGTGCCGGATCGACATCAGAGATGGACAGCAGCATTTCTCTTGACCAGGTCAAGATCATGGAAGATTTTCCCGGCGTGGCGCATGCGAACGGCAGTCCTCTGGTGACGCCGGAAGTGGTCGTGATCGCGCCGTTTCCTTTGCGCTCGACCGGCACGGATGCCAATGTGCAGGTACGCGGCGTCTCACCGCGAGCGCTGGAGGTGCGCAGCAAGATCAAAATGATAGAAGGGCGTTTTTATCAGCCGGGCCTGGCTGAACTGGTGGTAGGACGCAATGTGGACAAGACGTATGCCGGACTCAGCATGGGCGATTCCGTAAAATTCGGCGGTGGAACCTGGCGCGTGGTTGGAGTCTTCGACGCAGGAGGGTCTGCGTTTGATTCCGAAGTGTGGTGCGATGCCCACGTGCTGAACCAGATTTATCACCGGCCGGAAAACATCTACCAGTCGCTTACTGTGCATCTGGACTCACCAGCATCGCTGCGGCAGTTCAAAGATGCGGCGACTGCCGACCCGAGATTGACGGTTGATGTGAGCCCGGAGATCGAGTATTACGCCAAACAATCCCGGACTTTGACCACGCTCATCGTCGTTCTTGGCGGCATTGTTGCGTTTGTCATGGGGATCGGCGCCGTGTTCGGAGCTTTAAATACCATGTATTCCGCCGTGGCGGAACGCTCCCGCGAAATTGCCACTCTGCGCGCGCTTGGATTTGGCGCGGGCAGCGTGGTTTTTTCCTTCATGATTGAAGCGCTGCTCATTTCACTTGTAGGCGGGCTGCTGGGTGCCGTGGCGGTGCTGCCGTTGAATGGATTGACGACCGGCGCAATGAATTGGCAGACGTTTTCTCATCTGGCCTTTGCTTTTCGCATTACTCCATTTCTGCTGGGATTGGGATTGGCTTTTGCGCTTGTGATGGGAGTGCTTGGCGGATTCTTTCCCGCGTTGCGCGCTGCTCGACGTCCAGTAGCTCCGGTGTTGCGCGCCATGTAGCGTTTTCATCGCTCAACTACGCATTTGATCGACGCAAAAAACTGCCGCATCCTAAAAAGATGCGGCAGCACTATTCAGCATGAATCAACTCTCACCAGACGTGGCAGGCGTTGGCGCTGACCATTTTCTGGCC
>Ga0134126_10010854_pt1 | contig 11462 bp, 5 predicted proteins | sample KB31752_FD_96881 | JGI IMG/M metagenome (GOLD analysis project Ga0134126, IMG submission 96881) | Terrestrial soil microbial communities with excess Nitrogen fertilizer from Kellogg Biological Station, Michigan, USA - KB3-175-2 | ecosystem: Environmental > Terrestrial > Soil > Unclassified ... | reverse complement strand
TCTTCTTCGACCGGGTAGAAGAGTACCCTTACGGCACACGCGTGGTGATCGATAACGTAAAGGCAGGCTACGAAGCCACCGGCCACCTCGCCGCCCAGGGTTGCCGCCGCATCGCCCACATCACCGCCAGTCTTGGCCGAAACGTGTACGCCGGTCGTCTCAAGGGATACCAGCAGGCCCTCGCCGACTATGGTTTGCACTATGAAGAAAACCTCGTCCTCGTCAACGACCTCAGCGAAGCCGCCGCGATGCGTTCGGCCAAACAGATCCTTGCCATGGACCCGAGACCCGACGGCGTGTTTGCCACCAATGATTTTTTTGCTGCTGTATTCTTACAGACGCTCAAGGAAAATGGCGTCCGCGTTCCCGAAGACATCGCCATCGTAGGCTTCAACAACGACGCCATCGGCCGTATCATCCAACCCAAACTCACCACCATCAGCTATCCCGGCGAAGAGATCGGCGAACAGGCCGCCCGCAGCCTCCTCGATCAACTGGCCGGCGTGCCCTCCCCACGTACCACCGACACCATCATCGTCCGCTCCGAACTCATCATTCGCGAATCTTCGCTTCACCGAAAAGTCTAGCTTTACTATCTTTTTTTATAGTTGTGCCGGCCCACCGTATTTCCCGCATCTTTGTGTCGAAAAAATATAAAGCTCATGATACAAGCCAAGGCTTATGCAGCACAAACTCCCACATCCGATCTTCAACCCTGGAATCTCCAGCGGCGCGAGGTAGGCGACCACGATGTCCAGTTCGACATCCGGTACTGCGGCGTTTGTCACTCCGATTTACACCAGATCAGAAACGATTGGTTTCCGGGCATCTTCCCGATGGTGCCCGGCCACGAGATCGTGGGAAAGGTTACCAAAGTAGGCCCCCTCGTCAGGAAATACAAGGTAGGCGACACGGTAGGCGTCGGCTGTCTCGTAGACAGCTGCCGCGTATGCGACGAATGCAAAGAGGGTCTGGAACAATACTGTACCAATGGCCACTCCCAAACCTACAACGGTCTGGAACAGGACCATAAGACTCCCACCTATGGCGGTTATTCGAATACCATCGTGGTACACGAAGACTTCGTGCTAAAAGTCAGCGACAAACTCGACCTCCCCGCGGTAGCCCCGCTCCTATGCGCCGGCATTACCACCTATTCCCCCCTCCGCCACTGGAAAGTAGGCAAAGGCCATAAATTGGGCGTAGTCGGTCTCGGCGGCCTCGGCCATATGGCCGTAAAATTCGGCGCAGCCTTCGGCGCCGAAGTCACCGTCCTCAGCACCTCCGCCGGCAAAGAAGCCGACGCAAAAAAACTGGGAGCCCACAAATTCGTGGTGACCAAAGATGAAAAACAGCTCAAATCCGTCAAAGGGTATTTCGACTTCATCATCGACACCGTCTCCGCTGAGCACGACATGAACGTCTATCTCGGTCTGCTCCGGACGGATGGGGTGATGATCTGCGTAGGCGTTCCATCCAAACCCGCGCCGATTGCCCCCTTCAGCGTCATCGTTGGCCGCAAGAGCTTCGCAGGCTCCTCCATCGGCGGTCTCCCCGAAACCCAGGAGATGCTCGACTTCTGCGCCGAACACAACATCGTCTCCGACATCGAGATCATCGCCATGAAAGATATCATGCCTTCCTACGACCGCATGCTGAAAGGGGACGTAAAATACCGCTTCGTCATCGACATGGCAACGCTGTAAAAGAAGTTCCGGGTTTAAATTCGATCCGGGTCACAATTTTCTCCCCACTTTCCAAAACCCGCCACCACGGCGGGTTTTGTGGTTCGTTATATGCGGAAAAAATTCAGCCGAATTTCAAGTATTTTATTCTCCTTCTTCTGTTACTGAAATTTCACTATTGAGAATCTCTTGGACATAATCCGGAATATCAATGTGAAATGAAAAATCACTCGGTAATAGCTTCAACCGACTCATTGTAATTGTTGATTCAGGCATCGTAGTGAAACCGACATTGGAGAATGTGCAATTGTTTATCCTTTACCGCATAAACCAACCTGTGTTCCTCCGTAATTCGACGGCTCCAAAATCCCTTGTACTGACCCTTTAAAGGTTCCGGTTTTCCGATGCCTTTAAAGGGATTACTTAGGCAATCCTTTATCAACTCGTTAATCTTTAAAAGCACTTTTTTGTCCGTTTCCTGCCAATAGAGATAATCTTCCCAGGCATGGGTTTGCCAAACCAATTCCATTAGTCTTCACTTAGTTTGTGCTTCGAAGATTTGCTTGAGCGCATTTCCTCGATGGCTTCATCCAATCTTTTCTGATTGGTCCTGCTGCTCACTAAATGGAGTGTCTCCTGGATAGAGTTGTATTCTTCGAGTGACATCACCACTACATTCTTACCCTTGCTTCTCGATACAACTACGATCTCATCATTGTCATTCACCATATTAAGGTTCTCGGTAAGGTTATTTCGGAATTCGGTATAGTTGACTATTTGCATAATAAGTACCTAATTAAGTACAAATTTAAGACTTTTGATTGAATTTCAAAATCTCGGTTGGTTAGGGGAGGCCCAACATTCATTAACAAATGAAAAGTGTCCATTAAATGTTCCGGCTGCAGAGCCAAAGAAGACCGGATGGTATCACAATGATGGCAATTATGGTAAAATCCTAATCTTACAAATCCAAAGTCAAAATCATTCGGTGCGGAGGCTGCGGACAGGGCTCATCAGGGCGGCTTTCAGAGCCTGGAAGCTGACAGTGGCGAGGGTAAGCAGAAGGAGTCCGGCGCCGGAAGCGATGAAGATCCTGGGCGATAGGGCGGCGTGGACGACATAGCCTTGCAGCCAGTTATGCATGGCCAGCCCGATCAGGGGCATGGCGATCAGCATGGAAAGGGCGATGAGCTTCAGAAAATCGGTTGAGAGCAGTCCCCAGAGATTGATCACACCCGCACCGAGGATCTTGCGGACCCCGATCTCTTTGGTGCGCTGTTCCGCGACGAAGGAGGCCAGGCCGAATAGGCCGAGACAGGAGATAAGGATGGCGAGGCCGGAGAGGACCGCCGCCAGGCTGCCGATACGCGTTTCGGTGGCAAATTTTTGCGCATACTCCTCATCGTTGAATTCATAATTGAAGGGGCTGGCCGGATTGAAACGGCGGAACAGAGGTTCTATCGCCGCCAGGGCCGTCCGCGCCGGGGCGCCGGGTCTTAGCCGCAGGGTAATAAAGTTCATGTATCCGTCGCCGAGGAAGATACCAGGCTCTATCCGATCGTAAGGTGAGTTGGTAAGCATATTGCCCACGACCCCGATGACGGTATAGGGTTTGCCGAAGAGCGTTACCCGCATGCCGATGGGTTGTTTGAGCCCGGCTTGTTTCACCGCCGCCTCGTTGAGAATTGCCGCGCTGCTGTCGGTGCCGTAGTCGCGGGAGAAGTCGCGGCCTTGCAGAAGAGTCCAGCCGACCGTGGCGCCAAATTCGGGAGTGACGTTGACGTTGTGGTAGTTGATCTGTTTTTGTTCGGGCGTTTGGCCTTCCCAACTGAGATCATTCCCGTTGTCAAATAGGGTGGTAGGCTGGCTGCTGCGGGCCATGTTGGCGACGAAACCCGTGCCAAGCAGCGCCGTACGCAGCGCATTATAGTGATTCGCAAGGTCCGGGGTGTTGATGTGGACGGTGATGAGCCCGTCGCGGTTATAGCCGAGGGGCCTGTCCTTGGCAAACTGGATCTGTTGAAACACAACGATCGTCGCTATGATAAGGGACAGTGAAATGCTGAATTGGGTGACGACGAGGATTTTCCTCGGGAGGCTCGCGCCGCGGCCCGCTTTAAACGATCCTTTTAGGACTTTGACCGGTCGGAAGGCCGAAAGATAAAAGGCCGGGTAGCTGCCCGCCATGATGCCCGTCAGGAGCGAGAACCCTAGCGCGGCGAGCCAGAAACCGATGTTCGTCCAGGGAAAGACCATTTCTTTTGCCGAAAGCTGGTTGAACCAGGGCAGGCTGATCGCGGCAATGGCTATTGCGATGCCAAAGGCTAGAAGCCCAGTGAGGATCGATTCCGCAAGGAATTGCCCGATGAGTTGATAGCGGCGGGAGCCGATGGTCTTGCGAATGCCGACCTCTTTTGCCCGTTGTTCGCTGCGGGCCGTGGAAAGATTCATAAAGTTGATACAGGCGAGCAAAAGGATAAAGACGCCGATGCTCGTGAAGAGCCAAACGAACCGGATGCGTCCCCCGTTCGGGACGCCATCGGAAAATTCACCGTGGAGGTGCAGGCGATCGAGCGGATAAGCGAGGACCTTTTGGCGCGGATGGCCGGCAGGAGTGACGGGAATATCTTTTATGCGACGAGTCGCCTCAGCTGCCGTGGTGATGCCGGTAAGCTCTGCGTAGCAACGGGCGCTATGATCTTCCCAGTCCGTGTTATCCCGGAGGTATGCGTTCTGCTGGTTGTCCCAGGGCAAAAGAACCTTTATGTCGTGCCAGCTGGAGTTGAAAGGCTGGTCGGCATAAACGCCGCCGACCCGAAAGGGCAGGTGGCTGTCGAGGGTAATGGTTTTGCCGATGGGGTCTTCATTGCCGAAGAGGGCCTTTGCGGTGCTTTGGGCAAGCAGAAGCGTGGAGGGGTCTTTGAGCGACTGGCTTTTGCCTTCGGTCACTTGAAATGTAAAAATCTCTGTTATAGACTGTTGCGCCCAGATGCCCTGAATGGAGAGGTTTTTGTCGCCATTGCCCAGGAGGTACCAAAAGGGGGTGGACGTGAGGGCGGTGTTCTTAATGATGTCTTTGTAGTTGTCATCGAGCGCCTTGCCGGCCATGGTCGAGACGATGGGGCCGATGTGAATCTCGTTGTCGTGCTGGGGAAACACCTGGCGGCGAAGGATCTGGACGATGCGGGCGTGTTTGGAATGATAATGGTCGAAGCTGAGTTCGTCAACGACCCAAAGCCCGATGAGGAGGGTGATGGCAAGACCGCTGGCCAGCCCGATAATATTGATGGCAGAATAGCCCTTGTTACGGCGGAGGTTGCGCCAGGCGACGGTGAGGTAGTTTCTGAACATGCTGTTAGTTTTGCAGTACAGCAGATTTTGTAGCCAGAAAAATGCCGCTTTTTTGCGCCTTTATAATCAACTAGTTACAATATCGTTTTTTTATGAATTGCCCGGTTCCGTACACTGCATGTTCTGTTTTATACCATTTTCCCGTTGCACTGCACTTAGCCAAAAACATCAAAGATTTCCCGACGAAAGGTAAATTACGATTTGCCAGCCATTTTGCAGCTACCGAATCCTTGAATGGGCGGAAGCCTTTCCCCTTCTCTCACGCCCTCGCCTGCATCGCCCACTTCTTCAGCAACCGCATCAGCTCATCGAGCCGCACCGGCTTACTGATATAGTCGTCCATCCCCGCACTAATACATTCCTCGCGATCTCCGCGCATCGCATTCGCCGTAAGCGCCACAATCACCGGCTGCCGGCCAGAAAGCTCGCGGATAGCCCGCGTAGCCTCCAGCCCATCCATCTCCGGCATTTGCACATCCATCAGCACCAGGTCATAGTCCTTCTCCCGTACCGCCGCCACCGCCAGATCGCCATTCTCGACACAATCCGGCTCATAGCCCAGATTACCCAGGATCTGCCGGATCAGCTGCTGGTTGATCAGGTTGTCTTCCGCGATCAAGATCCTCAGCGGATACGACTCCCCGAAAGCAACACTCATCTTCTCCTCGATCTCCGTATTCTCTTCCATCTGCACCGGCACGATCTGCCCCTCTCGCGTCAGGATCGAAAAACTAAACACGGTCCCTGCCCCCGGCTTGCTGCTCACCGAGATCTCCCCACCCATGAGATTCACCAGCTTCTCGCTGATGGCCAGACCCAGTCCGGTGCCGCCATATTTCCGCGTAGTGGATGAATCTACCTGCGAGAAGGATTTGAACAGCATCCCGATCTTCTCTGCGGGAATGCCGATACCGGTATCCTTCACATCAAAACCCAATACAAGCCCACCCGACGCCTCGACGCGCAACAGGCTCACGGATACCAGCACCTCGCCCTCATGCGTGAACTTCACGGCATTGCTCACGAGGTTCATCAACACCTGCCGCAGCCTGAGCGCATCCCCGACGATCTGCGGCGGCACATCCGGATGGATCGTATACACCAGCCGCAAGCCGGATTGCGTAGCCTTTTCATAGAACACCCCAAAAACGCCATCGATACAATGCCGCAGATCGAAAGGCTGCTGCTCGAGCTCCATCTTCCCGGAGTCGATCTTCGAATAGTCGAGGATATCGTTGATGACGGTGAGCAAACTCTGCCCGCAGTTGATGATCGTCTGATTGTACTCCCGCTGCTGACTCGTCAGCGAGGTCTCGGATAGCAGGGAGGCCATGCCGATAACCCCATTCATCGGCGTCCGGATCTCATGGCTCATGGTGGCCAGAAAAATGCTTTTCGCCTTGTTGGCCTGTTCAGCTTCCTGCCGCGCCTTTCGTTCTTCCAGCGTAAGACTCGTCAGCCGCTCCGTCCGCTCCTGCACCTGCCGCTCCAGCGAGCGATTCAACGAGTTGATCGTGTGTACACGCATCCGGTAAAAGGCCACGCCGCCGCCGATCACACACAGCACAGCCAGCAACCGGAACCACCACGTCATCCAAAAAGCCGGCGTGATCTCGACCTGCAGCGCTAATATCTTATCCGACCACTCCCCGTCATTGTTGAGCCCCCTCACCTTGAACGTATATTTTTTCGGATCCAGATTCGTATAGGTTGCCGTGCGCTCTTCACCCACATAATTCCAGCTCTTGTCGAACCCTTCGAGCATATAAGCATATTGCTTCTTCCCCTTGTCCGTATAGTTCAGCGAAGCAAAAGAAAAAGAGAACACCGAGCTCTTATAAGGCAAGGTAATAGACTGCGTCTCGGTGATGCTTTGGGTAAGCGGCGACGCCACTTTGCCATCTCCGCCAATGGACATTTTCCCGCCAATGGGCACTTCCCGGTTAAAGATCTGGAAACCCGTCATCACCAGTGGCGGATCAAAAGGTTCCGATTGCACCTTCTCCGGCTGGATGATATTGAACCCATTGATGCCGCCAAAATAAAGCTCCCCGCTCCGGGTCTTGCAATAGGCCTGCTCCTTGAACTCATTGGCCTGTAACCCATCCGCTGCGCTAAAGTTCTCTATCCGGCCATGCTGTGGATCGAACCTGCTGAGGCCCTTATTGGTGCTGATCCACAGATAGCCGGTGGAATCCTCCAGCACCCCGAAGATCACGTCGTCCGGCAATCCATCCCGCGACGTAAAGGTCGTCCAGCGGTTGGCGGTCACCTCATACCGGGACAACCCTTCCGTGGTGGAGACCCAAAGACTGCCGGCCCTGTCCTCGATGATATTGGTGACGTAGTCGCTGCAAAGGCTGTTCTTGTCCCGCGTATGCCTGTAATGGGCAAAATGACCGGTCAGCGGATCGAACAGATCGATCCCGCCGCCATCCATGCCGATCCACATCCGCCCCCGGCTATCCTGGATGACGCTATGGATCTTGTCATTACCCAGACTGCCCGGAACATCCTCCTGGTGCTGGTAATGGATAAAGCCATGCGTTGCCGGATCATACAATTCCAGACCGCCGCCATAGGTACCGACCCACATCCGGTGATCCCTGTCCTCGCAAAACGTCCACGCGTTATTGTTGCTTAGACTATGCGGATTATCCTGATCGTTCCGGAAATGCTCATAGGCGTTCGCACGCCGGTTGAAGATCGTCAGACCGTCGTTCCATGTACCTATCCACAAATTACCCTGGTGATCCTCCATGGCCCGCAGGACATAGTTGCCACAGATGCTATGCGCATCCCCGGGAATATGTTCATAATGCGTAAACCTGCCGGAGTTGCGGTCGAACAGATTCAGACCGCCGCCATCCGTACCGATCCATACATCGTTATGATGATCCTCATATATGCAAAGAACATGATTGTCACTCAAACTATGTGGTGAAGCCGTGTGCCGGTAGTGTACGAATTTCCGGTTGTCCCAATTGACGAAATCAAGTCCTCCCGCAAAGGAGCCGATCCACATGTTCTTCTTCGAGTCGCAGTAAATGCCATACAGCGAATTGGTGCCGATACTCGACGGGTCGATATCATCGTGCAGATAATGATGAAAGACCCCCAAAGTGTCGAGGATCACGAGCCCGTCGTTCTCCGTTCCCACCCACACATTGCCTTCGCCGTCTTCTCCCAGGGAATTGATGGAATTGCTGCCCAGGCCCGTGGTATCATGCCTTTTCTTGCCAAAATGCAAAAACCGGCCACTGGCCCTGTCGAGCTCATCCAGCCCCGAATTGGTGCCTACCCAAAGCCGGTGATGCCTGTCCTCGGACAAACAGATCACATCGTTGCTGCCGATGGATGCCGGGTTACGCGGGTCATGCTGCATGGACCGAAACGTTCCCCTCGCGCCGTCCAGCAGATCGAGTCCACCACCCACCGTTGCCACCCAGATATGATGATCCGCATCTTCTAACAGATACTTGACACTGTTGTCGCTGAGACTCGTTTTATCCCCGGGGCGATGCACAAAATGCGTAAACCTGCCGGTCGAATCCATCCGGTTAAGGCCGCCGTCGTCGGTTCCCGCCCACAAATGCCCCTGGCTATCCAGCAAAAGACACAGCACGATATTGCTGCTCAGGCTATGCGGATCGGCGGGGTTATGCCGGAAATGCTGCCATCGCTCCGTCCGGCGGTCAAAACGGTCGATGCCGCCACCCCAGGTCCCTACCCAGAGATAGCCATCCGCGTCTTCGACAATGCCCTGCACCAGGTTATTGGCCAGACTATTGTCATCCCCCGCCTTGTTCTTGTAAACGGTAAAGGTGTACCCATCATACCGGTCTCGCCCCTCGCGTGTCCCGAACAACATAAACCCACGGCTGTCCTGGATCGTACAAATGACATTGCTATGCGACAAACCCTGCGCCGTACCCAAATGTACAAAGGAGAGATTGTCGCTCTGGGCGTGGGCAGCATCAACTACCAATAGCAGCAAAAAACACCATAGATGGCGGATAGACAGATACATACTACAAAAGGCCAAAATTCGAAAACGCATGCGAGGTCCGTTTTATTGCGGAAAACTCTTATACGTTCATCCGCATGACGGATGACCCCAAAAGATCAACCGTTCTTAATATTGAAATCCCAGCTTAAAGAGGAACACACCTCCATCCGTCCCCTCCCCATAGCTCGCCGAGAACACCACCTTTCCTAATGGGGCGATCCAAAAGCCGCCGCCATACCCGTCGTGCCATTGGTCGCTGGACAATCCATGCTGCCAGACCCTTCCGACGTCATTGAAGACCAGCAACCCAAGGGTCCCCGGGAAAAAATAGGTGTTGAATTTGGCCAGCTTGATGCGCACATCCACGTTGTGAAAAAAGGCCTCATCCCCCGTAAACCGGTACCTGCGATACCCCCTGAGGCCTTCCAATGTCCCCAGGGACTGTCCCTGGTAGAAATCATATTGCCCAAAGCTCTTCCCCCAGCCCACCCCGTTAGCGATCACCAGGCCCGCCCGCGAATTGAAGCTGGTATAGACGGCCATATCGGTGTTCAGTTGCGAATAGGCGTGGCTGACGTCATTCAACCCCCCATAGCTGCCGAACCGCGTCGCCCAAAAGATGCCCCGCGAAGGATCGATCTTGTCATTCCTGTCGTCCACGATCACCTCCGCGTGTCCCCCTAGATAGCTCTTTGGCAGATACAGCGTGGCCGGGTCGAGTCCGTTGATGGCCGTCTGGTTGACAAACCTATCGAAATTATCAGCACTGTCCAGCGTAAAACGCTGGAACGCCGGCCCCAGCGACACCGAGAACACCTTCCCGAACCGCTTCCGCAGGAGTACATCGAAGGCATAGCTGTTATAGCGCGCCCGGTAATAACGAACCTCCTCCTTCTCATCCTTATTATAGACCGTTTCGTTCCCAAAACCAAAGAAGTTCACCGTATTGTTCGGCGCCTTGACATCGGCATCGACGAGCAGGTCCAATTTCCCGATAGCCTCGATCGCCGCAAAATTGTAGTTGAAATCATAGGCTTTCGTAGACAGCGAGTGCAATATGGTCAAGGTCTGTATCGTCTTATAGGGGTTCTTGTGAAAACCTTGTGTGGTATACCGGAAACCTACACCAAGGAACACCCCATCATCCGGGTTGTAGGAAACGCTGAGCAAGGGCGCGACCACATTGTACTTAAACCCCAGCTTGTCTACCGCGTTCACCGCAGGGTCTCCGGATAAGAATGTCCGATAGTTGCCATCCCCGGTAAAACTATTCTTCTCGGTACCGAGATCGTAGATCTTTGTCCTGCCCGCCGGTGCCTTCGCCTCATTCTGATAGCTGTCATTGCCCGGGCCGCCGATGATCCTCACCGTAATGCCGCCGCCCCCCTGCCCGTGGATATGGAACCGGTCATCGCCACCGAGCCCGTAAAGCCGGACCTCCCTGGTAACGGCTGCCAGGAATACCCGATGGTAAAGCTGCTTGCTGACCTTCCCCTCCTTGTTGATCTTATAAATGGTCACCGTCACGGAATCGCTGCCACTGCGCTCCACGTCGAACAGCTCCTGCTTGTCACTGCCATACACACTCACCTGTTTCGAAAGGAACCGGTAGTAACGCATCATCTCCGTTTCAAAATATTTTTTCCGTTCCTTCAGCTTGGCGGTAATGGAAGCCTGCGAATAGCCGCTGATGGCTGCCGGCTGCATCCGCATCGCGGAATCGATCAACGAATCGGTAAGCACGGAGAGCGCACTCTCTGTCGCCTGCCTCCAATCCCCCTCCGTGAGTTCGCTCAGATAGTTATGGTCGAAATTCCGTGCATTGTAATTGAAGGTAACAATGTCCCTGGCCTTTGCCCGGAATCCTTGCAGCTGCGGCGAAGCCCAGTTCGCTCCTGCGAAATGCGGCAGGAATCCCTGGTTGATAAAAAATGGCTGATCCCGGTCACGCGGCACCGGTGACAACAGCTTGCTCTTTCCGTTCTCCTCGACCATCCACCGCCACTGGTCCTCATGGCGATCGAAATCCATCACGAACATATCCAGCAACCGCGCCCTCAACGTGGCATGCTGATCGATCTGGTTGTCGTTGTCTTCCTTCAATAGGTTCTCCAGGTCATACATGTTGTACGTTTTCTTGCCATTGCCCGGCTCATGCTCCTCCAGCATGGCGAAAAGATTGCCATAATCCTCGCGAAATCTCCCGAGACGCGGATCATCCGGCACATACACCAGTATGGGCGTGGCATGCGGCACACGAAGCGCCTTCGCCAGCGGAGGTATAGAAAGCGCCGCATAGGGATAGGAGGCCGAGACGCCATCCGTCACCAGGTCCTTTACAAACTGGTCGCCCACCAGGCTCACCGGTAACGCCCCGTCCGTGACATATTTTTTCACCCCGCGCAACGCATAGGATT
>Ga0134126_10010853_pt1 | contig 11463 bp, 9 predicted proteins | sample KB31752_FD_96881 | JGI IMG/M metagenome (GOLD analysis project Ga0134126, IMG submission 96881) | Terrestrial soil microbial communities with excess Nitrogen fertilizer from Kellogg Biological Station, Michigan, USA - KB3-175-2 | ecosystem: Environmental > Terrestrial > Soil > Unclassified ... | reverse complement strand
CTGAACTTGATCACGCGCGCGAATCAGTCTTGTTGTAATGCGCAACTTTTCGCCTTCCGTGCGAAGAGAACCTTCAATCAGATAGGCGGAATTCAGTTCCCGGCCGATCTCGGCGGCTGTTTTCGTTGTCCGCTTGTATGCCATGACAGAGGTGCGGCCGATTACACTGAGGTGCGCGGGATCAATCTGTCCGAGCGTCGCAATCATTTCCTCAGTAAGGCCATCCGCCAGATACTCGCGTTCCGAATCAGCGCCGAGATTTTCGAACGGCAAAACTGCGAGTATGGTTTGTTGGGCCGTCCCTTCTATCGCCATTTCGACGATTTCAACGCTCGCGACAAAGCGGTATCCCTTGCCCGGAACCGTCAGTATGAAGCGGCTGTCGCCGCGGCGGTCACACAGTACACGGCGCAGCGTCGAAATATTCTGATTGAGATTGTTTTCTTCGACGATGGTGTCGGGCCAGACGGCGCGCATCAATTCTTCTTTTTCAAGGATTACGCCATTCCGTTGCACCAGGTGAAGCAGGGTATCGAAGACTTTTGGCGTGAGCGGCACGTGGTCGCCATTGCGTAAGAGCATGCGTTTGCCCGTCTCGATACGAAACTCGCCGAATTCGTAGACGCAGTGGCCTGGGCGGGTCATTGCAGATGCGGAGTCCTTCAGAAGTTTTCAGAAATTTTCAGCCGCGTTCTAAGGACATTAAAACTGGCTTGGACGAGTATAAGCCCCAGTCCTTTCCAAGGAAATCCCGGAAAGCGCCAACCAAGGAGAATCATTATGAAAGCAAGACTGACTAAGTTATTCCATATGCTTGGGATACTCGCCTTTGGCTGTATCTGCATGCTGTGCGCTGGGCCTACTACGAAAGCTCACGCCCAAGGCTTTTTCCCCTTCCAAACGCTTAACGGAACCTGGCACGTGGGCGTGACGCAAGTAAACTGCGACACCGGAACAGCCATGGGCCCAACATTTCCGTCGTATCTTTCTTTCTTCGGCAATGGAACCATGGCCGAGAACACCAGCAACCCCGGCTTCGCCGTCGGACAGCGCGCACCGGGTATGGGCGTATGGCATCTTTCGGGGCGCAACACATATTACGCAAAGAGCGTGGCGTTCATCATGTTTGCGACCCCAGGAGCGGGAATGGTTCCTCCGTTTTCAGCCGGCACGCAAACCATTACGCAAACCATTACATTCGCGCATGGCCCTGACGACTTTACCGCCAATGCTGCGATTGAATTCGCAGACACCACGGGTGCGGTGTACCGGCAAGGATGTGCCGTGGCCACTGGCAAACGGTTCAAATAGCCCTGCAACAGCTTCAATGATTCCGCTATACAAACGTAAGCGGTGGGCTGGGGGGCCACCGCTTATGTTTTGCTTACTTGTGCGAATTTTTCAAAATAAAAATGATGGTGGTTCCGGCAACCGGGATTGAAGCCCGCGTGGCACGTCGGACAGTGCGATCCACTTTGCAGATATTCGTTGATCGTAAGCTCGGCTCCGCAGGCGCCGCAGAGTAGAGCCTTGCTGTCCCATTGCGCGCGGGGCCATACGGAAATCTCGTGGTCTGCCAATTCAATGTGGCAATCTTTGCAGGCATAGTAAACGTCGCAGCAATTCATTTTGATGGCGATGATGTCGAGCGCGCTGTGGTAGTGACGGCAGCGCGTTTGCGGATCGAGATCGAGGCCGCGGACTTCCGGAAGTTTGGGCATAGCGGGTTCCGAGGGATCAACCAATCGTCAGCAACTCTTCGTAAAATCCGCCAATCTGGCGGGCACGATCTACAAAGTGGATTTCCAGGATCCAGTGGCGAATGTTTCCGTCAGCATCGCGGTCGCGCATGCGGTTGTGATTGTCGGGATGAACGTATAGCGTGACCTTGTCGCCGGGAATGCGCTCGTGGGGAAACTGGCCGACGAGATGTCCGGCGATGGGGCCTCCGTACTCCCAGCCATTTTTCCCGGCCAGTTGTTCGGCGTAGTGATAGAGCTGGGCCCCGGTGATGTCAGGATGTTGCTGGAAATATTTTTTGCCGTCAATGAATCCGTGCGCGATGTCGCGGCGTAATTTTTGCTTTACGGGATCGTTGCCAATGACGAAGGTGCGGCCGAAGTCGGCTTCCCACGCTTCAAATACCGGACCGAGATCGAGGAAGACGATATCGTCGTCGGCGACTTTCAGGTCGGGAGGATTTTCGTCATAAGGAGCAAGTGTGTTACGTCCGGCGCGGACAATACGTTTGTGCCAGTACTGTTTGGCGCTGAACATTTCTTCTGCGAGGGCGTAGATGTTTTCGTTGATCTCGGTTTCAAGCGCGCTTGCGCGGATGAGGCCCTGCCGTTCGATTTCAGCGAATAACTCCCCGGCCTTTTGTTGGGCTTCGAGTAGTGCGGCGGCGCGGGTTTTTTCGGAGAGTTCCATCCCCAGAAGGTTACAACATCCGACGGTGCAGATTAGCCGGTTATTGCTTCATGTAAGCCAACGTGTATTTGGGCCTCAGTTTACGGACTTTAACCGTTAGTTTGCGGCTAGAGATTGTATCTCTGAACCAGCTAGTAGAAAGGCTCCGACGCCGTACACATAGCTGGAAGTGGGCTTAAAATCGCCGGGGGCAGCGCCTATAGGTTGAATGCATCCGAGGCGCCCGTCTTTGTAAATTTTCGACAATAAGCCGGCCCATCCTCGTTGAACCACGGGAAGATACATTTGGCGATCAAGAACGCCATGATGAATTCCCCAGGCAAAGGCATATACAAAGAATCCCGAGCCTGAGGCTTCGGGCAGCGGGTAAGCGTCGGCATCGAGGAGTCCGGGCCGCCATAGGCCGTCTTTTCCCTGAAGCGATGCGGCCTTTTCGGCCATCTGGCGAAACTGCTCGAGATATTTTTGACGGGATGGATAATCTTCCGGCATCGCTTCGAGCACGCGGGCCAGGCCGGCCATGACCCATCCATTGCCGCGAGACCAGAAAATCTTTTTGCCGTTGGCTTCGTGCTTGTCGAGGAAGCTGGCGTCGCGGGTGTAGAGATGTTCCTGCGGATCGTAAAGAAGATTGGAAGTGATCCACCACTCGTGGTCCATGTAGTTGAGGTACGATTTTTCGCCGGTTGCTTTTGAAAGTCTGGCCCAGGCTGGAGGGGCCATGAAGAGAGCATCGCACCACCACCAGACAGGTTTTGCGGGATCATCCCGCGTTTTCATCAGATGATCAAATTGATTTTGTAGGGGCGCGATCATGCGCGGATCGTGGTGAGTTGCGTAGAGCTCCAGGTACGTTTGGCCGATGGCTTGATCGTCCGCGTGGGCCAGTCGGGGGCCGAGCTTCCACTGAAATTTTTCGCCCATCGCCAGCATTGCTTTTTCGTAGTGGGCATCGGGGAGTGATTTCGAAGCGGCCATGTATCCCGCATAGAGGGCAGCGAAAGTCCAGTCCTGATCGAAATGGGATTGCGAGCGCTTCAATTCCCAGTTCCCGACTTTTCGCATGGCCCTGGAGATATCTTTGCGCTTGAGCGCCGGAGAGAGATGGGCCAGCGCAGGCGCGCTGTCGAGCGCATCGCCTACCGCCGGGTTGATTTTTGGCGCTGGGGCCTTTTGTCCCTGAAGGGGAAAAACAAGCATGAGACAAACGGCAAACAGAATCGCAACCGAAGATAGTTTTTTCATGGGGTCTTCTCACCACCCGGTACGTTGAAAGAATAAATCATAAAACGGGGGTCTAAGAATAGAATGAACTGCTTTGCGCGAGGCGCTACGCATTGAACGGACATCCACGAAGGTATTTGCTCTCGATTGTGAGAATGGACATGGCAAAGTCATGCAAGCACATTTCATCCGTAGTCGGCCCTGTTTTCCTGCTGGCCATTTGCTTTCTCTTTATGGCCACTGGTTCCGCGCAGTCATTGCCCTGGTCGCAGCGGCTGGCAAACTCCACCATGCAGCGCTGGCCTGATGGCCGCTACGTTGCGCCCGATGCGCATTGGGAATGGAACTATGAGTTGAGCGTCGTACTGAATGGCATGAATGCGCTTTGGTACAACACCGCGGACCGCCGGTATTACCAGTATCTGAAAGACTCGGTTGATCAATTCGTGCAACCCGATGGGTCCATTTCCACCTATGATCCGCAGAAAAACTCGCTCGACAACATCGCGATGGGCCGTGATGTTTTATTGCTTTACCGCATAACGCGCGAGGAAAAGTATTACAAGGCGGCCAAGCTTCTTCGCAAGCAGCTCTCCACGCAGCCGCGGACGCCATCGGGAGGATTCTGGCACAACCAGAACAGTCCTAATCAAATGTGGCTCGACGGGCTGTACATGGCGGAGCCTTTTTATGCGGAGTACGCAGCGACATTTCAGGAGCCGCAGGACTTTGCCGACATTACGAAACAATTCACGCTGATCGAGAACCATACCCGCGACGCGAAGAGTGGACTTCTTTATCATGCGTGGGACGAGTCAAAGAAAGAAACGTGGGCCAATAAAGTGACGGGAGCGTCTCCGAGTTTTTGGGGGCGAAGCATCGGCTGGTACATGATGGCGCTGGTGGATACGCTGCCTTATTACAGGCAGGATGATCCGGGACGCGCGCAGTTGCTGGCGATTCTGGAACGCACCGCCCGCGGCGTGGCGCGCGCGCAAGACGAGAAGACGGGGCTTTGGTACCAGGTGCTCGATAAACCAGAAGCAAAAGGAAATTATTTCGAGTCATCCGCTTCCTCCATGTTTGCTTATGCTTTTGCGAAAGGGGTGCGCCTGGGGTACCTGCCGCCGAGTTATTCGAAGAACGCGGATCGTGCCTGGCAGGGAATTCTTTCGCACTTTGTCGAAGTGGACACGAATGGAGCAGTGACGATCACAAAAACCGTGAAAGGACTGGGACTGGGTGGCGCGCACGATGGAAGCTACTCTTATTATGTGAGCGTCCCGGTGATGAGCAATGACCCTAAGGGAGTAGGCGCATTTCTTCTGGCGGCTTCTGAAATGGACATTGCGCATACGGCCACTCTGGGGCGCGGCGACAAAGTGGCCCTCGATGCCTGGTTCAATAGCCAGCAGCGAGAAAATGCCGCGGCCGAGATGGAATCTTTTCATTACAAGTGGGACGACCTTAGCGACAGCGGACTCTCACTCTTCGGCCACATTTTTCACAGTTATGGGATAGGCACGGAAACTCTGGATAGCGCGCCCACGCTTGAGAAATTGAAAGGCTCGCAGTTTTACATTATTGTTTCGCCCGATATTCCGGCCAGGAACCCGAATCCGCATTACGTGCTGCGACAAGACGCAGAACAGGTGGCGCAGTGGGTGAAGCTAGGCGGAGTGCTGGTGTTGATGGAGAACGATCCCGCGAACGCCGACCTTGAGCACCTGAACCTGCTTGCGGACCGATTCGGCATTCATTTCAATTCCGCTCTTAGCCATCATGTCGTGGGCGATCAAATTGCTTCAGGGACGATTCAGGTGAGCGGCGGAGGAGCGCTTTTTCACGATTCGCACACCTTTTACATGAAAGACACCTGCACGATATCCGTAAAAAAACCGGCTGTCCCTGTTTTGCAGGATAAAGGGGACATTCTGATGGCAACTGCGAAGTATGGGAAGGGAACGGTGTTTGCCGTCGTGGACCCGTGGCTATATAACGAGTACACCGGCGGGCGGCATCTTCCGACCCGATACGACAATTACGCGGGAGGGAAGGAACTGGTGCGTTGGTTACTGCAACAAGTCCCCGGCCAGTCGCACGCTCCACGAGTCAATTGATGCCGATTTTCAAAAATTAGGAGAAAAATATGAAGCTGGTGTTGGTTTTGGTTGCTGCGATGGTGGTCCCGACGCTGGGACAGACTTCAAAGACTTCCAGCAAGGTGGAAATATTTACTTCGCAAAACATTCAGGCGCAGCTTGCGGAGTTGCTGGCGAAATCCAAGAGCAGTCCACACCCGACTCCCAACGTGAAACTGGGAGAATATAACACGCATTTTCTGCGACTGGTGGCCTTGACCGCCGATGGCGGGGCCGAGGTGCATCCTCATTATGACGACGTCATTGTCGTGATCGGCGGATCGGCCACGCTGGTGACCGGAGGCGCGGTCGTCAATCCTCACACTGGAAACGATGGCGAAATACAAGGTCCTTCGATCCAGGGCGGAACATCGCACAAAATTTCTCACGGAGACGTGGCGCACATTCCTGCGGGAACCCCGCATCAGTTGCTGACCGGAGCAAACGGAGAATTCACAGCGTTTGTGGTGAAGGTGAAGGAGTAACGTTTTATTTTTTAACGGCGCGGATATTTCTGTAGCGCAAGAGCCGAATCTAAGGAGTAGAATATCGTTTTTCTTAAGCCTTAAGGCCAAAGGAGCGCTCCATGCGAGCTAGCACCCGCCGCAATTTCTTAAAGTCATCCGCAATCGCCACAGCTTCACTTGCGGCCTTTAACGGCAAGTTCCTCTGGGCGGCGCCTGCGGGAGGCGTGCAGGCCTGGACCACTTCCAAGAGCAAGAAATTTGAGAAGACCGCAGTGCCGCAGTGGCGCGCGACGACGTCCAACGGCTCGGCCGCCATTCAACTGGATCCCACAAAACGCTACCAGAAGATCCTGGGATTCGGCGCTGCGTTCACAGACGCGTCGTGCTACCTGTTCAGCAAACTGAACGAGCAGGAACGACGCGCCTTGCTCACGGAATTCTTCGGGCCATCGGGCCTTCGCATGTCGGTCTGCCGCACTTGCATTGGAGCCAGCGACTACTCCACCAGCGCTTACACGTTTGACGAGAGCCCGGACCCCGATCCGGAGTTGAAGAAGTTCAGCATTGAGCATGACCAGGCATACATCCTTCCCACGCTGCGCGCGGCGCGGGAAATTAATCCGGAGCTATTTCTGTTCTCATCTCCGTGGACCCCTCCGGGCTGGATGAAGGCGGGCAATTCAATGCTGGGCGGGTCCATGCGCAAAGAATACTTTGCCCCTTACGCTGAATATTTTGTGAAGTTCCTTCAGGGATATTCCGACGGCGGGGTAAAAATCAACGCCGTTACCGTGCAGAACGAAGTAGACACCGACCAGAACGGACGAATGCCGGCCGCGCTGTGGGGCCAGGAATATGAAATCGAATTTGTGAAAAGCCATCTGGGGCCTGCGCTCGAAAAGGCATCGCCCGACACCAAGATTTGGATTCTCGACCATAACTACAACCTTTGGGGACGGGCCGAGGATGAATTGAGTGATCCAGATTTAAATAAGTATGTGGATGGCGTGGCCTGGCATGGTTATTTTGGTGACGTCAGCAGCATGACTCGGGTGCATGAGGCTTTTCCCGCGAAAAACGCTTACTGGACTGAAGGCGGCCCAGACTACACGAGTCCGGATTACCTGACTGACTGGGCGAAATGGGGCCATACCTATAATGAAGTCTTGCGCAATTGGGCGCGATGCATAGTTGGATGGAACCTGATTCTTGATGAAAATGGAAAGCCCGATATTGGACCATTTTCCTGCGGCGGGGTGGTCACGGTGAACTCAAAGACGCACGCGTTTACGCGAAGTGGACAATACTGGGCCTTCGCGCATTATTCCAAAATGATTGAGCGCGGCGCGCAGGTCATCGGCTCACACGGAGAGTTGAAAGACATTTCGCACGTTGCGTTTGAGAATCCAGACGGTCGCCGCATTCTGGTGGTCACAAATCAGGGCAGAGAACAGAAAATTTCCTGCCAGGCGGGGAATCAAGCCCTGGATTTGACGCTGGAGCCCAATTCGATCACCACGCTCATACTGTAAAACAGCGGCGCACTCTGGAATCAGCGCCCCTGTCTTAGCGTCACTGGGAAGTGGCCGGGACGCCCATTTTCTGGCGCACCATTTGCCATTCCTGGCGCACTTGAGGTTCATGGGACAATTCAGCGGCCCGTCGCAACGATTTTTCCGATCCCGGCAAATCGTTTAGCTTGAATAAACATTCTCCCAGCCCCGCCCAGGCAAACCAGTCTTGCGGATAGTCGCGAATTGCCTGGTTAAAAATCGGGATGGCTTCATCGCACCGGCCTTCTTCGTCCATGCTGAGAGCCACTTGCACATGCGCGCGTGTCAGGTCCAAGGCAATAGGCGCATTGTTTGGCGCGATTTGGTGGGCCACGGTAAAGACAGTCAGATCATCCTTCCACATGCCTTCCTGCTTTATGGTGAATATGCTGAATACCACCATAAGCACTCCCGCAGTGACGAGGAGAGCCATACGGCCCGCGTTCATAAGGCGCCATCCGGCCGCCAGCAACAGCATCAGCCCGCACAAGGGAAGATAGGTATAACGGCCATGAAGAAAGTCACCAGGATTCAGTGCATTCAGGTTTAACGCCAGCAGGATAGGAAAGACCAGTAAAAGTACGCCCAGCACCAACGCCTGACGTATGCGTTTCGCGTCATCGGGCGGAATGGCAACATCTCGCCGTGCTTTTCTCCACGCCCAGACGAAGAAGTATGCGAGAAACGCTATTACGCAACATATTTCCCACAGCGGCAACATAACGCCGTGGACAGAAAAAGTGGTCGCCAGCGCGGGGTCGGCGAAGGCGTGGGAGCTTACCGGCCAGAACAGGACCTTTACATAGAACCACAGTATGCCGGGCCATGAGAGCAACTGAGTTTTCCAGCTCAAATGCTGCGTTACGCCGCCGAATTTTCCGCCAAGGGCGTTCAGCCGGAATAACAGATAAATGGCCGCGATCGTTATGAAGGGCCAGCTCACGCGGAAGGCCAGGGCAAAGCGCGTCAGGAAACCTGCTTTGTAGGTTTCTCCAATTTTCTCTGCCGGGCGCGTTTCACGCGGGAATATGAGCGCGAAGACAAAAATTACGAGCGGCAACAGGATAGCGGTTTCCTTAATAAACAGTGCAGCCAGGCAGCAAGCTGTTGAACCGATCAGCCACCATATTGCTCCCGGCGCGGAGCGCGCATCAACGGCGCGGGACTTTTTCTTGGATTTTTCCAATGAATGCCGCATGGCATCCTCGGAACGTTCTGTATATATGAGGTACAAAAGGAGGCAGATGAGTATGGCCGACGTCATCAGTGGATCAGGCACTGTAATCCAGGCAACCGATTCTACTTGCGCAGGATGTACGGCAAATAGACCTCCGGCGATCAGCGCGGCAACGCGATCATGGAAAAGTTTGTAAACAAGAACGGCCAGAAAAAATGCGGCCAATGCATGTTTCGCGATACTCAGTAGATGCCATCCCCAGGACGACATTCCATTGAAGATAAAGTTAACCCTGAGCCACAGGGCAAAAAGCGGCCGGTAGAAACTCGCGGGACCGCCGGAAACCTGGGCCCACACATAGTTGGTGAAGTAGTCCCAGATATGACCGGAGTTTTGTATCCGAGGATCGTTAACAAAATGGTGGTCGTCCAGAATGAACTGGAAATTCAACGCGGGGCTGTAAATCGCAAAAATGCCGATCACCACGGTGGCAGTTAGAGCGTAAAAAATCCACGGCGAGAACAGTCCGTCCGTCTTTTGTACTAACGAGGGAGATCTCTTTCGAAACTGTTGAGGCATTTTCAGTTCATATTATAGCTATGACTAAAAGCACAAAAGTTGTCTCGCGGTTTGTATGGACATTGCGTTTTGGCCTGCGGATCCGATAGAGGACAAAATGGAAATTCAGAGTCGTGTAGCGTGCTTTCGTGCCACATTGGGTCTAATCAAGTAAAATTCTCGTCGTGCGAACCCACCTGAGAGTTGTGTTATGTCTTCTGATTGTCGCGACACTTGCGACTGCTCAGCAAATCACCCTGCCTTTGTGGCCTAACGGCACGCCGGAATCCCATGGAATGAATGTTCCGGACAAAGAATTTACAGGGCAGTCGGACCGGATGGTCGGCGGCAGGAAGTTTACTTATGTGAAAGATGTCAGCAAGCCCACGCTGACTGTTTATCGGCCCGCCGCAAAAAATTCCGGCGCCGCTGTTCTCGTTTTCCCCGGCGGAGCCTACCAGCGGCTTGCTTATGACCTTGAAGGCAGCGAGGTGTGCGACTGGTTAAATTCCATTGGAATGACGTGTGTGCTGGTGAAATATCGCGTGCCATTCGATCATCATTTTCCGGAGCAGGTGGAAGATTTGGAAGATGCGCAGCAGGCGATGCGGATCACACGCTCCCATGCTGCGGAGTGGCATATTGATCCGCAACGGATTGGCGCACTCGGCTTTTCTGCCGGTGCGCACCTTTCGGTTATCCTGGGCAACCATCCGGACTTTATACGTAAGGGTGCGCCGGATTCGCCGGAGAGCAAAATTGATGCGCGTCCAAGTTTTGTCGTAATTATCTATCCCGGCTATTTACGGGATGCGCAGGATTTGACCAAAGTGGACCCCGCTATTGGCGTTTCCTCTAGCACTCCCCCAAGCTTTTTGGTGCAGACAGAAGACGATCCAGTGCATATGGAAAATTCTCTTCTATACTTCAAGGCGTTGAAGGACGCCAAGGTTGAGGCGGAGCTGCACATTTTCGCCCAGGGTGGTCACGGGTATGGAATGCGTCCGACTGAGCTACCCGTTTCCCACTGGCCTACGCTGGCGGAGACGTGGTTTCATACGATTCATGTCTTGGACAATCCAGCAATGAAGCAATAGAAGGAAGATATGTCTAGTATTTACAATGAGATAACTTTGGTAGCCAAGTGCTGGCGATTTTGTAACGATTCCCTCGACCAATTCACTATATTAACAAGATAAAGAGGAATGGATCACACGGACGCAACTCGCTTGATGGCGACTGAGCAATATCTGCTCAATGAGCTTGCGCCGGACGTGCGCGATGAGTTCGAGGAGCACCTGTTCGGCTGCACTCAGTGCGCGCTGGATTTGAGGTCGGGTGCCGCATTCGTGCAGCAGGTAAAGATCGTTTTGCCGGAGTTTGAGAGCCACGCAACTTCAGTGGCGGGTGCATCTGCTCCACGCCGGCAAAGCAAACCGTTCGGATGGATGCTTCCCGCTTTTTCCATGGCGACGGCTCTATTGCTGATCGTGCTTGGCTACCAGAATTTTGTGACCACGCCCAAGTTGCAGCGCGAAGCTGCGCTTGCCAATGTGCCGCAGGTCCTGCCCTCGGTTTCGTTGGTCAGCGCGCGGGATACCAGCGTTCCCGAAATTACCGCGCAGCACAACGGGGCTGCTTTGGTGTTTCTCGACATTCCCGGTGAACATCTTTTTCCTTCTTACGTGGCGGAATTGCATGATCCGGAAGGCAGGCTGCGGTGGTCTCTTCCTATCGCCGGCGCAGCGGCGAAAGATACGGTTAGTATTCAGATACCCTCTTCCCCTAGCGGCTCTGGTCTCTATACACTCGTTCTGTCTGGTATTGAGACGAACCCCGAAAGACGAACCGAAATCCGGCAGTACAAATTTCAACTGAAATACGAAAATTAATTGGAGATTGCGATGGAATCG
>Ga0134126_10010852_pt1 | contig 11463 bp, 16 predicted proteins | sample KB31752_FD_96881 | JGI IMG/M metagenome (GOLD analysis project Ga0134126, IMG submission 96881) | Terrestrial soil microbial communities with excess Nitrogen fertilizer from Kellogg Biological Station, Michigan, USA - KB3-175-2 | ecosystem: Environmental > Terrestrial > Soil > Unclassified ... | reverse complement strand
GACTTCCTCACGCGTGCCATCGATCCCGATCAGAAATGGGTTTCCCCACTTTGATGGACGACCTATATAAACGTCGTAAGGCAATCGTTTACAGTGGACTGGATTCATTCCAGTACAATCGTTTTAAAATTTGTCATATGGCTAAAGACTCGCTTGCCGTGGTTCATTGCTGTCTTAGACATATTCTTTGTACCCTTGTTCTCAGCCTGCACGTCAAAGATACAAATGGCTTGATCTGCATACTCAGCCATCTGAGTGTTACGAATAGGACCAGCAGCTTTCCCATGCGTGTCCCAATCAGCTGGAAACATCTTCACTGGGATACCACGAAGCGTTGCCCAATCTTTTCCAAGCGTATCTACGCCTGCTGCTCCACCGCAAACAACCTCAGTGATGGTAAACCCAGAAGCTGCTACAGCCTCTTCAATTACTTTTGGGTCTGTGATGGTTCGGCTACCAGCGATTATTGTACGCATAGATGATTTGTTGCCTGATTGCAAGTCGGGCAAACCCCATTATCCCTTAACAAACTTGTATACAGCTCAGCTGTTTTTCTGTAATCCAGTTCTGATTGTTCTAAATCTGAAGCAGTGAGTACGACCTGATTCATCTTATTGATAAGTCGCTCACCCACATCAACCTTCGTTTTAACAACGCTAACCTTTTCTGCTACTCTATTTATACCAGATAGATCAACAGTATTCAAGACTTCATTTAGTTTGTTTTCTCGCAAGAATGTATGCTTAAAGCTTACAACCTTGCCTAAAAGTAAACTGATAGCCTTAATCTTATCTACCTTGGCTGGCAATTTTTCGATCCTGGTCAAATCTAAAGGTCCCAGAATGTCAGTTTTCTGGCGTTCCCGTGTCCAACTATCCTTTAGGACTTTTACGCGTTCTAGGAGCGATCGGATCTGTTCTACACGCTCTTGGGAGCGCGTTAAGGAGGTTAACCTGCTCTCAAGAGCACTAATCGTCTCAGAAAGTGCTTCTAGGGAGTTATACTTATCTACTTGGGCCTTAAGTTCTATGACTTCCAGGTCCTTTACATCCTTTTCAGCTGTAATTCTACGCTTGTCTTTGTTCAGCTCACGGATCGCATGGTCAAGGTATGTCGCCCCGGACAATTTACCTAGGACCTTCGCCCTATAACTCCCAGTTTGGGAAAGGAGAAAAAGAGCATCCATCTGACCAGCCAAATTCAAATTCAGCTTATCAGTGGTATCGATTTGAACCTCATGGATTTTAAGGGCTTGCTGAACTTGTTCGGGGGTAGTGGTACCAAAAGACTCAAAAACTTGTTCCGGGGAACCAGGAAGACGGAGGGTATACTTATTGACCTTATCGCCCTTTTCACGAACTACGACAATGCCTGTGCTCGTTTCAAGAGTAATCCTACAAAACTTGGAACCAAAGCGGACCCAAGATTTATCCCACTGATTATACAAGACCAATGAGAGCGCTCGTGCTACACTGCTTTTACCTACGTTTGAAACACCAACCAAAATGTTCAGGTTAGGAGATAGGTTAAATTCTCCTCTTTCAAATCCTTGAAAGTTCTCCAGAACAATTTTTGTTAAATACATTATAGTAGTGGCAATGCACCTGTAATGACATCAACCAATTCTGCTGGACATGGACCAATCGCAACAGCTGTAAACGTTGGTTCCTTAAATTCTGTAAGTCCTGCATCCTTAATCAAAGCCTCTGGCAACTTTGCCTCGTAAGCCAATTTATGAATATTCATCAGCTCTTCTTCGCTATTTACCGAGACAGCGATCTTTCGCATATCTCCATGAAACCACTCTTGCCACCAATCTGGCCATTTGAAGCATTTTGAAGGATCAGAAAGATATGATCCCGTTTGCGCCGCCCAAGATGCTCGAAGAGAAGCATGAGCACCCTGGGCAATCATCTTGCCTTTACGCATGTTAAGATCCTTGCGTACGATGATCACTTGCTTAAGCATTACACTACTTTGTTAAAGAACTCAGCTGCTGTTTCACCATGCAAGCCAGTCTTTTCCAAGATCTTCGTGAAGTCTGTAAGATCTGGTTTCACTAGTTTGTATTCATTATTGGTTTCGCGAAGGTCGATGCGGAAAAGCTCACGATAGATCGTAAGAGCTCGATCCACTGGTTTATCTAAGTCCCAACCCTGCTTCCAAAGCTCAATGATGATCTTTTTCTTTGTGAGCATGCGATAGAAACCGTTCAATAGACGAGTGCGTGCTTTATAGGTGCTTTTTGGAGCATCTTTCATAACAAGCAAAATCTCTGTACGATTAATGTGGGCGAAACGATCTGGCCACACTTCCATCACTTTAGTAACCAATGTTTCTACGCCTGGAACCGCTTCTACATATTTTGTCTTAGCCATTTCTATCTCCTTAATTAGTCGTCGATATCGTGGAATCTGCTACCAATGGGACTTGAAAGCCCAGGGGTGGAGAATCCTGTAATCTGATTGAAGTCTTTACCCTTCACTGCTACCATTGCCTTCTTAAAATGATCATGAGTGATGATCAATTTATGAGCTGCGTCATATGACTTTTCATCAACTGCGAAGATGATAGCCATGTTGACAAGCTCTCGGATCTGAGCACCTGTTTTCTTTTTAGCCTCTTTAGCTACTTCTTCAATGTAATCAACATCATCGCCAAGTAAACCATTGCTGAAGACCTTGATCATACGTACGCGTTCAGCCAACGCAGGAAGTGGGAAGTCAATGACCTTATCAAAGCGACCTGGACGAGCAACCAAGGCTTTTTCCAACACCTCTTTGTTGTTTGTACTACCGATCACGATGATATCAGTGTTCTCTTCAACACCATCGAGCTGGTTAAGCATCTCGCCTAAGAGCATTGGGTTGTGATTCGATTCACGTGACCCACCGAACAAGTCAATATCCTCTAAGAATAGGATAGAGGGTGCAAGATCGCGAGCCAATGAAACGATCTGAGCCACGCGTTTTGGACTCTCGAGGTTCTTTGAAGTAACCCAGATGAATGTCCAATCTACTGTGTTACAAAGAATCTTCGCAAGCACTGTTTTACCTGTGCCTGGTTCACCAGCCAAGATGAGACCACGTTTAACCTGGAGGCCGTTCTTTTTATAAATCTCACGGTACTCAATCAGGTTCTTGAGGTTCATTTGAATCTCTTCTTTGATGCGGTCAGAAAGAATAAGATCATCCCAGCCAAGCTTACGATTGAATTTCACAAAGTTACAATTAGGGTCAATCTTTTGCCCACGGAGGAAGTTGTGCTCCTCAGCGTATTTCAAAAGATCAGTGATGAGTGAATTACAATCGGGTGTTGCATCCTTCAAGCTTGCAAACCTAAAGAGGAAGGAATCAGGGTATGAATCTTCCAGATGCACGATGTACTTTGAGTTTTCACCAACAATGAAGTAATCACCATAATCAAGACGATCCACATTCTTATCAGGGGCAATCTCGATCGCGCTATAAGACGCAGCGTAATCACCATCAGACTCAACCGCAGCAATACGCTCAATCTTCAATCCTTTGCTTTCAAGAAACTCAGGGAAGACGTATCGTAATACTAGGGAAGCGGCTAATGAGCATTTATGGTTGGAGTATACAACCTCATGGATTGAATCTGCACCTAAGAATGCACAAGTAATCTTGGCTTTGTAATCATTGTTCCAACGTGCTTCCTTTAGGACATCAACGTAATCTCGTGCGCTGAGATTAGGCATCATCATTGGAGGAATCCCATCAAAGCGTGACTCGTAAAATCTCTGATCTGGATCTTTGGGTTGTTTTGGCATATCTTCTCCTTAAGCTAATTCGTGATTGTAAGGCTTAATGATCTTTTCGTATCGTGCTTCTTTATCAGCCGCCGAAACGAACAGCCAACGAGAGTCACCTACAGCAAACTTCGAATTCATTTCCCACATAACCTGAACTGGGTTATTTGTCATGATACCTACTGCTTGAGCAAATGAGTCAGTACCAATCATACTACCATTAATTATGATATGCGCTCCGCTTGACACCTGGAAGTGAGCAGCTTGATGCACATGTCCGAACACGAACACTTCGAATGGTTTACCACCATTCTTAACCTGATCAGCATTTGTACGTAGAACCTGTTTATCAATGCTCTCTGTATTGATGCTCTTGCCTGGATTGCCTGTGTTAAATACTGTGTCACCATGAGACATGAAAAGCCTGTGTCCTTGGACCACAACGTCTGCGTATGGGGTTTTAGGAACCACGATTGAAACCTTAGGATCATTCTAGAAGCGTTTGGCCAACGAGTAGAAGATGATGTTTTCATAGGAGTCATACTTCTGAGACATCGCACGATCCTTAGAGGCTTTGTGCATCATTCGGCCATGGTTTCCTGGTTGGCACACTACACGAACCTTAGGATAGAAGGCTTTCAGATGATTAAAAGCTTGAATGAAGTAGCTCAATGCTCCATTGACCTGATGAGTAATCACATCATAATCTGGACCTTCCTGATTATGGATGATACCGCCGATCAAATCTCCGCCTAAGAGCAATACGATCTCTTGGTGAAGGTGACGAAGTTCCATCTTGTATGTTTGAAGCTGTTCCATAATAAAGCCGAAACGACGAGCGCCAATCTCCCAGTTGAATTCATTCTTTCCACCGAGCTCTTCAGCATCAACGTTAGTACCGAAGTGAAGATCAGTAAGAGCAACGACAACTGAGCGGGGTGTTGTATCATGAAGCGTGGGTTTAGCAATGGCTTTAAGATACTCTTTGGTCGCTTTTTCATTAAGGATAACTGGTTCAACCTTCAGTTTGTCCAAAGTCTTAACTAAGGAATCTGAAAGCTGCTCTGCGAACGCATCCCATGTTCCGTACTGCTTTTCCAGCTTGGAGATATAGGCTTTGCGGTTCTTATTGATCTGAATATCTTTGAGGTCTTTATCTGCTGGGGGAAAGTAAGCGTTGACGAGCGTCTGGTATCCGCCAACCTTCTGCAATTGCCATGGTGTAAGACCACTTAATTCTAAGAATTTTGCTTTAGGAAGTTGACTTGGTTCTACACCAAGTTTTTCTGAAATCTTCTCAATCTGTTTTACAATATCTTTGACTAATTTGCTATCGGGCATTTGTATCTCCTTGATTCGGACTCCAAACAGTCCATGTATTATTGTACCCTACTTCCTGCATAACGTCAAGCAAAATCTTCTCTGTTTCTTCCCACGGTACTCCAAATAATCCCGCGTTGAATTTACACGAATGAATCTCTTGACCTTCCACAATGAAGCAACTCAATTTATTGGTCGCTCCAAGGATATCAAGTAACGCAAGACGTGTGTTCTTTAAAATCTCTTCTTTTGGATCACGCAACTGACCATAATTGCTGGACGTCACTAAGCAACCAACCCTGTACTCATTCTCTATATTGAGTACAAAGGCTTGGCCTACCTGAAAATCAGGCAAGCTACAAATAACCCTATACTGTTCATAGGATTCTGGGAATCGTTCATGGAATTGTTTGGCTATTCCCGATCCCCAGATACCTTGCGCATTGCATGCATGAACAAGTACTGAGCCTTTTGGCGCGTCGAACAAACTACCTGTTTTGTAAACGATGGGCATTAGATCTTTTTAAGAGCCAATACTGCATCCCAAATCTCTTTCTGTGTCTTCTCATCCGTCTTAAGCGCTTCTTCAAACTTTTCACGACCTACCGCTTTTAGCGTTCCAAAGCTATATGTCGCACCAGCTTGCTTAATAATCTCACGACTTAATGCAACATCGACCAATTCTTTGAATCGATCGATACCAGTCAAATAACGGAGCTCAAATTGAGCCTCACACATTGGACGACCAACCTTATTTTTAACAACTTTAACATTTACCATATGTCCAAGAATCTCACCAGACGCTGCATCTTCCCCATCACCCTTTTTAGCCTTAATTTCTGTTCCACCAAGCTTTCGAACAGCTAAACGAATGCTTGAATAGAACTTTAAAGCTCTACCACCAGGTGTATTTTCTTTCGGTCCATACATACTCATTGTATCACGGAGTTGATTGATAAAGATCAAGACAGTCTTAGTTTTGGCTGCTTCTTTAACTAGCAAACGAATAGCAGGTCCAAGCATACGAGCCTGAAGCGCCATCGTTTGATCGCCAATCTCTCCATCAATTTCTGCTTGAGGAACCAACGCAGCTACAGAATCCACAACGATCATGTCGAATAGATTTGAATTCACCATGTCCCGGACGATACGAAGGGCTTGTTCTCCGCCATCAGGTTGATTGAACACAAGGTTATCGACATCTACGCCGAGACGAGCAGCCCAATCTAAGGAGAGAGAATTTTCGACATCGATAAAAGCCGCTGTTCCGCCGGCTTTCTGACAAGACGCAATACCCAACAGCGTTAAGGTTGTTTTACCACCCGATTCAGGTCCAAAGATCTCAATAACTCGGCTTCTAGGATAACCACCTGCTCCTAGCGCGTCATCGATTGAATAAGATCCTGATGGGATAACCTCAATTTTAGGACGATCATCCATGTCCTTAATTCGAGACACTACTGTCTCGTGAGTCTTGCTTAGTTTGTCTAGAAACGACTTAAGCTCTTTTACGTCAGTCATTTAAATTCTCCTTATTAGAATGGAAAGTCGCTCTTCTTACCTGCTGTTGCTACGCCAGCTGGTTGTAACACTGGTTGAGCAACGACTGGAGCTGGAGCGGCAACTGGTGCTGCTGGAAATGAAACTGGAGCAGCTGCAAGCACTGGTTGTGAAACGGGAACTGGTTGCTGAACAGCAGCTGTTACAGGTCCTTTTGTGTTTGCTGCGGCGAGCCAACCTTGAAGCAATTGAAGATCGACTTCAGTCAATGCCATAAGCTTCGTGACATTCTGGAACTTCTCACCGGTATCTGCGTTCTCAGTGGTTTCCAATAAAACCTTTACATACTTACCTACCAATGCCTGTTCATTGAACGTATTAGGATCAATGGTATCAATATCAATGCCTAGAACAGTGAGGAACTTTCCTGCATTGCTCTTGCCTGTGATATTAGGAGGAGTGTTTCCCCAAACCCAACGTTTCGCGTGAGGAGGTTGAACCAATTCAAATCCCCAAGAGATATATTCTTTACCTGATTTTCTACCAACCTTATTAGCGATCTTTGCCAGTTTGGCCACATATAGATTATCTGGTAAATCTGGAAAGTCTGCTTTCGTCTGTTTCTTAAACAAGCCCATTGTAATTCTCCTTTGTGTTTTTAAAAGTTAAGCGACGCTGTACCACTACGTTTTACTCCACCACCTGAACCTTGCAAATTCAAGTCCATCTGAATAACTGTAATCTGACGTGATAGATTCGCATTTGCACTTACTAAATTGCTAGCAACCAACTGAAGACATTTGAGATACCAGGAAGCTTTAAGCAACGCAATATCGGCATGATGCAAAGCAAGTACCTGATCTGGCATCTTCAAACGAGCATGGATACTACGTTGTTCGGCCGACTTCTGTGCTTGAACAGATGCGTCAGTTGCGATCAATAGATCTTGTTGACGATCATGTGTATTCTGTACGATATCCTTATTGATCTCGTTCTCAGCAAGATTTTTCATCGCTTCCATAAGCAAGCCTGAAAGCTTATCCTTTGCTATTTGAATCTCAGCCAATTTATTGTTGACTGACACGAGTCCCTTGGTAAGAGGATCTTCATCAAGATATACTTGAATCTTTTTGACCTCTTCCAGGTTCGCTGACATCTTTTCTTCTGATAATGTCATCTTATACTCCTGTTGGTCCGAACACTGTTGCTTTGTCACGTTCTGTGAGCCATTTCACTTGAGCGAATACCTTATCACTCGCGGCAATAAGCTCTTCCGCAGAAGAAACTGCAAGCTCATCACTTTGTAGCTCAGTGGTAAACGTTCGCATTGAGCCATCATTTAATTTAACTGTCTCTGTAAAGCGTTTTGTTATCTTCATTTAGAATCACCTCTTAGTTGCCGAGATTCGGCTATCACCCTTTCTAATATATCACGTGTTACCTGTTTTTGCAAAGTATCTTTATCCAATCGCTGCAAAAAAGCCATAATCTTATCTACCGGACCACCGTTTAAAAGCAAATCCCTACAATACTTACTTACTGAGAAATTAAGCTGAGAGGCGTAGTTAGTCTCATCTACAACTGCGGCTGAATCAAGCAACATGGTGAAATCTTCCTGAAAGCTTACTTCACCCTCAACGATCTTCTTAGCTTCAGCGTAGGAAATACCTTCCATGTGCATGATAAGATTAGCTGCGTTACCACCAATACCTTCTCCAAAACAAAAATATGAGTCAGACTGCTCATATACTGTAAATGATGGGGTATTGACATTCGTGTGCATTGGGCAAGCACCACGAAGAATGCCATCTCCAATGTACCATAGCTTCACGCCATATGACTCAACTACTTCTTTGATTGTCTTTTTACTCATTGCCAAATTTCCAGCATAATATCTTCAACGCCGTCTGTATTCTCAAACGTGATGTTATTCTTTTTAAGATATTCACGCATCTTGTCATCTAAGATCTTTGCTTGTTCTTCAGTTTGCCATCGCCCTTCATTTTGATAATCATATTTTCGCTTTAAAAATAAGTTCCAATAATTGACACCATTCTTTTCAGCCTGGGCAACTATAGCTTTAGCAGCTGGAAGCAAATGAAGAGTACCATGATTAACCTCTTCATAAAATGGTGAAATAAGCAATGGGCAATCTGTTATCAATATATCAACCTTACCGTAAAAAGATGTTTCTTCTTCAACCTGGTGCCCGAACACTATAGTTTGATTTGTAAAGTGAAGATCGCGTTTCTCATACGCCCAAAGCTTAACCCATTCTCTAATAAGCTCTACGTTAAAATGGTGCGCCTTCATCTCTCCAAAGAGATTAGCGGCAAGTGTACTCTTACCAGAACCTGGTCCACCCCAAAGATTAATGACCGTTGTCTTTTTCATAGCGTTTAAGTGCCTTCTTAAGATAGGCTAAGGCTTTCTTACGACCTTCCCAGCCTTTAACCACGACTTTCTTCTTTTCCAAATCTTTATAGACCTTAAAGAAGTGCTCAATCTCATTCAATCGGTCTAAGGGAACATCCTTGAGTGTCTTGATATGACTGTAATGAGGATCGCGAACAGGTACAGCAAGCATCTTATAATCCTCTTCCCCACCGTCGATCATCTTAAGGATACCGAGGATACGAACCTCAATGATACAGCCTGTAAATGTTGGTTCACCCGTCAAAGCCATAACATCGGCTGGATCGCCATCAGCAGCCAATGAATTAGGAATGAATCCATATTCAGCTGGATACTGCGTAGACGTGAAAAGCATGCGGCTGAACCTAAACCCACCTGCTTTTGGGTCCCATTCAATCTTGTTTCTACTCTTTCGTGGGCATTCTACCATCATGTCGAATGTTGTTTTCATGGTGTTGTTTGAGCAGCTATAGGAGTAGGTGCTGGAGCTGTTCCACCAACCATAATCTCCTGAATCTGCATATACTTTCCTTGAATGTTTAATGTGGCCACCCCAGTTTCAGAATGGCGAGAGAGTACAAGTGCCAAACGTGCGAAACCTTGCTTACCGTTACGATCAAAGTCTTCCTGATTCTCGATCTTCCATGAGAAGACATAATCTACATCCTTCAATGGTTGACCAGAACGCTCAATGTCATATGCGTCGAAGTCCTTATCTGATTCTACGCCTTCTTTTGCACTGCTTGCCTTAACGTGAGTCAAGAGGATAAATGGTACTCGCTTATCCAAGGCTATGCTACAAATCTGTTGTGCAATGTATCCTTTCATTTGCCAATCCTGCATGACCTCTTTTGAGCTGGTTGTCATACGCCCAAAGTGGTCGACCACAACCAATCCTACGTTTTTACCCTCAGCCTTAAGCTTGTTGAGCCGATCATTGATAAGCTCTGGGGTACTGATCGCTGGAGGAACCTCATCAAAGTAGATCTTATTAAGGATCTGATGCTTTTTATCCTTAACAGATTGAATCCATAATTTCCAGCGAGACTCTTCCATCGCAGTCATCTTGTTATCTTTAATATGCTTCAGCGGGATAGACAATTCCATGGCTGCAAAGCGAGCGTAGAATAACTTATACGTACCTTCATTCGCGTGATAGTACGAGTAGATACCACGTTTTGCTGCATTGTAACAGATATTCATAGCCAATGCTGATTTGAAACCTTTAGGCGGTGCCATAATGATGGATACACTTGAATTTACAAGCCCACCGGTTATATCATCCATCGTGTTAAAGCCAATCTTCAATCCTTCATACTTACTTGGGTTGACCTTACGATCTTCGAACTCAAAATCAATCTCCTCAGAGAATTGATCAAGTTGACCACTGCGCAATACCTCTTGACGGAATTTCGATTCAATCCTAGCAAGATCATCTTTCAAACCTGTGATAGATTCATCAATCTTCTTCTCAGAAAACTTCTCAGCTGAGCGGCGAAGAGCAAATTCAAGCAAGTTCTGCTTGTGATAGGCTAAAATCTGATCATATAGGAAGTTTATATCTGTATCGAGTGGTTCGGCTTGAAGTTCGGTAAATAGAACAGCGATAGATTGTTGGAGGTCGGTAGAGAGGGTTGAGGATTTCTTTAATAACCCATCTAACTCATTCATAGATAGGCAAGTTCCGTAATTCTGGGTATACCAGATTGCAATGCTGTACAATTTCGCAGCTGTAGACCATTGGAATACCTCACCAGTGATCTTGCGTTGAGCTGCTACGGTTGCTGCTTCTGCATCTCTTAGGATGCGTGCTAAAAATTTCTTTTCGAGCTGCTGATCAATCATTACTTAGTCCTCATAGACGATCTTATACATACACTTGCAAAACCTATAGTTGCCTGAGTACTTACTCTTACGATGCTTCGTTTTAAAATAGCAGTGTATGATATTCAAAAAATTGAGTGGGTAGTACCAAATTGTTCCTAACCTTGAGCCTATCATTACTTATCCTTTTTACTTGTCAAATGCCATTGCTCGCAAAAGCATTTATATGGTCTTACGTAGACAAACTTCCCAGCGAGGAAGAGAGCCGCTTTTTTGGCTGCTTCCTCACTGGGATATGCCTTTTTCAACGTGTGATTCGTTACTGAGTTTGGCTTCATTATCTCAACTGCAACAGCTTGTTAGCCAGTCTATTCCTTATACCAGAAAACGTCTCATTAATCAAGAGTTTTCCGTCCACAAATACATCTTGAAGCGCTGTGTCATTATCAGCATCAGCGATCGTCAAACCATCAACATAAGCAAACGATCCATCCGCTGTTTCAACAACTCGCACCGCTCCTTTAGCGGACTTCTTTGTACCATTATCTGTAACTGGGTCTTTAAATATGGGAATCTCTTTGCCATCGATCACACAAGCGGTCGATTTCATAGCATACCCAAATGTATCGCGT
>Ga0134126_10010851_pt1 | contig 11463 bp, 9 predicted proteins | sample KB31752_FD_96881 | JGI IMG/M metagenome (GOLD analysis project Ga0134126, IMG submission 96881) | Terrestrial soil microbial communities with excess Nitrogen fertilizer from Kellogg Biological Station, Michigan, USA - KB3-175-2 | ecosystem: Environmental > Terrestrial > Soil > Unclassified ... | reverse complement strand
CGTCGCGCGAGAGCTCGGAGGTGATGCCCAGGCGATGCGCCACGGCGATGACGTTCTCGACGCCGGCGCGCTGCAGCACCTGCGCCGCCACCGTGTTCGACGACTGCGCCAGCGCGTCGCTCACCGTCATCTCGCCGCGATATTCCCCCTCGTAGTTGCGCGGCTGCCAGTTGCCGATGCGGATCGGCTGATCGGCGAAGCGGTCATAGGGCGTGACACCGTGCTCGAGCGCCGCCAGATAGACGAAGGGCTTGAAGGCCGAGCCCGGCTGGCGCAGCGCCTGGGTCGAGCGGTTGAACTGGCTCTCATTGTAGCTGCGCCCGCCAACCATGGCGCGCACTGCGCCATCGGTCGACATCGAGATGAGCGCCGCCTGTTCGACATCGGCCCTCTCGCCGCTACGGAGCGTGTTGGCGATCGCCGCCTCGGCCGCGTCCTGGAGGCGCGGCTCGAGCGTGGTCGTGATGACGAGGTCGCGCCCGGCGCTGTCGGGCCCGACATAGCCGCTGCTCTGGTCATAGATCCAGTCGGCGAAATAGCGGCTGCCCGGCTTCATCCGCGCCGCGAGGGCAAGCTGGAATTTCTGCTTGGTGGCGGCGGCGGCCTGCACCTCGGTGATGAACCCGGCGGCCACCATGTTGCGCAGCACCTGGTTGGTGCGCTGCGCCGCGCGCGCGCTGTCGCGCGCCGGGCTGAAGCGCGTCGGCGCCTTGAGCAATCCGGCGATCACTGCCGCCTCGTAGAGCGTCACGTCGCGCGCCGATTTGTCGAAATAGCGGTGCGCCGCGGCGTCGACGCCATAGGTGCCGGCGCCGAGATAGACCCGGTTGAGATAGATCTCGAGCAACTGCTCCTTGGTGAATTTATGCTCGAGCCAGACCGCCAGCAGCGCCTCCTGCACCTTGCGCGTCAGCGTTCGGTCGGGCGCCAGGAACAGGTTCTTGGCGAGCTGCTGGGTGATCGTGCTGCCGCCCTGGACGATATGCCCGGCGCGGTAATTGGCGTAGGCGGCACGGACGAGGCCGATCGGATCGATGCCGAAATGGTGGTAGAAGCGGCGGTCCTCGGTGGCGATCACCGCCGCCGGCAGATAGGGCGGCAGGTCCTTGAGGCGCAGCGGCTCGCCGAACAGGTCGCCATAGGTCGCGATGACGCTGCCATCGGCGCCCAGCACGGTGACGCTCGGCCGGCGGTCGGACATGGTGAGATCGCCGGTTGGCGGCAGGCTGAGCCAGAAATAGCCGATGGTGCCGGCACCGAGGATCACGCCCCACAGGGCGACGAGGAGGCTCCAACGGACGAGACGACCACCCCAGCCTCGCCGCGGCCGCCGAGTGCCGCGGCGCTCGCCGCCGCCATTCCGCTGCGGCCCATCCTCGGGGTCGGCGCGCAACTCCTGGCGCCGCCGCTGTGCCATTCTCTGCCGCAAAGTCCGAACCTTCACTTCCCTGCCGCGCTCGCATGTCGAGCACGGTCTCAGCCGCTTCTTACCACGGAAGGCGCGCCGAACCGAAGCGCCCTCGCCGTCGCGGGCAGCGCGATCGTGTTGTCGCATTGTGTCTTTTTTTCGCTCGCCGCCAGCCGGTTCGCCGGGCTTCCCGGTGCGGTTGAACTGTCGTTGCCGGCACGGGTTGACGATGCGGCGCCCGAAGCCGCCGCGCGGAGACGAGGGCACGCATCAAGGGGGCGGGCGTGATCGCGAAGGAGAGGCGCTTCCATCCGCTGTCGCTCGACGCCCTCAATCTCCTCCTCGCCGATGTGCGCGGCGGCCTCGGGCCTTACCTCAACGTCTTCCTGGTCACCAGCCAGCGCTGGAGCCAGTCGGAAGTCGGCCTCATTACCATGATCGGCGGTCTGCTCGGCCTCGCCTTCCAGACGCCGGTCGGCGCGCTGATCGACGAGACCCGCGCCAAGCGCGGCGCCATCGTCCTGGCGCTGGCCGTGCTGGCGCTGGGCGGGATCACCATCTTCGCCCGGCCGACGCTATGGCCGGTGCTGGTCGCCAACAGCCTGATGGCGATCGTCGGCGACGTCTTCGGTCCCGCCGTCGCCGCCTTGACCCTGGGCCTCTACGCGCGCGAGCGGCTGGCGCGCCGCCTCGCGCGGAACTCCGCCTTCGACCATGCCGGCAACGTCGCCATCGCGGTCGTGGCCGGCGTCGTCGGCTATGTCTTCTCGCAGCGCGCCGTCTTCCTGCTGGTGCCGCTCTTCGCCGTGCTGGCGAGCCTCGCCGTGCTGTCGATTCCGGCGGCCGCCATCGACCATGACCGGGCGCGCGACCTCGATCGGGCAGAGGCGGCGGACGCCACGCCGGCCGGCCCGGCCGGTTACGGCGTCCTCCTGCGCTCGCGCTCGCTCGTCGTCTTCGCCGTCTCGGTTATGCTGTTCCACTTCGCCAATGCGCCGCTCTTGCCGCTGGTCGGGCAGAAGCTCGCCCAGACCCATCCCGACGAGGCGACGGCGATGATGTCGGCCTGCATCATCGCGGCGCAGCTCGTCATGCTGCCCTTTGCGCTGCTGGTCGGCCGTACCGCCGACCGCTGGGGGCGCAAGCCGCTCTTCCTCCTCGGCTTCGCCATCCTGCCGATCCGCGCCGCGCTCTATACCTTGTCCGACGACAGCGCGTGGCTCATCGGCGTCCAGCTGCTCGACGGCGTCGGCGCCGGCATCTACGGTGCGCTGATGCCGCTGGTCGTCGCCGATCTGATGCGCGGCACCGGCCGCTTCAACCTGGCGCAAGGCGCCATCGCCACCATGCAGGGGATCGGCGCCTCGGTAAGCGGCCTGTTCGCCGGCGAGATCGTCGACCATCTGGGCTACAACGCCGCCTTCCTGGCGCTCGGCGCCGCCGCCCTCCTCGCGCTCCTCGTCTTCGCCACCGGCATGCCCGAGACCGCGCCACGCGACTAGCCATGATTCTTTTGCAGTTGTCGCTACCGAGCGGGCACGCCAGTGTGGCGGCCCTCGATTGATGCAGGCGCGGAGCGGAGACGGCAGCGAATGATTTGCCTGACCGCGCCGCCCCTTTGAAGGCCGGAGAATCGGTGCTCACCGCCGCGCTCATCTTTGCCGCCACCTACTTGGTGATCGCCCTGGGTGGGCTGCCCGGCTCGCGGCTCGATCGCACCGGCGCGGCGCTGCTGGGCGCCAGCCTCATGGTGGCGAGCGGCGTCCTCAGCCTCGAGGAGGCCTATCGCGCGATCGATCTCGCGACCCTGGCGCTGCTCCTCGGCATGATGATCCTGGTGGCCAATCTGCGCCTCGCCGGCTTCTTCCATCTGGCCAATGCCTGGCTCTCGCGCCACGCCCGCCACCCGCTGGTGCTGCTCGCCGGCGTCATCATCGTCTCCGGCGGACTCTCGGCGTTTCTCGTCAACGACACGGTTTGCCTGATGCTGACGCCGCTCGTCGCCGAGGCGACGCTGGCAATGCGGCGCAACCCGGTGCCCTACCTGCTGGCCGTTGCCATGGCGTCGAATATCGGCAGCACCGCGACCATCACCGGCAACCCGCAGAACATCATGATCGGCAGTTTCTCGCACATCCCCTATGGCGAGTTCGCCGCCGCGCTGTCGCCGGTGGCGGCGATCGGGCTCGTGCTCGTGCTGCTGCTGGTGGCGCTGGCTTGGCGCGGCGAGTTCCTGACGCGCGCGCGGCTTGCCGCCGTGGGGCCGCGGCTGCGCTGGAACCGCGGGCTGCTCCTCGAATCGCTCGCCGTCGCGCTCGGCATGGTGGCGTGCTTCTTCTGGGGCGTGACGCCGGCCAAGGTCGCCGTGGTCGGCGGCGCGCTCCTGCTGCTGACGCCGCGCGTCAAGCCGGAGCGCGTCTATCGCGAGATCGACTGGCCGCTGCTGTTGCTCTTCGCCGGCCTCTTCATCGTCGTCGCCGGGCTCGAGAAGGCGGCGCTCGGCCCCGCGGCGCTCGCCTATGCGGCGCAACTCAAGCTCGACCATCCGCCGGTGCTGGCGCTGGTTTCCGGCGCGCTGTCGAATCTGGTGAGCAATGTGCCGGCGGTGCTCGTGCTCAAGCCCTTCGTGCAGAACCTGGCCGAGCCGCGCGCCGCTTGGCTGGTGCTGGCGATGGCGTCGACCTTGGCCGGCAATTTCACCATCCTCGGCTCGGTCGCCAATCTCATCGTCGTCGAGCGCGCGCGCCAGCACGGCGTCGCCATCGGCTTCTGGAGCTACTTCAAGATCGGCGCGCCGCTCACGGTTCTCACCATCGCCATCGGCGTGCTGCTGCTGCGCTAGGGACCAAGATCCCATCGGCAACAAATCAGGAGGAGGCGTTCTCATGACAGTCAGAATCGAGAAGGACGGTGCCGTGTGGACGATCATCCACGATCGGCCGGAGGCGCGGAACGCCATGGATCCCGAGAGCGCCGATGCGTTGACTCGAGCCTTCCTCGAGTTCGACGCGACCAAGAGCGCAGCGGTGGCCGTCTTCTACGGCGCGGGCGGCGCCTTCTGCGCCGGCTGGGACCTCAAATACGTCAGCACGCTCAACCAGGACTACCCGCTGGGCGAGCTCGACATCCCGGTGGCCGGCGCGCGCGGCAATGGCGGCGAGATTCCGCGCGGGCCGCTCGGCCCGTCGCGGCTCGAGCTCGACAAGCCGGTCATCGCCGCGATCGAAGGCCCGGCCGTCGCCGGCGGCATGGAGCTGGGGCTGTGGTGCGATTTCCGGGTGATGGCGCAGGACTCGTATTTCGGCGTCTATTGCCGCCGCTGGGGCGTGCCGCTGATCGATGGCGGCACCGTGCGCCTGCCGCGCATCGTGGGGCAAGGCCGCGCGCTCGAGATCATCCTCACCGGGCGGAAAGTGCCGGCGGAGGAGTGCCTGGCGATCGGCCTCTGCGAATATGTGACGCCGAAAGGCGGCGCGCGCGAGAAGGCCGAGCAGCTGGCGCGCGAGATCGCCCGCTTCCCGCAGGTCTGTGTCCGCGCCGATCGGCGCTCGGCGATCAAGAGCCATGGCCTCGCCTTGCGCGAGGCGCTCATCCAGGAATGGTACAACGGCCGCGAGGCGCTCATCGCCGACGGCGTCGCGGGCGCGAGCCGCTTCCGCGACGGCCTCGGCCGGCACGGCGATTTCGCCCGGATCGATTGAGCAGGCGGGCGCCTCCGCCGCGCTCGGCGGGAGGGTCTCGGCGGCGCCTGCGCAAAGGGCCGCTCTTACGAGCGCTGCTTCTGCACCGGCGGGTGATTGCCGCGCGTCGCGCCGCCCGCCGTGAGCAAGCCGATCACCACCAGCGCGATCCCGACGCTCTGGAGAGACGACGGATGCTCGCCGAGCAGGGTGGCGGCGAGAAGCGTGCCGAAGACCGGAACCAGCGCGGGAAGCAGCGCCGTCTGCGCCGCGCCCAGCACTGTCGCCGCATGGGCGTAAAGGATGATGCCGACGCCGCCGACGAAGACGCCCTGGAAAATCGCCTGGCCGACCAGCTCGGCGAGCGGCGCTCTCGCCAGCAATCCGCTCGCCCCGCCGACGAGATAGGGCGGCAGCCAGGCGGCCGCGGACAGCAGGTTGACGGCGGCGATCGCCGGCACCGGCGGGATGCGCCAGCGGCGCACCAGGACGGTGAACAGGCCGTAGGCGACGCCGGTTGTCGCCAGCATCAGGTCGCCGCGCCACGTGTCGCCGATCGCCGCGAAGCCCGCGTCGGTCGCCAACGCCAGCCCGATCAGCGCCAGCGGGATGCCGATCGCCGCCCGCCGCGGCGGGCGCTCATGCAGCATCAGAATGCTGAGCGGCACGCCTGAGATGATCGTCAGCGCCGGGCTCAGCAGCGCGCCATGCGCCGCCGGCGCATAGCGCAACCCGGCCATGGTGAGGAAGATGTAAGGCGCGCCGACCAGCGCCGCGAGCGCAGCGCCGCGCGCCCAGCCGATGCCGCCGAGATCCGCGATACCGCGCCGCAGCAGCAGCGGCCCGAACAACAGCGCCGACACGGCAAAGCGCAGCGCCACGACATCGGCGGGCGTCATTCCGGCCAACGCCGCATGCCGCCCCGACACGAAATTGCCCCCGAAGATGAACGCGGCAAGCACGCCGCCCAAAACGGCGCCGAGCCGCTCGCGGCGCACGGCGGCATTGGCGACGGAGGCGACGAGCGACGGCTTCCCGGCCATGTCCCGCCTGGGCCTGGTTATTTCGCGGCCGATTGTGCACGTCGCACCACACGGGCGCCATCGGCGCGTCATTGCCAGGCGCCCTCGGGCGCCGCGGCAATCTCCCTCGGGCAGGGGCGCGATGGCAGGGAGATTGCCTCGCTGCGCCCTCAATCCAAGTGATAGTCCGGGCCCACCCACACCTTGCTCGCGGTCGGCCCGGTGTCGCCGTCGCTGGCGATGTAGTGCACGGCGTCGCCGCGCTTCAGCTTGGCGAAATCGCCGTCGAGCAGGCTGTTGCGGTGGAAGTAGAGCTGCGTCCCTTCATTGGTCAGGATGAAGCCGTGGTCCTGCGCGGGATCGAGCTGCGATACCTGGCCCTGGAACATCGGCTCGCGCGTCTTCACGTCGCCGGCCTGGCGCCGCTTGTAGTCCTTGAGCTGCCGCTCGGCGGCGACGAAGGCGTCGCGCAGGATGGTGGCCACCGTCGGGTTGGCGCGGCGCTCCTTGGCGCGATGCGGCTCGCGGTTCACCATCACGGTGCCGCCGGGCAATCTAAGCTCGATATGGATGTCGCAGATGTCACCGCCGCGCTTGTGCGGCGCCTCGACCGACACGCGGCAGCCGACCAGGCGCGGATAAAGCTTCTCGAGCTTTTGCACCTGCTCGCGGATCTCGGTCTCGACCCATTCCGAGGAGGGCAGGTTGTGGAAGGTTATTTCGAGCGGAATTTTCATGGCATCCTCCCGCTCTCAAAACAGCAAAAGCCCCCGAGCCGGTTCCCCGGCCGGGGGCTGTGCAAAGCGCGGTCGGGGCTCGGCGGCTACGCCGCTTCGAGCGCCGCATTGTCCTGCTGCGTCACGCGCGTCTGCTCGCGCATGGCGCGCTGCAGCTTCTCGAAGGCGCGCACCTCGATCTGGCGGATGCGCTCGCGCGACACGTCGTAGCGATGGCTCAGCTCCTCGAGCGTCGACGGCTCGTCCTTCAAGCGGCGCTCGAAGATGATGTCGCGCTCGCGCGGGTTGAGCTTCTTCAGCGCGACATCGAGCAGGCCGCGCCGCTGCTGCAGCTCGTCGCGCTCGGCGACGATGGTCTCCTGGTTCGGGCCCTCGTCGGGCAGCATGTCGAGCCACTCGGCCTCGCTGTCGGCGCCGACACCGCCCATGAGCGCGTTCAAGGAGTTGTCCGCGCCCGAGAGCCGGCGGTTCATCTCGATGACCTCGCTCTCGGGCACGCCGAGCTCAGTCGCGATCTTGGCCACCGCATTGGGCGGCAGGTCGCCCTGGTCGAGCTCCGCCATCTGGCCCTTGAGCTTGCGCAGGTTGAAGAACAGCTTCTTCTGCGCCGCCGTGGTGCCCATCTTCACCAGCGACCAGGAGTGCAGGATGTATTCCTGAATGGCGGCGCGGATCCACCACATCGCGTAAGTGGCGAAGCGGAAGCCGCGATCGGGATCGAATTTCTCGGCCGCCTGCATCACGCCGACATTGCCTTCGGCGACGAGGTCGGCGAGCGGCAGGCCGTAGCCGGTGAAGCCGCGGGCGATTTTGACGACGAGCCGCAAATGGCTGCCCACGAGCTGGCGCAACGCATCGCGGTCCTGGTGGTCCCGCCACGCCCGGGCGAGCTCCTGCTCGCGCTCGGGGCTCAGCATGGGGAAGCGCTTGGCCTCCTCGACGAACCGTACCAGGCTGCTATCAATTCTCTGGTTCATGTCTCTGCTTTCATCTCTCCAAGGCTTCTTCCCTGCCCTTTCCGGAGCGGCGACTGCGGCTTCGGCTCCCATCGGAGCCGACCCGGGCCCTGCGGAGGGGGTGTGCGGCGAAGAAGGCCACCAGACCCTCAGGTGGCCTCACCAACATGGGGCCACCGCATTCATATTTCAAGGACCAATCTGGTCCTAATTAAGGTTACCCGCTGCATGCCAGCCATGCCGAGGCAAGACCTGGCGGGAAAGCGCGATATTCCCTGGCAACCGTCGCAACTACACTAAGCCTGAACGAGCTCCGATGTTCCCTCCTCATTGGTAAATAGACTGTTCATTCCGGCAGCGGTCAGTCGCCGGTCACAGGAAGCACACGGCCGCGCGTCGCGCGGCCGCCACTGCCCGGCCGGCACCCCCCCGGCAATGGCAGGAAGGTCATTTCGCTGGTAATGCGTCGTCGTCGCCGGCGAGTTTCCGCACGCCGCCATGCGCAGCGAGCGGCGTGGAGCTCTCCAGGCCGCCGATCGCCGGCCCGGTCGAGGTGCCATTCTGGCCGCCCAGGATCGCCGAAATGCGGGCGCGGTCGTCCATGCCGCGGAGCATGGCATAGTAAGCGAGATTGTTGCGCACCGCGTCCTCGGGCAGCGAGCCGCGCGCCACCGCCCGGGCGTTCTCGGCATCGCCGGCCAAGCCATAGACCAGCGCCAGGTTGAGGCGATAGCGCGGCGGCGAGGTTGGGTCGTTGACGACCTCCGTCAGCGTAGCGATCGCGCCGCCGAAATCGCCGGAGAGCGCCTGCGACAGGCCATAATTGTTGCGCAGGCCGACATCATGCGGCGCCAAGTGCAGGCCCTTGCGGTAGTCCTCCTGCGCCAGATCGTGGCGGCCCATCATGTCGTGCGCGACACCCAGCGTATTGAGCAGGCGTGGATCGTCGGGACGCGCGGCGACGGCAATCTCGAGCTCGGCGATGGCCGGCTCCGGCTGCCCGAGCGACAGCAGAGCGCCGGCCAAGCCGCGGCGATAGGAGGGATCGCTGGGCGCTTGCGCGATGGCCTCGCGCCAAGCCTCGGTGGCGTTGGTGTAATCCTTGAGCTGCGCCAGCGTCGAGCCGATCCGCGCCAGCGGCTCAGGATCGCTCGGCCGCTGCTCGTGCAGCCGGCGATAGAGGGCGAGCGCCGTCGCCGGATCGCCGCGAGTGCGCGTATCGTCGGCGACGCGCATGAGCTTGTCCTCGGAATTGCTCTGCGCTGCGGCGGGATTGGGGTTTTGCGCGCAGTGCCCGGCGAGCTGACAACCTGCCAGCAGCAGCGCCACGACGATCGCCGCCGGCGCGCCGGTCAAGTGCCGCCAGTAGCGATGTGTCGGCCGGCAGGCGGTATATGACATGGGCGGCAGCTCAACCCGACGCGGCCAGCAACTGCTCGACGGCCTGGACCAGCGCCGCGCCGGTGACCGGCTTCTTCAGCACCGCCTTGGCCCCGAGCCGGCGCGCCATGTCGAGGCGGATGTCGGCGCCGGAGATGGCGATGATGTGGATGCTGGGCCAGTGCGCGGTGAGCTCGCGGATGAGCTCGAAGCCGTCCATCTCCGGCATCATCAGGTCGGTGATGGCGACATCGACCGGCCGCTCGTGGAAGAGCTTGAGCGCCTCGCGGCCATGCGGCGCGGTCATCACCGTGAAGCTGGCGCGCTCGAGCATGCGGCGCAGCAGGTCGCGCATCTTCTCCTCGTCCTCGACGACGAGGATCGAGGGCAGCGCCGATTTCTCGGTGGTGAGGCCGTGGCGGCCGACGAATTCGAGGCCGACGCATTGCGGCTCGACCCACATGACGCAGGCGGCCGTGCGGCCGAAATCGGGCGCGGTGAGGGTGACGGCATCGCCCTTGGCAAGCGGCTCGGCGACCGCGACGCGGGCGCCGCGCGCCGAGATGTCGAGCACGGTGCAGGCGAGCTGCTGTCCGTTCGCCGTCTCCAGTTGCGCGTGCAGGATGACCGGCGTGCGCGGGTGACTGCGCCGATCCTCCGCCGCCACCGGCTTGCCGCCGCGCCCATCCAATGCCGACACTGCCGCCCCCTTCGCCGAGACTCACGCAGAGAAGCCAACAGCAGCCTAGACGCTGCTGCTTAATAGCCGCTTGGCGAAGCGCGCCTTTCACCTAAAGTTTGCGGCAATTGCCACGGATTATCGGCGCTCAAAACCGCTGACATAGCGAGCGCAGCGCAGCAATCTGGCCGTTGCCGGCTATGCGCGCGACGCGAGTTAGCCGGGAAATCGCTCGAGGCCGTCGTCGAGCGCGATGCCGATGCTGTTGAGCGCCATCGCCAGCGCGGTGTAGTTGCCGACCGTGAAGACCACATCCATGAGCTGCGTGGTGTCGTAATGCTCGGCGAGCGCCGTCCAGGTCGCGCTGGTCATGCGCGACGAGCGCTGCAGCTCATCGACGGCGCGCAGCAGCGCCGCCTCTTGCTTGGTCCAGCCGGGCGCGTCCGGTCCGGCGGCGATGCGCACGATCTCGGCGTCCGAGAGGCCGGCGCGCTGGCCGATCTTTTTGTGGTGGCCCCATTCATACTCGGCGCGCGTCACCCACGATACGCGCAGGATCAGCATCTCGCGCTCGCGCGCGCCCAGGCTCGACTTGAAGAGGATGTGGTTGGCGAAGGGCAGCCAACGCTTCAGCAGCTTGGGGTGGCGCACCAGCGTCTTGAACAGGTTGGGCACGCGCCCCTGCTGCGCCATGGGCGCCAGAAGCTGGCGCTGCTCGTCATTCCAGTCCTTCTCCTCGAGCGGCAGGATGCGCGGTTTCGACGATCGCATGACTCCCCCTGGCAGAGGGGCGCCTCTAGGACGTCGACGTACAAAAGTAAATGGGCCGGGGCGGCCTCACACTCTTCCCGAAAGAGGCTCCTCCGCTCACGGCGCCAGCGCCCATTGGCCGCCGGCCTTGCGGCAGACCCGGCCGTCCGCCCGCACGCGCTGGCCATCGATCATCACCGTCTGCTCGACGACGCGGCAGGGATGCCCGGCTTTGTCGCGGTAGACCTCCTTGACCACGACGGTGTTGCGCGCGCTGCGTCCGGCGGCGACGCGCGTTGCCGCCGGGCTGGCGAGGAAGGCGCGGCCGACCGACAGCGCCTCTCTCATGGTCTCGGCGCCGGCCACTGCGACGATGGTCGCCGCGCCGAGACCGGCCGCTGCCGCGCCGCCCGCGGCCGCCGTCGAGCTCGCCGGTCCAGTCGCGGGCGCCGCACCCGCCGCAGCAGGGGCGCCCGCCGCACCAGCACCGCCGGCCGCTGCAACGCCGGCCTTGCCGCCCGCCGGACCCGCTGCCCCGGCGCCGCCGCCCGCGGGTCCAGCCGCCGCCGCGCCACCCGCGGCTGCGCCACCGGCGCCGCCCGCCGCGCCCGCGCCGCCACCGGGTCCGGCCGCGCCGCCGCCCGCGGCTGCGCCACCGGCGCCACCCGCCGCAGCACCACCGCCGCCCTTGCCGGCAGCGGCCGCACCTCCGCCTCCGCCGCCGGCTGCGGCGGCGCCTGCGCCACCGCCGCCGCCACCACCACCGCCATGGCCGCCGCCATCACCGCCTTTCGCCGCCGCCGCGATGGAGGCGAGGAAAGGTGGGTCGAGGCGCGGTGTCATCGGCAGCG
>Ga0134126_10010850_pt1 | contig 11464 bp, 17 predicted proteins | sample KB31752_FD_96881 | JGI IMG/M metagenome (GOLD analysis project Ga0134126, IMG submission 96881) | Terrestrial soil microbial communities with excess Nitrogen fertilizer from Kellogg Biological Station, Michigan, USA - KB3-175-2 | ecosystem: Environmental > Terrestrial > Soil > Unclassified ... | reverse complement strand
TTCCCGCAATCGATATAAAGAGTTTGTCCTGTAATACACTGACTAAGATCCGAAAGAAGAAAAGCGGCGGAATAGCCACAGTCATCAGGATGTATTTTTCTGTGGATAACCTGCTCTTTAAAGATATAATCCTCTACCCACTGTTCGGGGTGCTCAGTCCAGGTCCTGATCAACTCATAATTTTGTTCGGAATGTACGTACCCGGGCGCTATCGCATTAACACGCACCTTATGCTGTCCTAACTCCACCGCCATACCCCGCGTAAGCCCCTCTACGGCGGATTTGGCGCTGGCATAGATTGCATAGCCGGGAATAGTACCATGTGCATGTACAGAGGAAACATTTACAATGTTACCCGTAATGCCTTTCGTTAAAAGCTGGTTTACAAATAGTTTAGATACCATCCACAGTCCTCTTACATCTACTCCATACAGCTTGTCGAACTCTTGTTCACTGGCCTCATGGGCCGGCCGGCTTAATCCAATACCGGCGTTATTTACCAGCCCATCTAACACTCCATATTCATTCTCAATTTGTCTGAACATGGCTTCCACTTCCGCTGATTTACTTATATCGGCCGTTAGCACCAGCGAACCCGCATACTTTTTTGCGGCACTGGCCGCCTTTTCCGCGTCCCGTTCATTTATCACCAGGCGTGCTCCGCATGCGATCAATACGTCGCATATTCCTGCACCGACACCAAAACCACCTCCTCCTGTCACCAGGATATTTTTTCCTTTCAGGTCCATATATTTATTTATAGGCATGCGTCACAGCGTTACATGATTCCATAGGTTTCAAAAGCCTGTTTAGCGCTCATTCCTTCCTGGATCTTTTTTTGAACTATTTTCTCACCCCTCGCCTTTTCGATGGCCAGGTTAAATACATCATAAGAAGCGTTGGCCGGAACTATACAGACTCCATCCATATCCCCGATAACAATATCTCCGGGATGTATTAATACCTCTCCCATTTTTACGGTAGTCCTGAAATCGATCACCCTCCCGCGGGGCGCCTGGTCCTGTGCATAATTACCATAGGAAAATGTCGGAAAATCAAGTTTTAATATCCCTTTGTTATCACGGGAATAACCGTTAACTACGGCTCCTGCAGCCCCCAGCATCTTTGCCCGTGTAGACATCAATTCGCCCCATAATGCGTAAGAAGGTGAAGCCCCGGTGCAGAGGTATACCTCGCCCGTCTTAAGATCATCCAGCGCATGCAACATAAGGCCAAACGGCACGTTTAGCTCCATGCTTTCGTTGCACGCCTCACTTGCATCTATATCTGCTTCCAACACAGTCATAGCCCTTCCGGCAACAAACATATTCGATTCCAGGGGTCGAATCTGTGGCGGCAGGAACTGATGCTGCAAGCCCAGTTTATCCATGATATCACCCACTACAGCAGTGTATAATTCCCTGCGCACAATAGCAAACAGTTCCTCATCATTGTTCCAAAGAGGTTGTTGATTTCCTTTCACATTCCCGCCTGCTTTTTTCATATTCGTCTGATTTTTCTCATTTGATTTCCCGGTAAAAGTATTTTAAATATGTTTTAACCATTCCAATGCTTTTGACGAATCCTTAAGGTATTTTAACATCCTACGTGTTATCGCAGCGAGCATGTGGTAATTATACAGGAAAATAATATCTCGATTTACCCAATACTTATGGTATTTTAACATGTTACATACTTTCACAATAAGTTTGTGTTAATTTGGCTACAGAAAAATATTTTGAATGAAACCGCAGTTAATCGATATTCCACTTGAGAATAAAACTTCCATCCGCATCAAAAAGGTAGACCAGTTTCACCTGAATAGCCCGTTTCATTTTCACCAGTTGTGCGAATTAGTATGGATTGAAAAAGGTTCTGGCAAAAGACTTATTGGTGATCGTGTCGAAAACTTCTCGGACGGAGATTTAGTGTTAATGAGCCCTAACCTGCCGCATATTTGGCAGAATGAAGTCGTTTTTTCAGGGAAGAAGAAAATATGCAGGACGAAAGCCACTGTTGTGTATTTTCCATCAAACTTTTTACAAAAGCTTTCCGACGAGCCTGCTGTAACACAACCTGTCGAGCACCTGATTCACAAGGCTTCCAGGGGGATCAGGTTTTTTGGCAATACACATGAAAATGTCACACGAATCCTATCTCATATATCACCTGAAGACGGGCTAAAAAAGATCCTTTCCTTTCTGACAGTCGCAGACATTTTATCAGAATCAAAGGAATATGAATACATAGCAAGTGTAACCTATAGAAATTGCACTGATGAAAAAGACATCAGGCGTTTCAATGATGTATACCAGTTCCTTATGCAGAACTTCCGGAGGCAAATTACGCTCGAAGAAGTGGCCGCTATCTGTTATATGGCGCCTACTGCTTTTTGCCGTTATTTCAAAAGCCGGACCGGGAAGACATTTACCGGGTTCTTAAATGAAATAAGGATTGGCCATGCCTGTAAATTATTACAGGATAAGAATAATTCGGTGGCCGATAGCTGTTATAGTAGCGGCTATAACAATCTTACAAGTTTTAATAAGCTTTTTAAAGTAATCAATAAGAAAACGCCATCCAATTACAGGAAGCACTACAAGGAACTGGAGGTGTAAAAATTAACCAGGCTTTCAAATTCCTTCGTCAGAAATATCCCCTAAGCGGGGTCTAAGTATGTTTGCATTAAAATATAGCCGATTTGAATTATCAGGAAGTGCTAGTATCTTATATTAAAATGATAATCCTGCACTCACCTGTTTCTTTCTTCCAGTATTCCTTTCAATTTTAAACTTCATACAAATAAAAATCAAATCTTCTATGATTAAACTGTTCAGGATATATGCAGATAAAATGGAAGCTTTTACCACCTGATCACCCCACTTCCTGATGTTTACCAAAATATACTGAAGATTCATGCAGATAAAGGTTATATTACTTTAATTCTATTGACTTTCAAAAAACGAACCTTTATGATAAATATTAAAAATGCTTCATTAATCGGATTACTCTTTGCAATGGTTGCGATGTGTATTCTTGTATTCAGGGAATCGTTGTTTGGTGTCGGCCCTTCAGTTATATCAATTCAGGTATTTGCAGGTTTAATTATGTTATGGTCGCGTGTTACATTTGGAAAAAGAAGCTTTCATGCGTCAGCAAGTCCAACAAGCGGAGGCTTGATAACAGCCGGGCCTTACAAATTCGTTCGCCATCCAATATATGCTTCAATATTATACTTTACATGGGCAGGAATTTCAGTGCATTTTTCTGTCATCAACGTCTTGCTCGGAGCTACTGTTACCGCAGGATTGTTTATAAGAATATTTGCTGAGGAACGTCTCGTGAAAAAACTTTATCCCGGTTATTTACAGTATGCAGCAAAAACCAAAAGGATCATACCCTATATTTTTTGATGACAGTTTTGCGCAGGATACAACCTATAAATCATTTAGAAAACGATAACCAGGGTTATATCCCTTTTTATTATTTATTGCATTAATGCTGTTGATACAAGATTCCACTTTAGAAAATATTATTCTTACATGTATTACCGTTACAATTCGTAACAAAAAAATTTCCGCAGGTTAGTGCGTAAGCTCATGCATCGGGGTTTCAGAGATAGTTATTTTAAATTAAAAGATTATGAACAGAAAACCCCGATACAGTAGTAAACTCTCCGATCAATTTATTTTTTACCTATGACCGGGCACCAGTAAACCTCGCTCGTCATATTTAAAGTGATTTCAGGATTAGGGGGTGCAGCAGCAGCTAACACCTCGTTATCACTAAATAACTGGCGTGGCGTAAAGCCCGCATTGAAAACGATCTGTACCTCTCTCCACACAGGATTCATACCATCGCCGGGTATAGCATCTATTACGCTGATAAATGGTTGGTTATTCGGTAACCCGTTATCAGATTGGTAAATGAAGTTGAGGCTGCCGTTGTGAGCAATGAGGTTTGCTTCTGCTGAATGAGAAAATTCGACAAAAAGAATCTTAAAAAATGTAGAGTCATAATATGCAGGTATGGCGGTCGAGATCCCATTAGTAGTGGTACCCATGGCCGTTGCGGTTGAATTGTTCAAGGTAGTTTGTTGTGCCAATGGATCTTTCTGACAGCCATAGAAAGCCATAGCAGCCATTACGAAAGCTATAAGTACTGCTGCTGTTGATAGGTTTTTTTTCATGGTGTAAAAATTAAGAATTAAATAATGATGAGAATTATATCTTAACAAATCGAAATACGAGGGAAATTGGTTGGCTCATCTTAACATTTTTTTTCCGGAAAACCGTTGCTCTTTAATATCAAATGACGCTTAGCAAGCTAACTATAGCGCCTGCTCCATTAAAATAAGGTTGGATTTAATTGTCTCAACATAGAGGGGTTCTCATAGTAAGGCCCATAAGTAGCTATCGACCTATGCTTTCGATTGCTTTTGCTATTTCTTTCAATAATTCAATATCTACAGATTTAGTTTTAGGAATATCATCATAAGGAATGATAGCCCTGTAACTTCCTTCATCATCCGGTTCAAATATTATATTTTGCCCATTTACATCAACATTAAATTTATGCGTATATCCTGTTACAAGCAATGAAGCATTTAACATCAATTGTTCCCCTTTATATTCCACCGGCAATTCAAATGGCTCTTCCATATTATCTGTCGATGAATTCGTAATTTACGTTTAAGAAAAATAAGCTTAATAGTTTTTGCATAATTGTCAAGTGAAGACGATTAGTTTTATTAAACCACTCATATCGATATTATGTGGTACAGGTTCCTTAATATTTTTTTCTTTATTTTTCATACAACATTTACGGTGTTTAATATTGTGGGATGGATTTTCCCAAAGACGAGAAAACTGCATTTGATTACGATGTCTCTTACTGCATTCTCCTGGTTCATATTAGGCATTTGGTATGGATGGGGTTATTGCTTTTGCACTGACTGGCATTGGATGGTGAGGGAAAAGTTGGGATATAGGGACCAGTCCCGCTCTTATATTCATTTTCTTATTCTGAAATTAGCCGGAATTAATTTTGAAGAGAAAATGGTGGAGAATTTTACACTAATCATATTTCTTATATGCTTTATTCTAAGTGCCTGGTTAAATATACACGACTGGAACAAAAAAAGGAACAGAATACTGCCATAATAATTAATTATTGGATCAGTTACATCTTCTTCAAAAGCCTTACTTGCCGACTCAAACTTTTAATCCCTTCAGATAAGATTTAGATGGTAAAAAATACGGTTGTTGCTCGACAACTATAAAATTAATGATTGGTTATAATAAATTCTCTTTAACGATATTCACCAGTTCAACAATCTCAAAGGGCTTTTTTAGATATCCCTGGGCATTACTATCTTTTGTGTAAGATTCTAATCTATTGGAGGCAGAGAAAAGTATGACCGGAATTTTTAGCGTGGTTTTAGATTTTTTCAATTCTTTACAAATAACCCTGCCATCTGCTCCCGAAATAAAAATGTCGAGGATAACGAGGTCCGGTTTATACTCTTTAATTTTTGCGAATACAACCTTCCAGTCAGAAATTATTTCAACATCATACCCTTCCTTTATCAGAATAGTTTCTACCACCGCGAGCACGGCTTTATCATCGTCAATTACTAATATCCTCGCCATACAGGCTTATATTTATTTCCGGTACAAAAGTATTACAGTTAAACCTTTGTTCCAGGCAATTATATTAGCAGCCAGTCAGTATAACATTGGTGATAATATGAATGTTTAGTAAATTGGCTAATGGAACCGGGATGATGGGCTGAATGCAGTAGCCGTGTTACGTAATAACGGTTAAGGCTACTCGCAAATTAAGTTCAATATATCTGAAATTAAAGATATGACAGAAGTCTATTCTGACAAACAAATTAATAAGATTGGTCGCATTGACCAGGTAATAAAGGAATATTTTGAAGCTAATCCTTCTGCACGCGAGATAAATGCCAGAGATCTGATGCCCATCTTTATACAAAAAGGAATTTTTTATAAAAATGAAAGGGATGGGTTGCCTATTAAAAATCTTCTTCGCAAGCTGTATAAGGAAGATAAATTGTCATTATTAAAGAATGCAAAAGTCATCCGCCATCCTGTTACCAGGAAATGGCATTTCTGTAAAGAGTAGGTTTTGTATTGTTCCCTTTTAGCATTACAGGCGTATAACCTTTACCGTTATTGTTCCTTGGGTATTCATCATATTAATTTCTCACCAATCTGAACGATTCGATAAAAACAACTGTTGTTCCCTATACCAGCTTAACAATTTCTATGGAGAAGTTCAATATAACGGTGTCATAAACGCAACTGCTAAATTGACAACATTCTGCAACTTAACAAAGGTTGAACCTTACCTTGATAAGATCGATATTTCACAACTTTCTTAACCTGAATCATTTACAGAGAGATTCAAGAGGATATTGTTGAGGAATTGTTCTACGAAACCCTTTTGAAATACATATTCTGGCCCAAAAATTGAAAATGCCAAAAACCACGCACTTTTAAACGGCCATCTTGCGTCAGAGAGGCTTTGGCGTTCCAAATTTTGCCACTGCTTGAATCATAAATCCATCCATTCTGCCACTCATTGTCATCGCTATTGTATTCAAGCCCATGCATTACTTCCAGGCCTATAATTTTTCTGGAACGTAACGCTCTATTGGAGTTTTTACTATCAAGTCGGGCATTCATTGGGATACTTTTGTTATCACTATCGTCAAACCATATTACTCTTGCTTTAAATTCAATTCCCGTCTTAAACACTTCCACTTCCAGATTCTTATCAGTACTCATCCAATTTCCAATAATGGCATTATCATTATGAGGGGGCAAATCAAATCCGGAGAATATCATAAATAAAAAAAGAAGAAAAATAAGTCTATTCATATACTAACTTTTGCTTAGGCTACATAAATGGAATTTGAATTTATGCAATTGTTCGCTAAAGAATAAGTTAATTAAAACATTATTATTTTGGAGTTGTTAAAAATGAGCAGTAAAAGTTATTGTTGAAATAATCTGCCTGATTGTTAGCGTTTAAGCAAACATGTAATTCCCGCAGTTTCGATACCCATCATATACAAAAATTTAATTCAAAGAGAATAATATTTCTAACTTTAACTACCCTAAGCATTCAAATAAAAATAGCACCGGTGAAACAAGATATTAGATTCAGTCTCCTCCGAACAATAGCTGTCTTAGCGGTTTCGGCAGGAGCAGTTGGATCACTTGCTTTAATGTTCCATGCAGGTCGAAATAATAGATCTGCAATCCTGATGGCACTTTTTTTTATCTGGGTAGTTTCCCCATTCATTGGTGTTTTGCTGGCTAATGTTTTTGCTAAACGTAGGTCTGTTTTTTTCCGCGTGACTCTCTATATTCTCATGATTGTTCTTTCACTTGGTTCGCTGGTTGCTTATAGGGGTGTATTGAGTCCCGCTGAGGTAAAACCCACTGCAGTATTCCTTATTGTACCATTAATCTCGTGGCTGGTTATTGTGAGTGTTATACTATTGGCGACAGTAATGCCACGAAAGTTGTTAAGCGGAAGTGATGCTAAATAACGAAAGACTGCTTTGGAGTTGAAGATCAGCTAATAATCATCTATATCATTGTTGGAAACTTTTAAAATATAGTGGGATTTATCTGAAGCTTATAACAAGGATAACTGTGACGCATAACCGAAGATAACTAGTATATTTTTGGTATGAACAATTCTCCTTTGCACACCTACAATTCTTGTGTTCTATTTGATATCATCCAGGTAAGGCTGAGCTTCTTCTTTGCTTACTTCGGTGAGCCTGGGCTTAGGGGCAAGCGACCAAGGCAGTTCACAGCGCAGGAAATATTTGTTACCCGACTTAATATCGAGCGTGATGGAAGTCTCCTGTTTTCCCACTTTGGCCACGAATGTCGTTTTCCCCTCTTTCAATAAACGAACGACATAGGATGCCTTGTTGGTCATTTCACAGATCGGGACATCGTTCAAAACAAGCGTATAGCTCATCTTGCTTTCGGCGAATTTCCCCGGTCTAAAAACATATAAGAAAGTGGATTTGCTGACGACTAAGTCGAACGCCGTTTTCCGCAACGCCAGGAGGCTGTCTATTCTTGGGTTGGTGATCACTTTTCTTTTGGCATCGCTTCGTTGTTTAATCCAAAGCGTATCCTGCAAAAGGACCGGATTGGAAACTTTGTCAAGAGTGCTCTTAAAAATATAGTAGTCGTCGGTAATGTTGAGGATCTGGCAAAGGTACTTATGTTTCTTTAACAGTTCCTGTGTCTGTTTGGGCTTATCCTCCAATCCCGAATTATATTTTAAATAGTAAGCGCAATCGCTCACCCATTCAACATCCCATATTACTGTCTCGTGCGTTACCGGAGTGATTTCTTTTTGCGTTTCACCATTTCGGGTGTAGGTTGTGAGGGAACCGTCGGCACCGGAGAAGGAGATAAATACGCCGTTTTTCAAGTCGCTACAGATTGCTGTTTGAGTTGAGCTTAACATAGGGGCAAATAAAAGACTAAAGAGCGCTGAGGTAATTTTTAATTTCATTCAATACTTGGGTTTAGAAGTATTTGACAAATTTAACGCTATGGTATAGTCGAAGAACAAGAAGCATATGTTGGCTATGAATAATTCTCCCTTGTACGGGCACAATTCTTTTGTTCTTTTTGTATTATGATAAAGAAAACTTCCAGGAAATATTACCGGGCTGAAAAACTGTTGATTAAAATCGGTAAAAAATCTTAGAAGGTACAGACGAAAAATGGGTATGCCATTAAAAACAATATTGGACATAGTCATTTAAACAGCATTAAGCAGGGTAACGTGAATTTTAGAATATCGAATTTATACAAACTTGCAGAGGTATTGGGAATAGATCCGGGAGAGTTACTTTCATTAAACGTATAGAGAGTTTTGCAAATCAAAAACTACTTTTCAGTTTTTATATCGTCAAATTCCTCTTTATTTACTTCTGCTTCTGCTTCTTGTTTGGTTCGGCGTATTACTCCATCTTTATGGCTAGGTGGCGAATAGATTGTATAAAGTTTTAACACCTCTGTGCCTGATGTATTAATGACATTATGTTTTGCTCCGGCAGGAACAATAACGGCATCCCCATCTGTAATCTCATATTCATTACCCTCTATAATACATTTACCTTGCCCACTTTCAAAACGAAAAAACTGATCATTTCTTTCATGGGTTTCCATGCCGATTTCTTCTTTGGGTTGAAGGCTCATTAAAACAAGTTGGCTATACTTTGCCGTATATAAAACTTTACGGAAATTGTTGTTTTGCAAAGTTTCTTTTTCAAGTTTAGTTGTAAATCCTTTCATGATGTTTCTTGTTTTATTTATTAATATACTTGTATTTATAAGTTTTGTGCAGTTTCCCCCGTTTTTGTTCTAATACCCAATAAAAACCATAACGAAAATAAAGGCAGAAATTTTAGAAAGCGCTGATCTTTATCATCAAACCGAATGATCCTAAATCGATCGACTTAAAACTTATAGCAATGATATGGAATAGTATAACGGAAAATCCTACTAAATAATTCAACAGTAGCATCAAGCTCCGGTTTTTTTGTTCAAATCACACGGTTAATTTGCAGGAAAGTAATCAGCGAGTGACTCGTTATATTTAAGCGGATTGAATTCTGTTATATAGCTGTACTCCCTGGAATAAAAAACTTCTACATACAAATCATCTATTTTGTAAAGGAGAATATTGTGTTCGTTATCCTGCCTATCTGCTACGTGTTTACCCTCCCGAATAACTTCGGCTTGTTGCATTTCATCAGGATCGTAAAATTATTCAGGGGTCATTAATGAAAGGGATATTTATTTACGTCCGTTGGCAAAGCTAGCCGACCAGTCAACTGTAATTCTGATCAACTTTTGTTGGGTAAGAAAGTAAATGAAGTACGCCAGATTTGTCTTATGCATTGACCTCGGTTCTTTCATATTCCAGCCATTCATAAATTATTATTACAGTAATAATGACAGCTACTGAATAGTCAATTGAATGCCAGGTTTCTTTTTGCAACCAATTTTTTCCAAAGGGATTAAAAACAAGTGCGGTTGCACTATAAAAAATCAAGAGCCCGGTCTTTTTACTTTTGAAAGAAGTAAACACGAAATAAGTAAATACAGTCATGATGAACCATCTCATGACGATGTAATAACTATATTGCTGAGGTATCGTTGCTCCAATTATGAGAGCGATGACAATACCAATTGCCACCAACGACTTTGCTATGAGAGAATATCTGGTATTCATTATTTTGAATTATTTGTTCACTTTTATTTACCAGGTAAAAATCAACGAGGTTAAACTTAATCACAGGATTTCTGATTGAATTCATTTCCGAATGGTCAGCGTATTTTTTTGATTTAACTATAAATAGAAGCCCATTAAATATCTTTTTCCTAAATCCTTACGCCGTATATCACTATAGCTTCGTTTAATCTTTAACGTTAGATGCCGTTCTGCCTGCTGCAGTTTCATATTTCAGGCGGCAGTGTCTGGTCCCTTGTTATTAAGTCTGCAATTCCGAAATTGTGGCTTGTTTATTTTAGAAATTCATATGCGATGATTCCATCATTTCTTTAAATTCGGGACAACAGGCAGATACTTTTAATTTCCCATTGATATCAATTTCTATATCAGGAATGGTTACCGTGACAGGGGCACATTTTACTTACAATTTCTCTGATTATATCTCCCCTTTCCACAGACCTGTTAAAGAATTAGGGTTCTAAATACCATTTGTCTTTACGTACGTTCAAGTTAAGAAATTTAATTTATCTTATAAAAAGTTTTATTATAAGTAGACTGGACAAGATGAAACTTAGCGATTTAAAATAAATTTAATAGCCACTGCTGAGATGTTCATTCTTAAAGATTTCCAAACTCAAAAGACAAACTGAACGGTGCAGCTACATTCAGCTTTTACTTTAAAATATATTTTTGTTAACTGCTACTGCTGGCTGAAAGCGTTTGGGGCTAAAAGTATTAAAGCGTATGTGAATATTTTTTTCATAATGTTTTGAGCTATCTAACTTAATTATACAATTTGTTCAAGGTAACATGGCAACAACGTGCCAAACAAAATTATTTAAAGCTATCTTAACTGATTTTGAAATAGGATGGCAGCTTACAGAGGACATAGTTATTTTTGAATCGAACGAATATGAAGATGTTACTCAGGCCATGCGTGAACTTGATTTTCATGAGCCGTCCGATAACAACTGGTTTGCTACGATGGTGGAACGCATTGATGACGAAGTAACCGATGAAGAGATTTTCGATTCGTCAGTAATCGTAATTGATTGACTGATGCATAAAGTTATCTCGATGCGCAATGTCATTAAGTTAAGAAATCAAACAAAAAGGACTGCAATTATATAGTTTTGAGGTGTCGAATCTTAAAACC
>Ga0134126_10010849_pt1 | contig 11464 bp, 8 predicted proteins | sample KB31752_FD_96881 | JGI IMG/M metagenome (GOLD analysis project Ga0134126, IMG submission 96881) | Terrestrial soil microbial communities with excess Nitrogen fertilizer from Kellogg Biological Station, Michigan, USA - KB3-175-2 | ecosystem: Environmental > Terrestrial > Soil > Unclassified ... | reverse complement strand
TTCGGCCATGACCCGCAACGTTCCGGCTGGGCGCCGGAGGAAACAAAACTCACCGTACAGAACGCGAAAGACCTGGAGCTGAAGTGGTCAATCCAGCTCGACAATATGCCTTTGGCCCTCAACGCTCTCACCGCGCCGGTGGTGGCAAGAGATGTTGTTACGCCCTCAGGTATCAAAACAATTGTCTACGTAGCAGGCAGTTCCAATCACCTGTTCGCCATAGATGCATCGAATGGCAGCCTGGTTTGGCAACGAACGTTTCAAAGCTACGTGACGGCCAAATCGGAATCTTTTTATCTCTGTCCGAATGCCGTGAATGCTACGCCGGTTATCGACCGGCGCCAGAACATGATTTTTGCCATCGCGTATGACGGAAGGTTGTTCGGGTTGGATCTAGGAACCGGAAGCATCAGGTTTGGGCCATATCAATTTGTTCCGCCGTTCGCAAAACCCTGGAGCCTGAATCTGAATAACGGATTCATCTACACGACGACATCGCAGGGTTGCGGTGGGGACCGCTCAGGTATTTACTCGATGCGGGTGGACGACCCGACGCACCGGTCCGGCTACGAGTTGCTGGTACGAAATGGGTCGGGTGCCGGAATGTGGGCTCGGGGAGGCACCGCAATCGGCCTGAATGGGATGGTCTATGCGAGCACGGGCGACGGCGTATTCAATCCGCAGAACGGAGATTTTGGCAGCACTTTTCTCACTGTTTCCGCGCCCGACTTAAATGTGATGGACTACTTCACGCCGCTGAACCGCGATGAAGTAAACAAGAAGGACCTTGATCTTCCCTCCGGTGGGGATTTATGGTTCGCTTACCGCAATTACCACCTGATTGTTGGAGGCGGCAAAGAATCGATTGTTTACCTTCTGAATGCGGATCTGCTCGGCGACAAAGATCATCAAACGCCGCTCTACTTATCGCCCCAGATCGGTAATGAGGGAAAAGCTCTTGAAGAGAAGGGGATGTGGGGCGCTCCTGCCTTGTGGAAGGACGAGAACGGCCGGCCCTGGATCTACGTCACGCTCTGGGGTGAACCGACAAAACACATAAGCGGCGCGGCCCTTACTAACGGGCCCGCCCCCAACGGTTCCGTTATCGCATTCCGAGTCGAAATGGACAAGTCGAATACGCCGTGCCTTAAGCTCGTCTGGATTTCGCCAGACGTAAATCTGCCTGATGCGCCCGCAGTCGCAAACGGCATTGTATTCGTCGTTGCTACTGGCGAGAATCCACGGCAGGATAAGATTCTCGGCAAGACTCACTTTAAGAGCGAGCAGGAATGGAAGCAGAACCTGTTGACCACGGAAGAGCGCAGCGCGGGCACGCATCCAGCCGTGTTGATGGCGCTGGATGCCAAGACGGGGAAGCTGCTATATCAGAGCGGCGACGCGATGAAAACCTGGAACCACTTCGGTGGCCTCGCGATTGACGATGGGAAGATCTACAGCGTAGATCATAGTTCGAAGCTATATTGCTTTGGGTTGCGAGGCCATTGATTTTGGGCGATGCGGAATCTGCGGTGCACTGTCTTGCTGGTTGTATTCATCGCGTATTGCCCTTTGCGCGCTCAAGTACAAAAGCACGAGACAAGCGAAGAACAATTTATCGGGCAAGCTCAGGAGTTGATCCGCGCTGCACGGCTAGGGGAAGCGGAGCGCGTTCTTAAAGATGCCATTCGGGTCTATCCCCGGTCGGGTGGTCTTTACAATTTGATCGGCATTGTTGCTGCCGAAGAGAATAAACAATCGGACGCCGAGGCAGCATTCCGGCAGGCCGCGAGATATTCACCGGCACTGGCTCCCGCGCTTCTGAACCTCGCCCGAGTCTTCTACGGCGAGGGGAAGAAGGATGCGGCCATTCAGACTTATAGACGCGCGCTGCGAGTGGACGACCATCTCGAAGAAGCGCACGCGAATCTCGCAGCTCTTCTACTCGACAAAGCGGACTATGCCGGCGCTGTGCAGCAGCTATCCGCCCTGCCTGATTCCGTGAAGGAACAAAACCGCTTCCTCGCCATGGCCTGTGCGGCATTTGCGGGTTCCGGAAAGCTGGATCGTGCAAAAGCGGCTGCAGCCCGTATGACCGGCGCGATCACAGAGCAGGATGTGAGCCTTGCCGCCTTCACTCTGGCAAGATTGCGGCAAAATGCGCTGGTTATTCAGATAGTTGAGCCTGTCGGGAAAGACAAGTCATCAAGGGAACTGCGAAGCCTGCTTGCAAGGGCCTATGCGATGAATGGGAACCTCACAGAAGCTCGGGCGGATTTCGAGTCGCTGGCTCGTGAAGATCCGAAACAAACAAAACCGCTGGTGGAGGCCGCGCGAATCGCTTATCGGCAAAAAGATTACGAAGGCGCTGCCGGCTATCTGATCCGCGCTCTCAAAAACGAACCGGACGATGCCGGTATCCAGTTCTTCTTCGGAATTGTATGTATCAATCTGAACCTGCCGGGCGATGCTCTACGCGCATTGAAAGAGGCGGTCCGGCTACAGCCGGATAACGCCACTTATAACTACGCCCTGGGCGCCGCGAGTTTGTCAGGGGCGAGTTCCGATGCCGCCGTCGTCTGCTTCAAGAAATACGTTGCGCTCCGTCCTGCGGATGCGCACGGACACCTCGCCCTGGGAGTCGCCGAATACGAGGCCGGAGATCTCGACGCAGCCCGCCGTGAACTAAATCCCTTGGCCTTGAATCCGGCCACATCGGCCGGAGCGCACTACATTCTTGGAAAGATCTCTCGCAGGGAAGGCAATTTGGAGAGCGCCGGCGAGCACTTTGCAGAGGCGGTCAAACTCGATCCACACGATGCCATGCTGGCAGCGAATCTGGCGGGGGTCTATATCCGGCAAGGCAGGTTTTCTGAAGCAAGGAGCGCGATTGATCGAGCCCTGGCTCTCGATCCCGAAAATTACCTGGCGAATGAGGATCTGCTGACGCTGCTGCGCAAGCAAAGAGATGCGCAAGCCGAGCAGCAGGCCCGACGATTTGCTGCGCTGACCCGAAAGATCTCCGAGGATCAGGCATTGCTCTTTCGCCACATAGAAGTCGCGCAGTAAGATTTGTCAGGAACTCGATGTGACGCGTAGGTCCGAGAGGTCCTGGGATTTAAGGCGTAAAAGGGATGAACGTAACGCTCCGTTAATCGATTCAGACGCTCGAAATTCCGCGCAAGGCCGGCCTAAAGCGGCGCCAGGTGGCGCAGGCCATCGTTTTTCGTGGCCTGCGGAGGACAGCGGCATGCAAGAACTCACCGCAACAGGCCACTACATTCGTTCTTACCATCGCGGAAGCAGCCGTTTCCAGTTGGGATCGACATGGTTGCGCATCTCAGCTTCGTCATCGCGCTTTCGAAACGGAACGTTGGCATATCGTTCCTCGCCGCGAGCAACCTGATCGTAGTCAAGCTCCACCCCAAGTCCAGGCCGATCGGGAATGATGACACAACCTTCTACGAACGGAATGCGTCCGCCAGCGGCGGATCCGCAATCGCGATCGAGTGCAGCTTCATTCCGGAAATCTTCATCAGGTTCAACTAGCATAATCGGTGAGACCCGTGGCCAGGAGGATCATGAAGCGTCGTACGTTTACAAGACTTGCCGCCGTTCCTTTCGCATTTGTCAAAGTGCCTTCCATAGAGGCCGAGGGCAAGTCATCTGCAGCGGCAAGTTCCGCGAAAATGAAGCTCGGCAACCAGAACTGGTCGGATGACGCGAGTTTGAAAGTGCTCGCTGCCCTTGGTGTAAGTCACATCTGCAGCGCTGAGCCGTCCCGCGTATTCGACGAAAATTGGTCCGTCGAAGGCCTCACTAAACTTCGCGAGCGAGTGGAGTCATACGGAATCGCTCTGGCGGCAGTGCCTCTTCCCCTTAGCTCTTCGTACATCACTAAGGCGGAGAATCCGGACATCATGCTGGCTAAGAGCCCGGAGCGCAATCGCGAAATCGACAACATCTGCTCCATGATCCGGAATTGCGGCAAGGCGGGCATCCCGATGGTCAAGTACAACCTCAACATCCTGGGTGTCGTGCGCACGGCACGAACACCGGGGCGCGGCGGATCCAGCTACAGCACATTTCGATATTCCGAAGCAAAACAGAAGCCGCCCCTGACGGAGGCAGGCCCGTTGAGCGCAGACCAGATGTGGGAGCGCATTACTTACTTTTTGGAACGCGTCGTGCCAGTCGCCGAGGAGACAAAGGTGCGCATCGCTTGTCATCCGCATGATCCGGGCATGCCAGAGCAAGAGGGCTTCCGGGGCGTTCATCGGGTTTTGGGCAGCGTGGCGGGCCTGAAACGGTTTATCGATATTCATGCCAGCCCGTATCATGGCCTTAACTTCTGTCAGGGAACAGTGAGCGAGATGTTGCGCGATCCGAACGTGGAGATCCATGACGTCATCCGCTATTTCGGCGCGCGCAAGAAGATTTTCAACGTCCACTTCCGGAATATCCGCGGGGGCTTTTTGAACTTTCAAGAAACGTTCCCGGACGCCGGCGATGTGGATATGCTCGCGGCTTTGCGAACGTATCAGGAGGTCGGCTACGACGGCATGCTGATGCCCGATCATGTGCCTGTTATCGAAGGCGATACGGGAGGCCGTCAGGCCTTTGCTTTTGCCTTCGGATACATTCGCGGCTTGCTGCAAGCGGTGCAGGCTTGATTTTGGCCCGGCACGTTAAGCAGGAGCGCCGCAAATGGCTGGTCGTGCTCCTGCTGGCGCTCGGCATGGTCATTGCCTATGTCGATCGTGCAAACCTGTCTGCAGTTCTGGCATTAAGAGGGCTGCATGGCTGGATCCATTTGGATGACAGCGGCCGAGGATTGCTGAACTCTGCCTTCTTCTGGTCTTATGCGCTGCTCCAGATTCCAGCGGGCTGGATCGTTGATCGGTATGGCGCTAAGCGGCCCTATGCCATCGGGTTCTCACTGTGGACGTTGGCTTCGGCAGGAGCAGGCATGGCGCATGGCATCGGCCAGCTTGTGACCAGCCGGCTTGTGCTCGGGGTCGGTGAGTCGGTCAGCACGGCCGCCAGCGTGCGCTGGATCCGGTTGAACTGCACCGAAAGTCAAAGAGGCCTCGCAACAGGCATTCTCTTTTCAGGCACAAAGGTGGGCGCCGCCATTGGCGTGCCGCTGGCCGTTGCCCTGATACTTCGCTTCGGTTGGCGAATGATGTTCGTTCTCTTGGGCGCAGGCGGCCTGGTCTGGCTTGTTGCCTGGCTTTTCTTTGTTCGGGAACACGCTGCACATGGGGAAACGCAAAACGCAGAGCCGCGCGCGCAAACTGAGCAGGTTCGCATCGCCGCTCTCTTTCGAAGGCCGGTCATCTGGGGCATCCTTTTGGGCACCTTCGCCTACAACTACTTCATCTATTTCTGTCTGACCTGGCTGCCGGCGTACTTCACCGATGCGCGACACCTGACGCCGGCGGCCATGAGCCTTTTTACGATGTTCAGTTTTGGCGGCATGGCGCTGGTGGGCATTCTCGCCGGCTGGGCAGCGGACCGGATCATTGCGCGCGGCCGCAATGCCGTGCGAGTACGACGCCTGTTCACAATGACAGGATTTGTCATTGCGTCTACGGAACTAATCGGCATGCTGTCGAAATCGAACGATCGGGCGCTGTTCTTTGCTGTGTTTTCATTGGCTGGTCTCGGGCTCACCACCGCGAATTACTGGGCTCTCACGCAAACCATTTTTCCGGCCGGCATCATCGGCCGCATGATCGGGATCCAAAACTTTGCGTCAAACATTTCGGGTATCTTTGCATCGCTCATTACGGGATGGTTGAAGCAAAAGACCGGTAACTACGAGGCTGCCGGCTGGGCCATTCTCGGGGTCTTGTTATTGGGTTTGGCCGCCTACGGACTGCTGGTTCGGCCAGATTACGCGGAAGCGATGACGCGGGAAACGGCTCGCCCGATGCTGTGAAGTTTCGGAATCTGCTGCAAACATCTTCCAGGGCGTCGCGTAGCCTCGCTACACCCGACGCTGGTTTGAGCTGGAGCTTTGGGAAGTCAAGCTCACGGACGCAGCGAGTGCGAGAGACTGATCAGGTTCTGCGGGCTGATCAGGATTAGCCCCCGACGCGGGCTATCGATATCAGCGATCAGGAAGAAAGAGATCGAGAGTATGAGCGGAAGGACCAGGAGCATTTTTTCCCTCTGCGCTTGACGCGACCCGTAGCCGAGTAGTAGATTCGCGCATACGGCAATCAAGGCCATCAAAACCCAACCTTCGGTCGGAATATGGTTCAACCAGGCGGCCTGGGTGTATCCCTGCGCGTTTAGTACATCGTTCATGCCCGAAACAGCAAGGGCGACGACAGCGCTGGGCTGGGCTGATGCAGGCGCCTGAACCGCAGACCAAAGCTCAGTTTGCAAGCGCGCGGTAGTCTCGTTGATTTGTGCCAGCTCTCGTGTATTGCGCGCCCCGTAAAACAGGATACGTTGAGCCAGATATCTGCCAAGCAATGAACGTACTTTCGCGGCGCTGGTGGCCGGTAACAGATCTGCGCGCACGTACTCTGTTCCGATCGCGTTTGCCTCCTCTTCTTCGTAGTTCTTTCGCTGGTCGTACCGGCTGATTGCCATTGAAAACGTAAATCCAATGATCAGGCCCAGCAGGGTCAGGGTTGCACCCAAAACAACAGAAAACTGTGCGGGCTCATCCACGTGGGCCCTTCGGACCTTGACGCCAGTCCAAGCTGAAAGCCAAAGGACTACAAAGAATGTCAGGACCAGAAGAAGGGGGAGAACGCCGGGGAGAAGGGACATATTAGCAAAAGATACGTTCACCCTGGGGGCTGGTTTAAGTAATCCAGCGATTCACTTCAGAAACTCCACGCGGCCGGACTGCAGGTGGTATTCTGCACCAACAATTTTGAGCGTACCCTTTCTGTGCAGGTTTGCCAGGACGGGTTGCGACTTCTTGAGTTCGTCGGCGACAATCCGTACATTCTCGCGCACGGCGTTATCCACCCGATCGCCGGGCATCCCTTTCGTGTCCTGGACAGCCGGACCCAGCGGGCGCAGCAAGGCATCGATGTGATTGCCCTCGTGCACGGCTTTCACCGCAGCAGTTAAGGCGCCGCAACGCTCGTGACCCATCACTACGATTAACTGTGTACCCAGATGTTCGACCGAGTACTCGATGCTCCCGAGTACCTCGTCATCAAGGCTGTTACCTGCAACCCGAATGACAAACAGATCACCGAGACCTTGATCGAAAATCAGCTCCGGAGCAACACGAGAATCTGAACAACTGAGAATGGTCGCCAGCGGCTTCTGTCCAGCGACGAGTGATTTCCTCCGTGAATCATCTTGATGCGGACGCAGTGAATGCCCATTGCAAAATCGATTATTGCCGGCGAGCAGTGCCTGAAGCGCTGCGTCGGGCGAGGCGGTTGTGCCGGACTCTTCAGCCCACACATAGAGAGGAATAGAGGCGAGTAAGAGAGCGGCTCCGAGCACTACGGATTTTGGAGTCTTCGCAATTGAGCATCGCATGTTCTTCAGCCCTAGTTTACGGATGTGCCGCTACGCTTCCTGCATCTACGCTGTCGTCCGGCGCGCTACGGCGCCAGCGCTTGTAGGGGATGAAAAGGAGTTGACTCAGCAGCAGATAGATTATAACGGTACCGGCGACCAGCTTTACTTGGGCCGGGAAATTCGCACCCGCAATGGCGATCGCAAGCCCGGGGTGCCGGGACGCAGTGGCTAACGCGAGCGCGGTCCGATCGCTTTGATTCGGTCCACCGAGCGTGTGGCCAGCCGCTAGACCCGCCAAAACAAAAAGAGCAAGGGCGAGCAGGGCTCCGTTCCCAATTACGACTTGAAGCGCCCGCCACGCGACGACCAGCAACGGAAGGATCGCCACCAGCAGGAGTATTGTTCCAACCATTCCGATAGAACGTGCGAATCTTGGACTGGATCCCTGTAGGGCATGGTGTAGCGCCATGCCCGCCGCAAGTGGCAGGAGGATGGCCAATACAATTGCTTTGGCCACCGGAAGCGGCCCGAAGTGCACCTGGGTGCCGAAGATCAGGTTCATCACCTCCACAGTTAGCGGCACAAGCACGATTGCCAGGACTGAATGTGAGACCAGTAACCCGGAGGCATAAGAAGCGCGTGCGCCAGCTCTTACCAGAGCATTCGGCAAGACTGGTGGAATTGGAGTAACGGACAGCAGCACAATTGCCCCCTTCACGGCAGGGTGCATTGGGAACGCCTTGACGAGTAGGATTGCGACCAGCGGCATTGCCAGGTTCCGCGCTACAAGCGACTTGATTAGCAGCGCCGGCTGCCGGAATAGAGAGATTGCATTTGCCCATGTTGTCTGCAGGCCAATCGCAAACACGACCAGCATAATACTCGCTTGAATCGTTATGCTGAACCAAAGCGGCAAATCGCCCTCGCTGGTGCGCCACTAAATGTGCGGAAAACCGCAGTCTTGATGCTCGGCCAAGCCGGACGGTTTTAAACTTTTTAAACCTGCGGCACGTTATGCGCTCGAAAAGTAGGTTGCAAGGAGAGTTTGCGGCGGATCTGTTTGTCGCGGACGGCCCGTTCTATTCGCGCCGTCCAATCGGTTCGGGGAAATTGAGCTCGGCCTGATCGATATAGCACCAGCCCCAGGTCTCACCGGGCTGGAACGATTGGATGATCGGGTGGTGAGTGCGATGAAAATGCTTCGTCGCATGCTTGTTTTTTGACGAGTCGCAGCAGCCGACATGTCCGCACTCGAGACACAGGCGCAAGTGAACCCATTCATCGCCCATTTTTAGGCACTCTTCGCATCCCTGAGGCGTACGCGGCGTGACCGGCTGGATTTGATCGACGTGACTACACGGTTTCATACGGTTTGGCTCTTCGCCCCATTGTCCGCCAAGCACATCTTCCCGCTGACCGCTGATCGCTGATCGCTGATCGCTGATCGCTGACGGCTGATCGCTTATAGCGCCATAGGTGAAAATGGTGCAGAGAATGAACAAAGTAAAAGCGAAGAAGGTGGCTCTTGCCTATTCCGGCGGCCTGGACACATCCATCATCATTCCGTGGCTGAAAGAGCATTACGGCTGCGAAGTAGTGGCGGTGTGCGGCGACATCGGACAGGGTGGCGAGGAACTCGACGGGCTCAAAGAAAAAGCGCTCAAAACAGGCGCCTCGGAAGTGCATGTGGAGGACATGCGCGAGGAGTTCGTCAGCGATTATCTGTGGAAGCTGGTGCGCTCCGGAGCGGTATACGAACATAAGTATCTGTTGGGAACCTCTATCGCGCGTCCCCTACTGGCGAAACGGCAGGCGGAAGTAGCGTTGAAGACCGGTTGCGACGCGCTTGCCCATGGCTGCACCGGCAAAGGGAATGATCAGGTTCGATTCGAACTGACGTATAAAGCGATTGCTCCGCATCTTCCCGTGATCGCTCCGTGGCGCGAATGGGAGATTGTCTCGCGCGAAGATGCCATTGAGTACGCGCAGGCTCATAAGGTTCCCATCGCGCAATCCACGACGAAAATATATAGCCGCGATCGCAACATCTGGCACATTTCGCACGAGGGCGGGGAATTGGAAGATCCCGCCAATGCTGCGCCGGATCGCATCTGGATGCTGACCAGGAGTCCCTCCGATGCGCCGTCGCGGCCGGCCGAGGTAACCATCGGCTTTGAGCACGGCGTGCCGGTTTCGCTCAACGGTCAACATCAGCTCAGTGGAGTGGCCCTGCTCGAAGAGCTGAATCAGGTCGGCGGCGAGCATGGCATCGGCCGCATCGACCTGGTAGAGAACCGCTTCGTGGGAATGAAATCTCGCGGCTGCTATGAAACACCCGGCGGCACGATTCTGATGGCGGCGGCTCGCGAGTTGGAGGCGCTTACGCTCGACGGCCGCACACTGCACTACAAGCAGAAGGCCGCGCTCGATTACGCCGAGATGGTTTACAACGGCTTGTGGTTCACGCCTCTGCGCGAAGCGCTTGATGCTTTATTCGAGAAGCTGGCGGAGCCGGTGACCGGAGAAATTACCATGCGCCTGTACAAGGGCAATCTTGAGCCGGTTAGCCGCAAGAGTCCGAACTCGCTCTATAGCCTCGACATCGCCAGCTTCACTATGGGCGCCAGCTACGATCAGAAGGACGCTCTCGGCTTTATCAACCTGATCGGCCTGCCTATCAAAGTGCGGGCGTCGCTCCACAAGTAGCGCGATGAAACTCTGGGGCGGAAGGTTCGAAACAGGACCTTCCAGAATTTTCGAGCAGTTTTCCGGATCGCTGCAGTTCGACCGCAAACTCATTCTGGCCGATACGCAAGGGTCACAGGCTTTTGCCCGCGCGCTGGCGAAGCAAGGCATCCTCACCGCCGCCGAATGTGATTCCTTGGTGCAGGCTTTCGACCAGATCGCAAAAGAAGCACAGGAGCCTCGCTATTTCGACGGAGCCGGCGATGAAGATGTCCACACTTTTGTCATTCGCAAGTTGAACGAGAAGGTGGGATCGCTCTCGGAAAAGATTCATACCGGGCGGAGCCGCAATGAGCAGGTTTCGCTCGATGTCCGCCTGCATCTTCGCGTCTGCGCGGACACCCTGCTGGCAGAGATAACGGACCTGATGCGCGCGCTTCTGGCGCTCGCCCGCAAATATCCGGACGCAATAATCCCCGGATACACGCATCTGCGCCGCGCCCAGGCCGTGCTGTGGCCCCACTATTTGCTGGCATACTTCGAAATGTTCGCGCGCGATTTTGAACGCCTGGATCAGGCCCGCGCTCGCATCAACGTGATGCCGCTCGGCTCCGGCGCGTTGGCGGGCAGCGGTTTCGCGTTCGACCGGCAGCAGATCGCCCGCGATCTCGATTTCCCGCGAATCACCCGCAACAGCATGGACGTATCCGGCGATCGCGATTTTGCCCTGGACTTTCTCTACTCGTCGAGCATGATCCTGCTCCATCTCAGCCGGCTGGCGGAAGACTGGATCCTCTATTCCAGCGAGGAGTTCGGCTGGATAACTCTGGGCGATGGCGTTACAAGCGGATCAAGCCTGATGCCGCAGAAGAAAAACCCGGATTCCCTCGAACTGATCCGCGGCAAATCGGGTCGCGTCTTTGGCGATCTCACTTCCCTCTTCATCACCATGAAAGGCCTCCCAATGACCTACAATCGCGACATGCAGGAGGACAAAGAACCGCTGTTCGATGCGTTTCATCAGGCCTCCGGGTCGCTCTCCATGGCCAAAGCCGTCGCCGAATCGCTGGTGTTAAATCCCGCGGTGGCCCGCGCGGCAGCCGAAGAGAGTTGGGTGATCGCGACCGACCTGGCCGAGGAGCTGGCCCGATCGGGTGTGCCGTTTCATCGCGCGCATCAGTTAGTGGGCCAGTTGGTGCTGGACAGTGTCAAATCGGGAAAGAAACCCTCCGATTGGGACGGCCCCTCTCTTGCGGCATTTGCGCCTGAATTCAAGCCC
>Ga0134126_10010846_pt1 | contig 11466 bp, 10 predicted proteins | sample KB31752_FD_96881 | JGI IMG/M metagenome (GOLD analysis project Ga0134126, IMG submission 96881) | Terrestrial soil microbial communities with excess Nitrogen fertilizer from Kellogg Biological Station, Michigan, USA - KB3-175-2 | ecosystem: Environmental > Terrestrial > Soil > Unclassified ... | reverse complement strand
GCCGAAGCTCGGAAGCCCGGCACCTGAAAGGAGGAAGTGAAAGAAACGCGGGACGCCCGGCGCTTGCGTAAGCATGCGCCCGGGTGACGATCCGCCATGCCCGGAAACCGGAGAATATGGGGAATTACTGTGTCCGAGGACCGGGTGCACCAAAAGCCAATGCATCCTGACCGCTGAATTCTCGCTTGGCATGGACGGTGTCCGGTAACAGCGGCCGACCGCGTCACGAGATGGTCCACCGTGGTAACGATGATCGGCGTCGCTGTGGTGGCGGCGGTAGTGCCGGCCGTGACTGGCGGGAATAGCGCTTCAGGCCAGCGGGCAGCGCAGCGGCGCCTGTGCCCGTTCCGGCGGCCAGATCACGCGGCGCACGCCGTCCTGCCATTGAACGGTCAGCACCTCGTGTCCGACCTGGCGGCGGGTCCGAGGATCCAGCCTGAACCGTGCGAACATCGTGGTCACCTTAATGTCGCAGGCGGCGGCCAGCAGGGCTTCGTCGTCGGTGGTCCCGGCCTCGCGGAGGCAACGCGTCGCGATGATCCCGGCGGCGAAGGCCTGCGCGGCGGGGTAGGGCGGCTCACCGCCAGTGCGGCGACGATAAGCGGCGACGAATTCGGTGGCTGGCGGACCGTCATCGGGTCGCGGCGCCGCCTCCGCCAGCCACTGCGCGGGGCCGAGCAGTCCCTCGCGACCGCGGCCGAGCCCAGCCAGGACCTCCTCGACCCCCGCACCCACGAATCCTGCCGCTCGCCAACTTCCCGGGAGAAGCCGGCGCGCGGCGTCCACTTCGTCCGCGAATGGTCCGGCGACCAGCAGCATGTCAGCGGGATGCGCACCGCCTGGCAGCTTTCCGGCGATGGCCTGCAGCCCAAGCCGGGTGGCTTCGTGCACGGCTCCCTGGGCCACCGCGTCACTGAACCCCGTCTCGCTGGAGAGGACGCAGAGCGTGCGGACTCCGGCGTCCGCCTCCCGCACCGCTCGTATCGCCCCATGGAAATAGGTATCAGCCGGCGCGAGGACCGTGACGAGGTTGTCCGCTGCCGGGACCCATGCTCCGCCGTGGTTCCACACCAGCCTGGACGTGGCTCCCGCGACCGCCGCGGTCGGGCCGCTGCCATAGGGGCCGAACAGAAGGTCCGGTGGCACCTGGCTGGCTCGATTCAGTGCCGCGACCGGATCCGGGTGAGCATCGAAGACCGTCATCTCGATCCGCGGCCGGAACCGCTCGTTATGCCAGTTCGCCCACAGCGCCAGTGCGTCCGCCCCAGCCTGGCCATAGCCGCCGAGCGGGCCGGACAGGGGAGTCACAAGAACGGCGCGCAACATGGCCTGGAGCGATTCTGCGAGCGGATACCGGGAATCCCTGCTGTCACGGTCCTGCTTCCTGGGCAAGCTGGCCCGCCTGGCTGATCCGGTCCCGCCGGACCTGCCAGTACTCCAGTGCCCACCACACCTCGATGACGGCTTCGGTGTCGGTGAGGTCGGCACCTGTTATCGACGTGTACTTTTCCAGCCGGTAACGCAGCGTGTTGCTGTGGATCAGGAGGGCGTCCGCGGCCGCCTGTACCCGCCGGTGCCTGGCCAGGTACATCTGAACGGATTCCAGTATGAGGTCCGCAATGGGGCTCTCTTCCAGCACTGTGGCCACATAACGATGGAACAGTGCCGCGCCGATCTCGCTTTCCTCGATAACCGCGATCCGGACGGATAGTGATTCACGGTCCACGATGCCGTGCTTACCATACCGGACCGCCACATTGAGAAGCCGTGTGCATTCGGCGAAGGCTTGCCCGAGCATGGGCAGCGGGAAAGGCCCCACGGTCGCGAGCACGGTGACGTCATCGTTCACCGATGGACGCCGGCAGGTGATGCCGGCCAGGTCTCCGTCTATCGGGCCAACCAGCGCTGGGAAGTGCTGCCCGGCGCCGGTGCGCTCGATATGACGGGTGAGGGACTGCGGCGTTCCGTCTGGGTGGCGCGCACGGAACACCCAGTGCACGCTGTCGGGTTGGAGACCGTATGCCGAGCCGAGGTGCGAGACCTCTGACGGAAGCAAGTTGCCGCTGAGAACGCGCTGCAGGTGTCCCCGCATGCACGTCCACGCGTTCAGCCCAATGGAAGTGGCCAACGGCACGGCGCGGATGAACATCCCGATCCGGGACTGGCTGGCCCGAGCACGGGAGGCGGGCTTGGACTCCCTGCCGGGAACAGCTGCCGAGATCCTCGACGACGTGCGATGGGTCCTCACCAAGGGGAACTGCCCGCGGCGGCCTGGACCGAGGTGATCACCACCGCGCACCGGCTTGGCATCCCGACCACGGCGACGATCATGTACGGCCACGTCGACACACCCGCGCACTGGGTCGGCCACCTCAGGACCATCGCCGCGATCCAGGCCGAGACCGGTGGGTTCACCGAGTTCGTCCTGCTGCCGTTCGTGCACCACAACGCGCCGATCTACCTGGCGGGCGCAGCCCGTCCGGGCCCGACGGAACAGGAGAACCGTGCACTGCACGCGGTCGGCCGGCTGCTGCACGGCCTCATCCCGAACATCCAATGCTCATGGGTCAAGCTGGGAAACGATGGCTGCCGCAAGGTGCTCCAGGGCGGCGCCAACGATGTCGGCGGCACGCTCATGGAAGAGACGATCAGCCGCATGGCCGGCTCCGCGCACGGCTCCTACAAGACCATCTCCGACATCGAAGCCATGGTCGCACCGACGGGACGGCCTGTCCGCCAGCGCACAACCACCTACGGCGCGGTGCCCGCCGAGCGCCGTGCCGCCGCACTGGCCAGCGACGGCGTCTGCGCGAGCGTACGGAAGCGCCCGGTCCCGCAACCGCTGACACTCGGGCGGCGGTTAGCCGCGCGCGCTGACCTGCTGGGCAGGCGGCACCGAAACGCTCAAATCCACCAGCGTGCGGGCTAGTTCTGTGGGATCAAGCAGATCGCAGGTTACCGGATTGAGACCCAGCCGCTTGATCCCTGGTACCTGGGCGGAATCCGACCCGTCAAGCACGAAGTACTGGACGAGGCCGGCGTAGAGCTTGGCTATGCCCTCCGGCGTGTCCACGGCTCCTCCGGCGGTGAGCAGGCGCTGACGGGCGCGCGCATGATGGCTGACGCCGGCGTCCGGCGGGTCGACCCCCAGCACCACCGGACATACCGCTATCCGGCACCGGACCTGCCGCACCAGGTCGCTTAGCCCGTGCCGGCTGAGGATGGGGCCGATGCTCGAGACGGGGTTGCTCGGCCCGAGGATGACGGCGTCAGCATGGCGGAGAGCGTCGAGGGCGGCGGGTGATGCGGGTCCGTTCGGGACGCGTACCTTCCGGACCGGAGGATGCGCGCTCTCCCTTACGTACCACTCCTGGAAATGCAGCAGCCGGCCGTCCTGCAGCACGACGTGGGTCTCCTGTGGCTGGTCGCTGGCGGGAATCACCGTCACTCCCTGCACCCGCAGCCGCCGCGCGAGTTCACGGGTCGCCTCCGTCAGCGTCTTGCCGGAATGCAGCAGTTCGGTACGCAGAAGGTGAAAGGCGAGGTCCAGATCGCCGACATTGAACCAGGGCGGCGAGCCGAGGTCCGTGAGGGCATCACGGGTCCGGAAGGTCTCGCCGCGGCGCCCCCATCCCGCCTCCGCATTCCACAGGCCAGCGAGCGAGTAGAGGATGGCATCCATGTCCGGGCAAATGCGCAGGCCGAACCAAGTGAGGTCATCACCCGTATTGGCGATAACGCTCAGGTGGCCAGAGGCAACGGACTCGCGCAGCTCGGTGACCAGCCGGGCCCCGCCGAAGCCGCCGGAAAGAAGAACGATCCGCGGAAACACCACGTCTATCGTAGACAGCGAAAATCAATCGGTCCACCGACAGGCCGCCGCGTGCCCATTAGATGGTGAATTAAATGCGTTTCGTGGTGCGAATCCACCAAAATGGATGGAGCTATCAGGAACTGGAAGAAGTGTGGCGGGAAAGCGAGCGCCTTGGGTACGACGGGGCGTCCCTCTATGACGTTCTCGGCATCGATGGCCCCGAATGCTGGACCGCCCTGACAGCGCTCACCGCCCGGACGAGAAAGCTCGTGGCGATTCCCCTCGTGCTGTCCAGCCCTTACCGTCACCCAGCCGTGGTGGCCAGGATGGCGGCAACCCTCGACACGGTGTCCCCTGGACGGGTAATAGTCGGCCTAGGCGCGGGTGGTTCCGACGCCGACGCGGCGGTGTTCGGAGTGCAGTGGCCCCCCGCCACACAGCGGATCGAGGCGCTGGCCGAGGCGGCACAGGTGATGCGCATCCTGTGGGGCGATGGCGGCTCTTTCAGCGGTCGCTGGTACCAGCTCCGGGATGCCCCCGCCTACCGTGGCGCCGGCCGGACGGAAGACCTGCCCATCCTGATCGGCGGACACGGTCCGCGCCTCCTGCGTACCGCGGCCCGCCATGCGGACCTTTGCAACATCGGCTTTGACCTGCCCGTAGGGGAGTGGCGCCAGCTAGGGCCGTTGCTGGCAGCGTACGCACGCCAGGCGGGACGCATGCCGGGGTCTCCAGTACTCACGCACAATGCGACAGTCCTCCTCGGGAGCGATGAAGCTGATTTTTCGCGGTTGGTATCGGCGTGGGCCAGCCGCCGGGGCCTGTCCGAGGAATCTGCCCGGCAGAAGCTGGAGCATTCGCTGGCCGGGACTCCCCGGCAGGTCTGTGAGCGGCTGAAGGCCCTGGAGGCCACGGGGGTGGGCTGGGTATTCCTCCTCTTCGACGACGCACGCGATATCGCCCGGCTGCGGCTGTTCGCTGAGGCGGTCATGCCGGAGCTGTGAGGTCGTCGGCGCAGGCAGCAGTGCATGTGCTCGCCGTGCAAGGCCGGAATTTTCATACCGAACGGGGCCGTGGTGACTCCCCTCCCCGCTCCGGGTCTCGTTACGCTCTTGACATCAGTGGCCGGCGCAGGGTGAGGATATAGGCAAACGCTTAGCGGTCAACTCGGTAACAGCCCTCCGGGGGCTGAGGGGGATGAGGAGGCCATCATGTCTGTGACCGCGCCTTTTCCAGGAAGTGCTCCGGTAACCGAGGAGGACAAGCGCCAGCTCCGGCGGTACTTCGAACAAACGCGGCCGCTCCCGCAACTGCTCGCGACGCTGCGCAGCCGCCGGGTCGGATGCGGGTACTCGATCGAAAGCGGCCAGGAGGAGCACCGCGGCGCGACCGACCGGAACATCCGTCAGGAGCCCGGGCCGCTGGCGTTCACCTCCAGCCAGCCGGTCGTTCCGCTCACCGAGGTGGAGGAAGCGATCATCGCCTGGTCGGCATGCGGCCCCAACGGCATGGCGCACTGGGACATCGCCGTGCACGGCGGATTCCATGAGCTGGTCACGATCGCCGGGCGGACCGCCGCGGCACCAGGTAACTCGTTCGCCCACGACCTGCTCGTCATCAAGGATGAGGGTGCCTTTATCTACAACCCGGGCGATGAGCGGGAACGCGCGGTAGAGATCCAAGGCGAAGAGGACTACCCCAAGCTCCTGTCCTGGTACCGCCGCGGAATGCATCAGATCCTCGGCCACCGGCCCGATATCGACTGGGGGCTGCGAGCGCCCGGCGCCCCGAACGCCTCGCTGTTCGGCCCTTACCAGTTCAACCTCAACCGGGACGGACAGACCTGGTTCATCCCGATCACCGACGTCGGGTGGCTGTACTTCAGCGTCATGCTGAACCTTTTCGACGCCTGGCACCTGTACTTCACCGACGACCGGACCGGGGAGCCCGCTGGCGTCGGTCCCTGGGTGAAGGAAGGCCAGCTCGAGTTCCCGGTGGCGATCAGCCAGATCGAGCAGTTCATCTTCCAGGTCGAGACCTACCCTCCGGGCTCGTACGTGCAGAACATGCGGCTGGCCGCGGAGGCGATGGGGCTCGGGAACTGGATCTTCTGCGGGTACTTCGACGACATCCTGATGGGCGCGTTCCCCGACCTCGCACGGGGGCTGGGGTTCCGGGCCGAGCCGCTGAACGAGCGTGCCCCGGCCGCATCCGGCGGGCTCAAGATCTTCGGGCTGGAAGGGATCAAGGAGGCGACCTACGTCCCGTCGCCCCGCTACCCGGACGGCCGCGCGGTGATGACCGCGATGATGGAGGAGAAGTACGGCGAGGGCCGCACGATGTCGCGCGGCGAGGACAACTGGATGCTCCGCCACGGCGGGCCGTTCACCGCGGACACTGTCCGGGCCATCGTGAACGACCCGGCGACCCGCGTCTCCGACTGGGCGGTTGAGGCGTGTATCGCCTACGTGGACTACTGCGTCGAGCACTACGGTCAGTGCCCGGCCTACTTCAACCCGATGCAGTGCAACTTCGGCGCGGTCGTGCACCATGTCGACCCGGCGTTCTATGAACGCTACTACGACGGCTCGACGGTGACTCCCGCCATCCGGCGGCATATGCAGGAGTGGCACACGCAGGGAGTGCCCACGCAGGAGCGGCACGCGTAGGCGGGGATGGTACACCGTGCCACGCGCGCAGGGCCCGGTCGAGCAGATCGTCAGGCAGCGGGTCGCCGAGCATCCCGATGCCACCTGGCTGAAGTGGCAGGATGACGAGGTCGCCTGGCGGGACGTGCTGTCGAACGCTCAGCGGGCAGCGAACGGGCTACTCGAACTGGGTGTGCGCCCAGGCGAGCGGGTTGCCATCCTGATGGGTAACCGCCCCGAGTTCCTCTGGGCCCACCTCGGCATCGGGTTCATCGGCGCCGCGTCGGTGCCGGTGAACATCTCACAGCGCGGCCCCACCCTGCAGCACATCCTGAGGGACTCAGGAGCCACGGCCGTGATCTTCACCGATGACCTGCGGGACGCGCTCGCCGCGGTAGCTGGCGACCTGACAGGGCTGAGGCACACCGTGGTCGTGGGCGGGCACGCGGGGAACGGCGCCGACTGGGATTTCGACCGGCTCATGTCGGGCGCCGACCGTGTGCCCGAGGTGGAACTGGCCGAACCGGCCGGCAGCGTTGGGATGATGTACACCTCGGGAACGACCGGACCGCCGAAAGGCGTGGTCGCGGCGAAGTACGACACCACGCCGCTGCAGACACTGCTGCGTACCTCGGGCGTGCGGCCCGGCGAGACCATGTATACGCCGCTGCCGCTTTACCACGGGAACGCCCTGCTGGTATCGGCGATCGGGTCGATGATCCTGGACGCCAAGCTCGCCCTCGCCCCGCGGTTCAGCGCCTCCCGGTTCTGGGACGACTGCCGACGCTATGCGGCCGTGGAGTTCAACACGCTCGGCGGGATGATCTCGATCCTGCTGAAGCAGCCGCCGGGGCCGGGTGACAGGGACCATCAGGTCCGGGTAGTGCTTTCGGCCGGCTGCCCGCCAGACCGGTGGGAAGAGTTCCAGCGGCGGTTCGGCGTCCGGATCATCGAGTGGTTCGGGATGGTCGACTCGCCAGGCATTCTGCTGAACGACGCGGGCCGGGTCGGCTCGATGGGCCGCTCCGGTGTCGCAGGGGTCGAGTTCCGCGTCGTCGGGGAGAACGACCGGCCGCTCGGGGCCCGGCAGGTGGGCGAACTCGTGTTCCGCCATCCGGCGGGCCCGACGACCCACTACGAGAACCTGCCCGAGGCTACGGAGCAGGCTTACCGCGGCGGCTGGTTCCACTCTGGCGACCTCGCCGAATACGACGAGGGGGGCTTTTTCTACTATCGCGGCCGGAAGAAAGAGTCCATTCGCCGGCTGGGTGAGAACATCTCCGCCTGGGAGGTGGAGACGGTCGTCAACTCCCACCCGAATGTACTGGAAAGCGCCGCGCACGCCGTGACCTCGGAACTCGGGGAGGACGAGGTCAAGATCGTCGTTGTGGCGCAGCCGGGCGAGCAGCCGAAGCCCGAGGAGATCCTTGACTACTGCCGGGGCAAGATGGCGCGCTACGCCATCCCGCGCTACGTGGAGTTCGTCGCGTCGCTGCCCAAGACCGAGACGCACCGGATTCAGTACGCGGCGCTGAAGGCGCGCGGGATCACCCCCGGCACATGGGACCGGGAGCAGTCCGGCTACCGCGTAGGGCGCGCATGAGCGCGATGTCTCGCAAGGAGGTGGCAGATGCGTGATATCTACGTAGCCGGAGCGGCGATGACCCGCTTCGGCAAGTTCCCGGACACGACCATCCGAGCGCTCGCGGAGGAAGCCACGCGCGGCGCGCTGGACGACGCGGGCGTCACTACTGCCGACATCGGCATCGTGTTCTTCTCCAATGCGGTAGCGGGGCTCCTCACCAACCAGGAGATGATCCGGGGCCAGGTAGCGTTGCGCCACACCGGTCTGCTCGGCGTGCCGATGGTGAACGTCGAGAACGCCTGCGCGTCGGCGTCCTCGGCGTTCTATCTCGCCTGCATGGCGGTCGGGTCGGGAGCCGCCGAGGTGGCGCTCGCCGTGGGATCGGAAAAGCTGACTCACGAAGACAGATCGCGCTCGTTCGCCGCGATCGGAACGGCCGTGGATCAGCAGCAGGTCACTGAGCTGCAGCAGTGGGCGTCGTCCGGGTCGGCCGGCTCCCCGCTTCCCGAACAGGCCGATTCGCTGCCCGCCGAGGAGCGTGGCGGTGCGGCCGGGCAGGCTGGCGGCAAGCGCTCGTTCTTCATGGACATCTACGCGGCGAACTCCCGTGCCTATATGAATCGCAGCGGCGCCACACCCCAGGACTTCGCGGAGGTCGCGGTCAAGAGCCACCGGCATGCTGCCCTGAATCCCTACGCGCAGTACCGCACCGAGGTCACCGTCGAGGACGTGCTTGCCAGCCGCGAGATCGCACCGCCGCTCACCCTGCTCATGTGTTCTCCCATTGGCGATGGGGCCGCGGCCCTTGTCGTCTGCTCACTCGAGGTAGCCCGGCGCCTAGGCGCACGGGTCCAGGTCCGGGCCTGCGCCCTGGTCACCGGGCGGGATCGCGGACCGGGCGAACTGGGTACGGTCGAACGCGCGGCGGAGGCGTCATACGAGAAGGCGGGCGTTGGGCCAGGCGACCTTGACGTCGTGGAGTTGCATGACGCGGCCGCCCCCGCTGAGCTGATGACCTACGAGGAACTCGGCCTGTGCGGGGAGGGAGAGGGACCGGCACTGCTTGCCTCCGGGGCGACCAGGCTGGGCGGCCGGATACCCGTCAACCCAAGCGGCGGCCTGTTGTCGAAGGGACACCCGATAGGCGCGACTGGGTGCGCTCAGCTCGTCGAGCTGACCGACCAGCTTCGCGGCCGCTGCGGGCAGCGGCAGGTGGCCGGGGCCCAGTTGGCGCTCGCCCAGAACGGCGGCGGATTCCTGGGCAGCGACGCGGCGGCGATGGTGGTCACGGTGCTTTCCACATGAGACGAGAGTGAGGCAGGCATGGAGTTCAAGCAAGTCGTCGGCACCCGCCGGACTATCCGGTTCTTCGATCCCAACCGGCCGGTGGAAGAGGAGAAGATCCAGGTGATGCTGGAGGCGGCCAACCGTGCTTCGCGCGCGGTCAACGCCGACTTCGCGAAGGCCATCGTCTGCTACCGCGATGAGCTCAGCGACGAAGTTCGTGAACAGATGAAGACACCGACTACGACGGTGCAGATCGACCTCGCCCCGGTGACGATCTTCTGGTATGGCGACACCAGCTTCGTCAACGGTGCTCAGGGCCGTCTCAAGGAGCTGGTGGACCTAGGCGCTCTTCCGGTGACCCACGGCTGGACGCACGCCTACGTCGATGACCTCGTCTATCCCCAAGTCCTCGAACCGATGTCCAAGGACCAGCTTGCCACCGTCTGGGCGGTATCAGTGGAGACGGGGCTGGCCATCGCCCAGGCCATGCTCGCCGGCGTCGACGAGGGCCTCGGCGTCGGCCTGCACGCGTTCAACGCCGCGGGCGTCAAGGACGTCCTGAAGGTGCCAGATCACTGGGTTCCGATGTGGATCCTGCTGGTCGGCTACCCGGCTGAGGATGCCAAGGGCGGCGGGCAGCGGCCGCGCCGAGCGCTGTCGGACAGTTTCTACCGCGGCCAGTACGGCAATCCGTGGACGGAGATTCCGGAGGTCACCGAGCGGCTCAAGCGTGAGGGGATGATCCAGGAACCCATGCCGACCGACGCTACGCAGCGGATGACCGAGATCAGGCAACTGGCCGACCGTTTTGGGCTCCCACTGTGATGACTCACGACATCGAATCACACGCGTCCGTTAAGCAGTGGGCGGGTGCCGGACTCCATCACGATCCCACGGAGGTCCGGGAGCAGAAGCTGCGGATCCTCGCGGACTTCTGCGCCAAGGTCGAAAAGGAGCCAGACGCACTCGTCGCCTTCTGCATCCTGCGCAAGAAGGAAACGGGAGAGCGGTTCCTCAGCGTTAAGCGCCGGGAGACGATCAACGGCTGGCTCGAGGAGTTCGCCGCCGAGCAGGGCTGGGCCGGGAAGCAAGCGGTGGTGAACGCCAATGTGGTCCGCAGCTTCCTCATCCACAACGGAGTGCTCATCCAGGGCCCGGTGTGGCGCGGTTAGGGTGCGGGATCGCGCCCAGGTAGCGGTCCCAGCCCGTCTCCGCGCAGCCGGGTCAGGCAGGCCGACAGGGGTGACGAAGTCGAACGTGCCATGCCACGAGAATGCGCTGTCCAGAGCGCGAACCGAGTTGGCGGCACAGATGAACGGCTAGGTCGGCCCTGCTCGCGGTGGACGGCCTGATCCACGCCAGTTCGATGGTGACGCTCAACTAGCGCGGCGCAAGATGCCGGTGCCTGCGTCGCAAGGTGGCCGCTTGACCTGGGCATGGAGGCGAACTTAGCGCACGGCCTAGGCCACGGCCTGATCGATGCCGCCGTGGCCGAGTCGGGTTCGTTCCCGCTTATCGTGACCCGCATTGCCGACACGAGGGTAGAGGCGCCCGCGCGAAGGTGTTGACTCGCTCGTAGGCACCTGTCGAATCCTGGGGTTTGTGTCCCTAGGGACTTGAACCCCCATGTGTCCGAGGACCGACTCGCACCTTACGTACATGATCGACATTGTCCTGACCACGGAGTTTTCGCTTGCTGCTGGTGGTGCGCGATGAGCAGCGGCGATCGGGTCATCGGGTGGTCAACCGCGCTTGCCGTGCTCGGCGTCGCGGCAGTTGCTGCGGTGGCGTCCTACGAACACGCCTACGATCTCGTACGGGCGCACGGTGAATCTGGCTGGACGGCTCACATGGTCCCGCTCACGGTGGACGAGCTGATCTACGCGAGGTCGATGGTGATGCTGGACTCGGCGCGCCGGAAGACACCGGTTCCGGCGCTGGCGCGGTGGCTCCTTGGTCTGGGCGTCGCGGTGACGCTCGCGGCCAACGTGGCCCACGGGCTGGGGCACGGGCCTGTCGGTGCTGCGGTGGCCGCGTGGCCGGCGGTCGCGCTGGTCGGCTCCTACGAACTGCTCATGATGGTTATCCGCGGTTCTCAGCCTGCACCTGGCGGCATAACCGGAAGTGCGGAT
>Ga0134126_10010844_pt1 | contig 11469 bp, 11 predicted proteins | sample KB31752_FD_96881 | JGI IMG/M metagenome (GOLD analysis project Ga0134126, IMG submission 96881) | Terrestrial soil microbial communities with excess Nitrogen fertilizer from Kellogg Biological Station, Michigan, USA - KB3-175-2 | ecosystem: Environmental > Terrestrial > Soil > Unclassified ... | reverse complement strand
GCCAAAAAGGCCCGCCATCATATAGGTGATGATGATGCCGGCGCAGATCACCAGCGCCACCGGCGCGGTGGATTCCATCGAGATCGCCAGACCCTGGATCACGTTGGTGCCGTGGCCGGTGACCGACGATTTGGCGATGGACTGAACCGGGCGGAAATTGGTGCCCGTATAATATTCGGTGATCACGATTAGTGCCGCGGTGACGGCCAGGCCGACCACGCCGCACCAGAACAGGGTCATGCCCGAATAGTCCATGCCGCCGGAATTCAGCGCCGTGTCCATGCCGATCAGATAGTTGGTCAGCGGCCAGAGCCCGATCAGCGACAGCACCACCGTGGCGATCACGCCCTTGTAGAGCGCGCCCATGATGTTCTTGGAAGCACCCAGCCGGACGAAGAAGGTGCCGATGATCGAGGTGACGATCGACAGCCCGGCAATGGCCAGCGGATAGAGCATCAGCTGAACCTTGATCTCGCCGGAGAAATAGATCGAGGCCAGCACCATGGTGGCGACCGTGGTGACGGCAAAGGTCTCGAACAGGTCGGCAGCCATGCCGGCGCAGTCGCCGACATTGTCGCCCACATTGTCGGCGATGGTGGCGGGGTTGCGCGGATCATCTTCCGGAATGCCGGCTTCCACCTTGCCCACCATGTCGCCGCCCACGTCGGCGCCCTTGGTGAAGATGCCGCCGCCCAGACGGGCGAAGATCGAGATCAGCGAGGCGCCGAAGGAAAGCCCCACCAGGGACTCCACGACCGTACGGCTCTGCTCGGTGTCGGCAAGGCTGAGCCCCATCACCCGGGTCAGGACGAAATAATATCCGGCGACGCCGAGAAGCCCCAGGCCCACCACCAGCATGCCGGTGACGGCGCCGGAGCGGAAGGCAACGGACAGGCCCGCGGCCAGCCCGGCGCGCGATGCCTCGGTGGTGCGCACATTGGCGCGCACCGAGACATACATGCCGACATAGCCGGCCGCGCCCGACAGGATCGCGCCGACCAGGAAGCCGACAGCGACCTGCCAGCTCAGGAAAATGAAGGCCAGGATGAAGATCACCACGCCGACCATGGCGATGGTCGTGTATTGGCGGTTGAGATAGGCGCGCGCGCCTTCCTGGACGGCGGCGGCGATCTCCTGCATCCGCGCCGTGCCGGCCGGCAGGCTCAGCACCGAACGGATGGTCCAAAGGCCATACAGCAGCGCGAGCACGCCACAGGCCAGTACGATTTCCAATTGCATATTGCTCCCCAGAGGATGTGTTTTTGGGTCGGAGGAGAGCGCCCGCCTGTTTGAAGGAGGAAGGGCTCTCGCCGATCCCCATGGCCGGTGTCGCAGGACTGAAGTTCCCGGACGCGCCGCTTCAAGGGCGGGCAGAGACTGCCAAAAGCGCGCGGATCAGGCAACCCGGGAAAAGCGTTGCCGAACTGTCAAAAAGTCAGCTTTCGCAGCGGGACTTTACCGGATTTTTGGGGGGTGAGCCGGCGGGGGCGGCGTCTTCCGGCGGCGTATTGAGGGCCGGGGTCTGGACCGGATGCAGTTCTGAGATCTGAACCGTACAGAGGGTGATCAGCTTGACCTTCCCTGCCCCCATCACCTTGGCGGCATCGGACAGGAGGCGTTTCTCCGTACCCGGAATATCCACCTTCTCCGGGTCGTCGGGCGTTGTCACCGGCTCGGCATTGACGTCGCGCAGCATGGCATCCTGGATGAAGGGCAGCTTGTCGCGCACCGACAGGGCGACGGTGTCGGACGACGCCGTCAGCCGCGAGGACAGATAGGCGTAGCCGGTGAGCTTGCCGTCGGCATTGGTCAGGGGCGCGATCAGATAGGGCATGTCCACATTGGTGCCCGGCGGCCCAGCCTTCCTGCCCTCACCCGCCTTGCCCTCGCCGCCCTTCTCACCGGCCTTGGCGTCAGCAGGCTTGGCCGCGCCCGTCTCCTCGGCGGCGAAGGACGGTGCCACCAGGACAAGCGTCAGCAAGACCGGAATCGCGGCTTTTCTCATGGGGAAAGGCTGGCAAAACAGGATGAACGAAAGGTTAAGCCGCTTCCGGGCAACCCAACGGGTTACTGCTGTTCCAGGGCCAGAAAATCCATGGCATCACCGATGGGTGTGAACAGATTGAGTCCCGCCGGGCCTTCCTCGCCTGTCGGCCCCGCATTGGGGAGACCAAGTTCGGTGAGACCGATCACCGCCCCGTTTTCATCCAGCAGCGGACCACCGCTTGACCCATGCGACACCGTCGTATCGCTCTGGATGTAGCGCAGGCCGTCGAACACGCGGTCGGATGAAATGACGCCGCTGCTGACGGTGCTTTCAAATTTCCTGCCCCCAGGAGAACCAATGGCATAAACGCGCTGGCCGAGCGTCACAGGACCGCGCCTGAGAGCCAGCGGAACGCGGTCGCGCGGATTGGTCTTGAGAACGGCGACGTCGCGCTTCTCGGAGACGCGTTCGACCGTGGCTAGCGCCTCCAGGCCATCTGGCCAGCGCACGCGCACATTCTTCTCGTCCCCCACGACATGGGCGTCGGTCAGGACATAGCCGTCCGTGGATATCAGGAAACCGGATCCGCTGCCCGACCCGGTCAGAATCGTCACCACGCTGCCCGTCGCATCGGCGATCTGGCGTTTCGCGATATTCAGGCTGCCGGCCAGGACAATCTTGCTCTGCTGACCGGGCATCACAAAACCCTTGGTGAGCGCCTTGGGCGCACTCATGGCCTTGCGAAAGTCGGCGCTTGAAATCAGTTCGCGGATATTGGCGATGAAGGTTTCCGAAACCAGCCGCTGCACGCCTCCTGCTTCGCTATTTTCCAGTTTGGCATTGGCACTGGTGCTGGCGCGCGCGACAACCTGTTTTTTGATCGGCGAGTAGATCTGCCAGTCCACTTTCATGACGCCGCTGCCCCTGATCTCGCCGCTATGGGACATGCAGCCGTCAATCTGCATATCGGTGATGACCGCGGCCACTTGCAGGTCGGTCGCGCCGGATTCTTGACCGAACAGATTGTCTTCACCAGGCGTGACGACCTTGTAGCCGCCGCGCTCCAGCTCTGACTTGAAGGCGGCCGCAAAGGGGGAAATATCCTGGTCCTGACGCCCACCATCCCAGGTTCTGGTGACACCGTCATGGAGGCACAAAAGAGAAGACAGAAGACCGCCACGAAGGCTTGGCGCGCTCAACTTCAACCAGGGTGTGCCCGCTGGAAGCGCCGCAATCACCCGAACAAGCTTGATAGAATTTTGCGCCGGCGCCGACGCACTCTGCGGGGCCGGCGTGGGCTGGGCCAAAACGACCCCGCAAGACAGCGCCATCGTGGCGAGCGAAATTTGCGCAATTCGCAGAATTGAGATGGTCATGAACAACGCCCCCACGGCGGCGGCCCGCCGGCATTTTCAAACGGGAAGATGGATAACGGAGCGCCCGCGAGCCCACAACGCCGGGGCGATCTTTTGCTTAACCAGATGACAGTGACATCCGAAATGCCAATGTCCGGTTTGGGACAAAGGGCAGCCAACGGCCCGCCAGCGAAGCGCCAGGAAGTTAACCCTGATACGAAGCGTTAGCCCTCACGCTCGATCCGGCGCCACAAATCGCGCACCATCTCTTGCATCTGGATGGCTTCCCGCCAGCGGTCCGACAGTTCGTAGCCGTCGGCGCCGGTGATGGCGTAGGGCGACGGCCCCAGCTCGCAGAGGAAGGTGAGTGTCTCATCGGGACCTGCGCGCCGGCGCCAGGACCGGATGGCATAGTCCCACCAGCCCATGAACAGCTCTACCCAATCCTGGTGCTGGGGAAAGTTCAACTGGACCTGGATCTGCTCGCGGCTGGCGACACGGCCATGAATGCCCCAGCTATTGTCCAGGATGCGATGGATCATGGCGTGGTTTTCCGCCGCGATCGGCCAGGCGAATTCCCGGCCCACCACATAATGCGAAATATCGGCGGTGAAGCGCAGATCGGGAAACCGGTCCAGCAGATGCAGGGTGAAGAACAGGTCGGTGGTCATGCGGTCGCGGTGCGTTTCGATATGCAGCTCGACCCCTGCCTCGGCCGCCTGAGCACGCCAGCCCTCGATGTAGGGCACGCATTCGGCCAGGGTATAGGGCCGCACATCGGCCTGGAGATTGAGATGATCGGCGCCCAGCTCGCGCACCAGCGCCAGCACGGGTTTCAGGTCTTCCACGCTTCTGGGATAGCACTGCGCCTGCCAGGTCATATTGTGGGCGCGAAGAAAGGCGGTGACCTCGCGGGCATAGGCCGGATCGATGAAACGCACGCCGCAACCGTCAAAGCCGGCGTCGTGGATCATGCGCAGCTTTTCGTCCAGCGCCCATTCCTGGCCGTCGGGGCGGCGCCGTTCCATCGCCCAGAGCGACTGATAGACAAGCAGCTTCTGGACCATGCGCCTATCCTTCAGAAATGCCGATAGCCGCCCGAGGGCAGCGCGGCCTTGCGACCTGCAATCAACAAGTCCACCCCCTCGCCTTCCTCGACCCGGCCGATATCGGTGAAAGGACCTTCCAGGCCTGGTGGCGCGGTGAAGGCGACCTGATAGTCATCGCCCGCCGTGACGGCGCGCAAGAGAGCCTGATCGCCCCACAGGGCACGCAAGGGAGCCGACAGCGGCACCTGTTCGCCCTCCACCACGATGCGCACGCCGGAGGCCGAGGCGATATGGCCAAGATCGGCGATCAGGCCGTCGGAGATATCGGCCGCGGCATGGGCGATTTCGCGCAGGCGGGCGGCGAACGAGACCGGCGGCTGCGGCACGCGATAACGGGCGGTGAGCTGGTCGCGCGCGCCATCGCCCAGGCCGTGTTTTTCGCGCTTGAAGATGGCAAGCCCGCCTCCTGCCTCGCCGATGCTGCCGGTGACATAGACGGCATCGCCAATCCGCGCGCCGGCGCGGCGGACCATCTTTCCTTCCGGCACATATCCGAAGGCGGTGACGGCGATGGTCAGCGGACCCTCGGTGGCGCCGGTGTCGCCACCCAGGAGTGAGATACCGAATTCGCGCTGGTCCCGGGCCAGGCCTTCCGCGAAGGCGGCCAACCAGTCCTGCGTGACACTGTGTGGCAAGGAGAGATTCGAGAGATAGGCGAAGGGCTCGGCGCCCTTGGCGGCAAGATCGGACAGATTCACCCGCAGCGCCTTTTGCGCAATCGTAGCGGCGGGATCGAAGGCGAAGAAATCGGTGCCCTCGCTGATGGCATCGGTGGTCACCACCAGATCGAAGCCCGGCCGCGCCGCGATCAGGGCGGCGTCGTCCCTGAGGCCGAAGGCGCCTTCCCCCGCCAGTGGCGCAAAGTAACGCTTGATGATTTCGAACTCGTCCATCACGCCTTTATAACCCAAAGCACAAAGAAAAACGGCGGTGCCGTCAGGCACCGCCGCTTGTTCTGCTCTACCGCGAAGGATTTTGGGGCGTGAGCCGAACTCGTCCGGCAGCTGTCGCTGCCGGACCCCAAAAAGACAAAGCGGTTAGTCGCCCGTGGCGTCGAAATTGTGCAGAATCGGAGGCCGCGGATTGAAGGGAATGCGCGTGGACCAGGGCGCGGCCGGATCATCGCCCGCGCGGTGCCAGCGGCCCTGGGCGGCGATCATCACGTCACCCGGATCGCAGTTGAAGTAAGGCAGGCCTTCGACCTTCATGCCGATCTTGCCTTCCATGATGAACCAGAACTCGGTCCAGCCGACATGGAAGTGGCCCTTGTTGGTGTCCGGCGGCACCGGCGCGCCCTTGCCGCGCAGGATGTTGGACGTGAAGTGGTCGTCCCAGACGAACTTGCCGCCATAGGGCTTATCCGTGCCGTTGAACTCCTTCATATAGTCCACATAGATCGGGTTGGACTCCTTCTCCTTGGCCGGACCGGTGAGGTTGGTGACCTTGACATAGGTCATGCCCTTGACGGGATCCGGGGTCTCGCTGACCGGATAAAGCGGAATTGCGCCGGCCTGGCGCACTTCAAAACGCAGCGCCGGCGTGGTCCCCACATTCTCCAGGGTGTACAGGTGGCGGAAGGGAACGTTGACCATGAAGCCCTTGGTCGCCGTGAAAGGCGCATAACCGTCGATCGATACCTTGATCGAGCCGTCCCAGACGATGAACACCACCCGGTCGTCGGAATACATCTTCTGCTTGGTCTTCTTGCCGGCGCCCATGGAGATGTAGTCGCCCTCCTGGTCCTTGTTGCGCACGATGGGCTGCACCCAGTCGCTCTGGCCCTTATGGGACGCCAGGATTTCCGACAGCTTCCAGTGCGGCTTGTTGGGGGCCACATAGGGTGTCGGCGTGGTCGGCTTGGGCGACCAAAAGACAGCGCCCTTGGGAAACTTTGTGACCGGATTGTCTTCCTTGCCCAGGAACTGGGCGGATGCGGACACAGGCGCCAGCAATGCCAGGGCCGCGGCCGCGATCATCAGGTTCTTCATTCGTTATTCCTCTTCTCGGAGTGCGGCTGCGCCGAACCCACGTCGTTGTACGGGCTTGTTTTTCCGGTGTGCTCCTGCCCCCTGATGAGCCACCTTTTCCACGCGCCCGGACATTGCCGGGGCGTATACAGCGCGCCTGAGGGACCATAATCCCGCGCCACTTGCAAGCGCGCCTGCGCCTTCGCAGATGCAAAAAGGACGGCCCGCATGCGGACCGCCCTTGTTTCTGCGTCAATTTTAGACAGGCCTCAGACCGGCATTTTGCGCTTGGTGTATTCGCGCCCCTTGATGGCTGCCTCTTCGTCCGACTCGATCACCATGGCGCCGTCCTTGATCTGCTGAACCACGCTGTCGACGCTGGTGTCGCTGGCCCTGCCCGCATTGAGGAACTTGAGGTTGTTCTTCTTGCAGAGGTCCACGACCTTCTGGCGCACCCGCTTCATCTCGGGCCGCGCCGCCAGTTCGCCCAGGGAGTGACCGTCTTCCGGAAAGGCTTCCAGGCCATACAGCGAATAGGCGTGATCGCCGGGACCCCACTCGGCCATGGTGATGCCGGGCACCGCCATGGTGGCGTCCACATTGGCATCGGCATGCACATCTTCGATCTTGATGCCGAAGATCAGCTCGCCTTGGGGATTGAGCGGCCAGGTGTCGGCCTTGTGCAGATAGGCGCCCTGATTGAGGCCCCAGATCGCGGCGGCACCGCCTTGCGGCGAGCCGCGCAGGCCCTCATGGGCCAGCTGGCGCACGCCAGGCCGCTTGAAGGGGAAGCGGATGCAGGCCGAGGCGCAGACTTCTACCGCCTTGGGGTCGCGGGCATGGCAGAGATGGATGCCCATGATGCCGGTATCGAGCAGCTGGCTGAACACCCAGCTATTGGCCCACATGTAAGCCTCGTTGAGGCCGATGATGGGAGTGGAGACGAAGACCATGGGGAAGCGATGGCCCGACGCGGTGGGCCCGCCATCCACCACGCCCTTCATGAAGGCCTGGAGCGAGGTGAAATCCAGCGGATTGTGTTCCATGTCGTAGCAGATGGCGTCGGCCCAGGTCTTGGCCATCTTCTTGCCCTGCTCGTACGGGTCCACGCCCGGGCCGATGCCGGGGCCGGTGTAATAGATGGGCTGGCCGTCTTCCCACAGCTCGATGCACTTGTTCAGGCGCTTGGGTTTGTAAGTGCGATCCACCGTGGACGGCTGGGTGCCGGTGTTGATCGGCCGCTCGCGGCGCGGCTGGGCATTGGCGGCGGCCAAGCCTGCGCCCAGCGCGGCACCGGCCAGCAAAAGGTCGCGTTTCTTGATGTCCATGCTTGTTCCCCTGGAATGATGGCGCAAGCGAGCTTGAACGCTCGATTACACGCCGTACAGAAAAAATTGCATTCGCAAATGCGAGAAAGGCGGCGCCTTGCGACGCCGCCCTTCGCAATATTCGGCCTGGTTCAGACCGGCATTTTGCGCTTGGTGTGCTCACGGCCGATGATCGCGGCATCCTCGCCGCATTCCAGCACCATCGCGCCGTCCGTCAGCTGCTTGATGATGTAGTCCGACGAGTTCTTGTCGGTGTTGGCGGCGTTGAGGAAGCGGACCTTGTTCTTCTTGCACAGGTCCAGCACCTTCTGGCGCACCTTCACCATCTCGGGCATATCCATGATGTTCGGCGGGCGGCTGCCGTCTTCAGGCATCACCTCCAGGCCATAGAGCCAGTAGCTGTGATCGCCCGGGCCCCATTCGGCCATCGACAGGCCGGGCAGCGCCAGGGTGCCGTCGACCTGCTGGTCGGCATAGGTGTCTTCGATCTTCACGCCAAAGATCAGTTCGCCCTTCGGGTTCAGCGGCCACAGATCGGCAACGTGATTGTATTTGAACAGCGGCACGCCCCAGATCTCGGCGGCATAACCGGCCGATGAGCCGCGCAGGCCCCGCATCGGCAGATTGATGCCCGGACGCGGGAACGGATAGCGGCAGCCCATCTGCATGGTGGTCGCCACCGCCTTGGTGTCGCGGGCATGGCACTGATGGATGCCGTGAATGCCGCAATCGAGCAGTTGCTGGATCACCCAGCTGTTGGCGCGGGCATAAGCCTCGTCCAGGCCGATGATCCCGGTCTCGACAAAGACCGCCGGGGTGCGATGGCCGGAGCGGGTCGGGCCGCCATCCACCAGGCCGCGCATGAACTCACGCAGCTGCGAAAAATCCAGCGCACCATGTTCCATCTCCACATTGATGGCGTCGTACCAGGTACGGGCCATCTTCACGCCCTGGGCGTAAGGGTCCACGCCCGGTCCAAGGCCCGAGCCGTTGTAGTAGATCGGCTGGCCGTCTTCCCACAGTTCGATCGCTTTGTTGATGCGGCGGGGCTTGTAATTCCAGTCCACCGTCGAGGGCTGGACATTGCGGCTGACAAAACCGCGCTGACTGACGTCGATCGGTCCTTGCAGATTGCGGCGCGGCTGCGCCTCGGCCTTGCCCGATACCGCCGCACCGGCAACGGCGCCGATGCCGGCCGCCAGACTCAGGAAATCGCGCTTCTTCATGTCCATGGAATATCCTCCCCCTGGTGTGAAACAAGGCAGGAGACTGAACCTTTGAGCGGGAGCGCGTACAGGAAAAATTGCGTTTGCAGATGCGAGAAATGGGTATTCACGCCAGCAAAACAAAGACCTGCGCGGTTTGGTCGCCCCGAAAGGAAATATCGCAGTGCGACATTACCGGAATTTCAGAAATCGAGTTCGCCTTCGGGCGTTGGCAGGCCGAACTCCGACGCCCGTTTCCGGCGTGCAATATTGTCGAGCGCGGCATTGACGAAGCCGGGCTCGTCGCCGCCGAAGAAGGCGCCGGCCACCGCCACATACTCGTCGATGGTCACCTTGGCCGGCACATCGCGGCGCGCCACCAGCTCGAACACGGCGCAGCGCAGGATGGCGCGCAGGATGGAATCCACCCGCTCCAGCTTCCACTTTTCCGACAGGGCGCCGGCAATGGCGCGGTCGATCTCCACCTGGTGCTGCGGCACGCCGGAGAGGATGTCGGTGAAGAATTCCTCGTCGGGCATGGAAGGCAGTTCGGCGAAGCGGTGCTCGACGAATTCCTGCGCCACTTCCTCGGCGCCGCTGCCCGACATCTCCATCTGGTAAAGCGCCTGCACCGCGGCCAGGCGGGAAGCCTGGCGCGCCTCGGCGCGGCTGTCGGATTGCTTGCTGCTCATGCCGGAGCTTCAATCATTTTCAACTCGGGAAAGTCCCAGCCGCTGGCCGAGGATGATCAGCGAAAGGCAGGCACGGGCGGCATCGCCGCCGATATCGTGGGTGATGGCCAGGTCGCGGGCCGCGCCCTCGTCGCCGGCAAGGACAATGCCCTGCCCCAGCGCCAGACCGGAGGCCGATAGCGAGACCAGGCCCCGCATGGTCTCGGCATAGAAGGTCTGCGCGATATGGGCCGGGCCTGTCACCGCGCCCAGCGCGACATAGCCGTCGATGTGACGGGGTGCGTTGACGGCGATGGCGATGGCGGCGGGAATTTCCAGCACGCCCGGTACGGAGATGCGCTCGAACCGCGCCAGGCCTTTTTCCAAAGCCGCGCTCGCGCCATCCATCAGGGCGTCGGCCACGTCGGGATGATAGCGCGCTTCGACGATCAAAATGTTCATGTCAGGCTCATGCCCGCCTCCCCTTTGGCGCGAAGCGCCTCAAAGAGGAGGTGGTCGTAGCATCGTTTCCAATGCGAAGACCGGAGGGGTTCATAGAATTACTTGTCTTCGTCGCCTTCCAGCTCGCCGATCAGCATCTCGAAATCGCGGGTCTCGCGGAAATTCTTGTAGACCGAGGCGAAGCGCACATAGGCCACCTTGTCCAGGCTGGCCAGCGCCTGCATCACCAGCTCACCGATCACGTTGGCGGGAATCTCGTTCTCGCCCATGGATTCCAGGCGCCGCACGATGCCGGTGACCGTGCGCTCCACCCGCTCGCGCTCCACCGGGCGCTTGCGCAAGGCGTGGTTGATGGAGCGCTCCAGCTTGTCGCGGTCGAAAGCCTCGCGCCGGCCGCTTTTCTTGACCACCACCAGCTCACGCAACTGCACCCGCTCAAAGGTGGTGAAGCGGCCGCCGCATTCCGGGCAATGGCGGCGGCGGCGGATGGCGGAATTGTCCTCGGACGGCCGGCTGTCCTTCACCTGGCTGTCATCGTGTCCGCAAAAAGGGCAGCGCATGGTGTCTCCTTACGGATAGACGGGAAAGCGGCGGCAGAGTTCGCCCACGCGGCGGGCCACGCTCTGCTCGACCTGGGCATCGCCCGCTTCGTTCTTCGCCACGGCATCGACCACTTCCACGATCAGCCTGCCGATCTCGCGGAATTCGGCGGTGCCAAAGCCGCGGGTGGTGCCGGCCGGCGAACCCAGGCGGATGCCGGAGGTGATCACGGCCTTTTCGGTGTCGAAGGGCACGGCGTTCTTGTTGCAGGTGATGGCGGCGCGATCGAGCGCGTGCTCGGTGGGCCGGCCCTTGGCGCCCTTGGGACGCAGATCCACCAGCATCAGATGGGTGTCGGTGCCGCCGGTGACGATGTCCAGGCCCGAGGACTTCAGCACTTCGGCCAGCGCCTTGGCGTTCTCCACCACATTGCGGGCATAGGTCTTGAACTCCGGCTTCAGCGCCTCGCCGAAGGCCACCGCCTTGGCGGCGATGACATGCATCAGGGGGCCGCCTTGCAGGCCGGGGAAGACGGCGGAATTGATCTTCTTGCCGATGTCCGTGTCGCGCGACAGGATCATGCCGCCGCGCGGGCCGCGCAGGGTCTTGTGGGTGGTGGTGGTCACCACATGGGCATGCTCAAGCGGATTGGGATGCACCCCGCCTGCCACCAGGCCGGCGAAATGGGCCATGTCCACCATGAAGAGCGCGCCCACTTCATCGGCGATCTTGCGGAAGGCCGCGAAATCGATGACCCGGGCATAGGCCGAACCGCCGGCCAGGATCAGCTTGGGCTTGTGCTCGCGCGCCAGCGCCGCCATCTGGTCCATGTCGATGCGCTGGTC